>Ga0105237_10005087_pt1 | contig 14940 bp, 10 predicted proteins | sample KBSC24metaG_FD_81520 | JGI IMG/M metagenome (GOLD analysis project Ga0105237, IMG submission 81520) | Corn rhizosphere microbial communities from Kellogg Biological Station, Michigan, USA - KBS C2-4 metaG | ecosystem: Host-associated > Plants > Roots > Rhizosphere > Soil | place: Michigan, USA... | reverse complement strand
TAGAACACCTGGACTTGAGGCGCGATCGTCTGCCGGATCCGCGTTGCCACGGCTCGAGGTGCAGCCTCGCCTTCGGTCAGCTCATAAGAATGTGCAGCGAACAGTCTGGCGGCTTGAGACTGGTCGAGATCGAAAAAGGCCTTCACTGCGGTCCAGCCCTGGAAGTCGCCGAATATCGGATTGATGGCGCCATTTGCGTCCGCCTCGTAGGACAGGCCGTCGTTCGCAAAGACGCTTGAACTGCATGCGAGGCCCACAGCGCACGCCGCCGCATTGCAAGAGTCCTCGCGCAAACAAAGAAACCCACCCCGTCGGTTCTTCGATGCCCCCCAACTCTGAAGGTCAAAGCGAGATGCCTCCCTGTCGCGATGACCCTCCAGGAGTGCCGCCAATCGTTCCAAACGTTCGCAGTTCATCCTGCCCTGCCTGTTCAGTTGCGGGATAATTCGAGCCATAATGGCTACAAAGACGCGTTGACGCGAACGCTTATTCCGCCTGAAAATGTACCCCTGAGCCGGCTGAGAGCAAGGTACTTGGGGAGCGGCCCCCATCTTGTTTCCTAACGTCTCTGGTCTCACGGGAACCGAGGGCGCAGCGACACGTTGCTGCGCCCGGATTCCGATGGGACGGGTCCCTTACTCAGCCGTATCAGCGCGGCGTGGCCAGGGTTTGGGCCAGGGCTGCCGACGTATGGCCCCGTTGTAGCTCTCCGATCGGACTAGCGCTGGCGCTGGCACTCGGAAAGCTCATAGCCGAATATTGCGTCATGAGGTCCATCGCCCGAGTGCCGTGGGTAACTGCACTTTGCTGAACACCGCTGGCTGATCCGACCGGGACGAGGCTGACATTGTCATAAAGTGCACCTAGCCCGTCAGTGCTGTGGCCCGCGGCTTCGCGGAAGGTGAGCCGATCCTGTCCGCCGGTTCCGGAAACGGTAAAGTGATGGCTTCCCCACGTGCTACCGGGCGGGATGGTGGCGACTACCGAATCGTTCCACAAAACCTCCATCTTGCTCGTGCTGCTGCTGACACCAGGCCGCAAGCGCGCATCGAAGGAGAGGTCATAGCTCTGCCCTGCAGTGGTCTTCACGGTCTGGTAGAAACCGTCACGACCGCCGAGAAAATCGAGCTCGCCGAAATTCGATCCATCGGTTGCCTGAACGTTGTTGAGATTGTTCCACAGTTCGATCGCGCCGCCGGTCAACGCGGTCCAGCCTGGTATCGAGCTGAAGCTAGCCCAGCTGTTCGCCGCCAGAGACGAGGCTTCGAACGACCCGTTCACCAGCAGATTCGCTCCGCTCGGCGAAGACGATGACGCATCCATCGTCACGGCTAGCGGAGAGGAGGCCGAACTGGTATTGCCAGCAGCGTCTGTGGCGCTGGCCGTAAAGCTGTGATTGCCCGTCGACAACTCGGCGGTAGCAAAACTCCAGGCGCCGCTTGTATTTGCCTGGGCCGTACCGATCTGTGTTGTTCCATCAAACATCTTAACGGTACTGCCGGCCTCTGCAGTGCCGGACAATGTCAGAACGCTCGCGGTCGTGATCCTGTCGCCGACCGTGCCGGTGTCCGGTGTGAACGCCGTGATCATAGGCGCTGCCGGCGCTACTGTGTCGGGTGTGGATCCAACCGGAGGAGGCTGTGTGGATCCGAGCAGTGGAGGAGGGAGATCGTTCTGAAATTGCGAGTTGCTTGTGGAATAGAAGCCGAGTGTGGACCATTGGGTCGATAGTTCTACCCAATTGCTCATGCCGGCTCCCGGATTATTACCGAAGCCGTCCACAAATCCCGCGGTCGGACTGCGCCACCAGTCCGCCCCAACGTTGGCAACGACGTGCAGGTTTGGATCGTTCACCCTCATGTCCATTTGGACATAGACGCCATCAACAGCCCCGGCAGGATAGACTCCTCGGGCTGTTGGCCAGAAATGATCGTTATAGCCGGCCGGAGGAGCGGAAAAGTCCACGCTGCCGTCTGGCAAGTTGGTCACGCTCATCTGAGTGGCCTGGTTTCCGGCATAGTCAGTTGCAAAATGACCTCCGGAGATTCCGGTTGTCGCCTGATTTTGTACCAGTACCCATTCGCCGGTGGTGCTGAGATGGACGTAGGTCCTTGCATTCGCAACTTCCACGTCCGCATTTGGATTTGAATCCGCGGGCGCACCCGCTTCCTGGTACACTTGCCCCCATCCAGTGACGGAGGTGAAGTCGGACGGAGGTGCGCTAGAGCCTGCAGGCTTGTACACGCCGTCGTACCAAGCGTAATTCGTCGGCACGCCGACCGGAAAGCCTTCGCTGGAGCCGATCGTGTTTTGCGCTATGATGTCCGAGATCGAAGTTGCCATTTAGATTCCCCAAGGAGGTTGCCCACAAATCATGCGTCATGCGTTGATGCATATTTGTGCGGGCGGGTGAGCGGCGGGACGCTCGCAGCACAATTTGTCGCCAATGTGTTTGATATCCCGGCGCGAGCGGAAGGAATTCAAAAGGCGCCGGCGCAGCGCTGCGCGCGGTTCGCCGAAATGCTTGACTTCAAAACAACTTGCAGCAGCCGCAGCAAGACGTCCGTGGCGTTTTCGAAGAAATCGATTCAGTGGCTGCCGTCGTAATATTGCGAGCTCCGATTCGAGTTTAACAGGCAGCCCTTGGCGGCGAGGCGTCTAAATCATGGCCGCTCTATGTCGCCAACCGTCCTCAATCATGATCGCTCAGCCCGTTATGTTCGGAAGCAATCGTGAATTGCAAGTCGCAGGCGTCTCGATCGGATCGGTTACAACCTGGATATGCAAGGCGGTGAGGTGCTGGTTGGGCGTCGGAGGACAAGAACGGACGCGGGCTCGGCGTCGACGAGCGGTGGAGGCGGCTCCGCCAGAAGCTTGGATGCACTCCAGGAAGCAAAACGAAGGGTAGACCATCGGGCCGAGAGCTCGACCCAATTGCTCATACCGGCGCCCGGATTGTTGGCAAACCCGCGCACATATTTGGCGGTCGCCTCGCGCCACCAATCGGCTCCAACGTTGGCGACGAATTTCATGTTCGGATCATTCGTCCTCATGTCCATCTGCACATACACACCATCAACGGCTCCAGCCGGATACGTACCTCGTTTAGTTATCCAGAAATGATCATTGTATCCGGGCGGGGGAACGGGGATGACCACACTGCCGTCCGGCTGCTCGCTTAACTTCATCGCAACGGCCGGCTTTGGCCCGAAGTCCGAGACGAAATGAGCGCCGCCGATCGCGTCTGGCACCTGCTCTTGTACTAAAATCCATTCGCGGGTGGTGTTGAGGTGAATGTAAGTTTTTGCATTTGCAATTGATATGCTTCCATCTGGATTCGAATAAACAGGTGCCCCCGCTTTCGGATAAACCTGCCCCCATCCCGTAACCGCGGTGAAATTGGGAGGCGGTTTGGCGTTACCCGGAGGCTTGTACGATCCGCTACACCACGCGTAGTTCCTGGGCACACCGACGGGATATCCTTCGCTGTAACCGGAAGTATTTTGAGCTATAGCCTCCAGCATCGGTGCGGTTGTCATGGTCTGCTTGCTCGATATGAAGTCCGAGCGTCTCTCCAGAAACAACTTGTCCAGCAGATCGCTGTTCAATCCGGTTCGATAATTTGCCCTGGGAACCGAACCGCCTTCGTTTGTTCGAGGATTTTTGCGTCCGTCGTCCCGCACTGAATTATCTGCGTCTTCCTTCAAAGGCGGCAGATCGGCGCCCCGTCGCCGAGCCTCGTTCCAGATAAAACGGGTGAAGGCCGCAGTCTCGGGCCACTGCAGGTGGACCGGATCCGTGAAAGCTGAGTCGGGGACGCGCCAATCGGCCATACCGTCGACCAGAATTGCTTTGGTGGGGGCAAGAGCGGCTTGTACTGCGGATCTGAAGCTCGCTTGCGTGGCTCCGGATGGGTCGTGACGTTCCGCCCAGGCCGGCATGACCGGAAATGTCACGGCGATGAACTGCACGCCCCTGGATTCCAGTAAGCTGGCCAGGCGCGTCAACTCTGAATAGCATGGAGGCTCGGGTTTGATAGGACGTCCCGTGTCCTGCAACACCCGAGTCAATGGGCCGGACCCGTAACGGTCATAAGTCATTTCGAGCCGGCGCTCGCCTGCGTAGATCGCATGAAGGAGCACGTCTCTAAAGCGGAAATTACGGAAATAGAGCCACCACGGGCTTGTCTGTCCGCCGATGTACGAATCGGCGATTTCAGGATCGAAGAACGCTGTAGGGTTCCTCGAGCAACCCTCAAAATCTCGCGGTGTCAGCACTGTCAGAAGCGTTTTGGTCTCCGGCGCGCGTTGCAGGAAATACTCGGTCAGGTACCGGGTTTGGTTGATCGTCAAGAAGCAGGGCGCTGCGTTGACGACGCCTTGGTCCTTCAGTTCGGAAGGAATCACATCAAGGTCGAGGTTCCGCCAGGTTGTCGACGAGCCCACGGCAATGAGGTCGGCTTGCCTTAGTGGTGGCGCTTCTCTGAGCCAGGCGAAGCGGCTGTCGATACACCACGTTCCCGATACCGGAGGAGGAGGTAGACGATCGAGCGCGAACAGAGCGACGAGGGCGCCATAGAAAATCGCTAAAGACAAGGCTCCTCCTGCGACAAAAGCCACAAGATAGCTACCCATCCGGCGACGCGCGTGGCGCTTCTCGCCGATTTCGGTGTCGATTGACTGCTCGTGTGAGGGAAATTGCTCGCTCACAGTCAGAACTGGAAGTAGAGGAAAGATTGCACGGCGGACATCTGCGTCAAAGTGAAGACGAGGAGGCAGCCCAACGCTGCGCCATGCAGGGGATAGGCCGCGAGGCGAGTATTCCAGGAACGTTCCTCCTCCACCGGCCGCTGCGGATCGTAGCCCAGCCACTGCTGCGAGTTGGGAGCAAACAGCGCGACCGCCATCAGTGTCGCGATCGATGCAAGCATCAGTAGCGCTGTCAGTTGCCGCTCGGAATTGATGCTGAGGTCAACGCCGTGCAGTCCAATCATCGTGCCCATCATCTTGCCTGCGCTCCCGATAGAGTCCGCACGGAACATCACCCATCCAAAAATGACGAAGATCAGGGTGAGAGCGCGAGCAAGTATGGTCCCGGCTCCACTTGGGCCGCCGCGCTTACCAGCACCGAACAGGCGTATCCAGAAATGGCAAATAGCCAGTCCAAGGCCATGGAAAGCTCCCCAGCAGACGAATGTCCAGCCTGCGCCGTGCCACAGTCCGCCCAGGAGCATGGTGAGAAGGAGGTTCGCGTATCGGCGTACTTCCCCTCGGTGGTTGCCTCCGAGGGCAAAATAAAGATAGTCGCGAAGAAACGCGGACAGACTCATGTGCCAGCGTCTCCAAAAATCAATGATGTTTGTTGCCTTGTACGGAGAGTTGAAATTCAGTGGAAGGCGGACCCCGAACAGCAGTCCCAGTCCAATCGCCATGTCGGAGTAGCCGGAAAAGTCGAAATAAAGTTGTAACGTGTAGGCCAGTGCGCCAATCCAGGTGTCAGCGAAGCCTGGTGACGCTCCTCGCGCTACAGCGTCGAAAACCAGATTGGCCTGTGGCGCCATGCCGTCAGCGAACAGCACTTTCTTTGCAAGACCGAATACGAAAAGGCCAATCCCGAGCGCGAGTGTTGGCGCGGTCACCCTCAGCCTTGCCTTGCTCATGAATTGCCGCATCAGGATGCGGTGGTTGACGATGGGGCCCGCAATCAGATGCGGGAAGAACACCACCATCAGCACGTAATCCTTGAAACGGTACCCGTAGGTTTCCCCGCGGGAAGAATCGACCAGATAGGCGATCTCCTGGAACGTGAAGAACGAGATGGCTAACGGCAGCACCAGATTGAGGACGGGAATATCAGTTCCCAAGGCCGCGTTGACGTTGGTAGCGAAAAAGCCGGCATACTTGAAGTAGCCTATGAGAGCGAGATTGAACGCGATCCCGACGGCCAGCAGAATTCCCGTAGGTTTCTTGGCGCGGGCTCGCTTAGCGAGGTAGGTGCCGCACGTGAAGTTAAAACCAATGCTGCTAAGCAGTACAAGCAGATTCCATGGATCCCACACCGCATAGAAAGTCAGTGACGCGCCGATGAGCCAAAGTAACGTGACGGTTTTGCTTGCAAAGAGACGCAGGCCGAAATACCCCGCGACCGCGGCTGGCAGAAATACAAATATAAACTCATAAGAACTGAACAGCATGAGGATCGCTCCGGCAACCGAAAGGTAGAGGTCAGGCGAATGCTTGAGTTGACGGCCCTCAATAAGTGCATACGTGCTGCCGCGTTACGCGATTACCTTCCTGCGATGAACCGGGAGGCCGGGCGCTCCGGCACGGTCGGCCTGAGCTGGCGAATGCGTTCGGCGATCCAATGCGGGCAGAGGACAATTGCAATAAACTGTAGGACCGCTGCCGTGTTGGCGTTGCTCAAGTGGCCGCGGAATAGCCAAATGAAATTCAGCATCGTTTGAATGCCGCCGCCGCTCTTCCGATAGTGAGATAGGGCTGTCAGCCCGCGGCGCGCAAAACAGCGCCGGGATTGCACTTGAAGCGCGCGACGCCTTTGCGAGTCGCGCACGTTTTCGCTGGCGTGATATGAGATCAGGTTGGCCATCTTCCATCCGTCACGCAGAATCTGCTCGACGCTCAACCTCGCGGTTTCGGATTGGTTGTGGTAGGCAAAGGTCGCGCAAGCTTCGTTGACGAAGCCGGCATTGCCCAGCAATAGAAGCGGCGCCCACGCCGCGACGTCGGCCGTGTGCGGAAAATCGAGAGGGAGTCCGCCCCGGTCCCGCAACAATGCCGTTCGCATCATGACGCCGCACATTGTGACGGTGATCTGATCCGTCAGGAATTCCGTGAGAATCGCGCTGCCGTCCCGAATTCCTGTTTCAAGAGATCCGCTGACCCGCGCGGCAAATGTTTTTCCAATCGATCCTGAATAAATATTGCTTAGCGTGACAACAATTGGGACTTGCGGTTCACGCCTGATGATCTCAACGCAGCGTTGAAGCAGCCACGGGGAAATTCTGTCATCGTCCGCGAGAAAGATGATGTAGTCGCCTTTTGCACCGGCCAAGCAGGCGTTCCAGTTTGGAAGCAGGCCGATGTTGTTTTTTTGCCGTAAGACCCGCAATCTGCCGTCCGTGAATTGGCTCAGTACATCCCTGGTTTCGTCGGTTGACGCGTTATCCGACACCAGCACCTCGAAATTTCCGTAAGTTTGCGCAAGTGCGGAAGTAACGCATTCCCTTAGCAAAGGTGCTCTGTTGAAAGTGGGCACGGCTATTGTAACGAGCGGAAAGTCTTTGCAGTTCGAGACGAGATCCGAGGCCATCAGGCGTTAGAACTCCTGTGTCGAAAAAAGCTTGGCACTCGGCATTGCCAGAGTGTCGAATCGGACATTGTGGCGCCGCGGTTCGAGGCCGACCCAGCCGCCCGCTCACTCGGCAGCTTGAATCTCCCGAAGATGGTGGCGAACGGATCGTTTGACGACTTCGTCGATCGCCCTAACTCCATCCTCATCATCGGTCTGTCGGCGCATCCGTGTGTGCTCCAGCAACAGCACGATCGCCGATCCCAACGCTGTGCCGCCGGCCAAGGCCAAGGCCACGAGGTGCATCATTCGTGGAAACACGGGCTGGATCGGCTTTTCTGCCACCTGAACCACGCGCACACTGGACAATTGAGCTTTTTTGGCGATGTCGAGATTGATCTGTTCATCGATCACCCGGCTTCCATAATGGTCTGCCGCGGCTGATGCTCTTACGAGGACGCGTTTCAGCCCTTCGTATTCGGCCTCCTTTGACGAGAGCGATGCCAGTTCGCCATTGATCTTCTCCAGTTCGGCAACAAGTAATTTCTCAAGCCTGAGTAAGCCATTCAGATCGGTATTGGCTTTTAGCAGACTCGCCATCGCATCCTGATATACCTTGACGAGAAGTAGCGGCGGCGCTTCCTCAAAGGCGGGCACGTTGCCTACGGCGTTTTCACTGTCCCTCGCATCGCGTCCGCGAAGGTTATTCACGATACCGGTAACTGTCTTTGACTGGTTGACGGGTCGTAGCACATGCAGTTGATCTGCGATCGCCTGCCTTTGGCCTTTGCGGTCTTCGATCGAACCGCGTGTTGCCGCAATCTGCGAGCTAAGGTCATCGGCTCGCTTGAGGAGAAGCGAGCGTTGGTCCACGACGGAATAAATCGAGGCTGAAACCGAGAAATTTCGAAGGTCACTGCCTGCTTTTTCTGCTTCCTGCTCTAGCCGTTTTGACTGCTGTTGAAAAAAGATATCGGCGCCTGGAATATGAACGAGATCGGCTTGGGTGGCCACCAGTGCGTTCGCCAGTTCATTCAGGAATTCTGCCGCGACCGCAGGATCGGGATGACGAAATGAAATCCGAAGAAGGTCGGACCGACCCTCCGGCCTTGCAATGACAAGGTCTCGAAGGGCTGAAATGCCTTCCTGGTCAAGGTCGGTTGAGTTATTCTCGTTCTGTCTCGTTTGGGCGGCATCGGATTGTTCGTACAATCCGGAGAAATCCAGGCTTGCTGCCGCCTTGTACAGCTTCGAGGATAGGGTCACTTCGCTGACTCGAAACAGACGGTGGGGGCCAACCCTTTGGGCTGCCAGCCGGATGACGTGATCTACCTTGCCAATGCGCGCCAGCGAGTCGATGCGACTCACAAGGTCGACGTTTTCGCCAAACGGACCACCTGTCGCGCTGGCCGATCGGTCCTTAATCCCCTGTCCAACCCGCAGCAGGGTATAGGGTTCGTAGCGCTCACCTATGAGGCAATAGAATAGAAACGCCGCACCTGCTGCTATCAGGACGGCGGAGTAGATCACTCGCCGCCGGCGCCAGAGAATTGGCAGCATGTTCGTGAGGAGATGAGCGAAGTTGTAAGTCTCGTTCCGCACGCTAGTTCTCCGATCTCGCTGTCGACCCGCGGGAACAGAATATGCGCCCCACAGGCGGCTCAGGCGTGTGCACGATGGGAAAAACTATTGCGAAGGCGCACGCCGGAGTTGACAGGTGTCAAGTCTGAACGGGGGTTTGCCAAAAAGAACCGGGGGGCGTTGCCAAAAGGAGAGCTGCCAAAAGGAGGCGAGAGTGGCGCGCGGCGAGGATTTCTTCAGGCTTTGATTGTCGAGGGTCATTGCTGGAGATGGCGAGTGCGTCGGTATCCGGCTCCGCCAGTTCTTCCGATGCGGCGACAAGCCAATCGGCGACGCGATCATGCTTTCCATTTGATCGAAGCAATCCCATTCGTTTCGTGACGTTATCCCAGCCTCGACTAAATTCGACGCCGTCCAGAAACCGGTCTCAACGATTGTTAACAGCGTGTCCCGCCGCGCAGATTTGGATTGGAGTTGACGGTTATCAACTCGCGCCTGGAAGCGCGCCGTAGGCTTTATCTCGAGCGCGGCCGGCGACAGGTTGGGTCGATGCCAGAACAACAACGAAACGAGGCAGGAGAAGCAAATGAAAGTGGTGATCCTTGCCGGAGGCTATGGAACGCGGCTCAGCGAACACACCTCTGTAGTCCCGAAGCCATTGGTTGAAATAGGCGGACGGCCGATCCTCTGGCACATCATGCGACTCTATTCGCACCACGGTCTCAACGAATTCGTCATTTGCTGCGGCTACAAGGGCTCGATCATCAAAGACTACTTTCTTGATTACATGGCGCACCAGGGCGATTTCACGGTCGACCTCCAACGCAATCGGATCGAGACTCATCGAAACGGAAGCGAGCCCTGGAAGGTTACCCTGGTCGATACCGGCGAAAAGACCATGACCGGCGGCAGACTCAAGCGGGTCAGGGACTATCTTGGGAACTCGACGTTCTGCCTTACCTACGGCGACGGCGTCAGCGATGTTAACATTCGCGAGCTGATCAGTTTTCATCATCAACAAGGCGCGCTGGCGACCGTCACGGCCGTTCAACTACCCGGCCGCTTCGGCGCAATCAACCTATCTTCCGATCGTCCGCGGGCTGCCCGCTTTCGCGAAAAAGACGCACGCGACGGGCAGGTGATCAACGGCGGTTTCTTCGTCGTGGAACCACAAGTGCTCGATCTCATCGACGACGATAGCATGAGCTGGGAGAACGAGCCGCTTGCGCGCTTAAGCGAGCAGGATCAACTCGCGGTCTATCGGCATCATGGTTACTGGCAGAACATGGATACGCTCCGGGATAAAGCGGTCCTGCAGGAACAGTGGGACAGCGGCAAACCACCTTGGTGCGTGTGGAACAACGAGCCGGCGGCCTTGCTGAAGGAGGTTTCTAAGAGCGACCAACCTGCGATAGCCACTCGGGCCCGCATCTGAAGGAGCACCAATGCGCATTCTATGCACCGGGGCGGACGGCTACATCGGCGCCGTACTGGGCCCCAAATTGCTCGATCGTGGTCATGAAGCAATTGGTATCGACACCGGGTTGTATCGGCGTGGCTGGCTGTTCGACGATGGCCGGACGCGGCCGATGGTCATCTCCAAAGATGTTCGCCAACTGTCGCAATCGGAACTGGCGGGACTGGACGCGGTAGTCCATCTGGCCGAGCTCTCAAACGATCCCTTGGGAGAGAACGATCCCGCAATCACGATGGAGATCAATCATCGCGGGTCGGTCGAGTTTGCGAGAAAATGTAAAGCGGCCGGCGTTGCGCGGTTTGTGTACGCCTCGTCCTGCAGCATTTATGGAGCTGCGGGCGACGAGCTCAAATCTGAAACGTCGAAGGTCGATCCACGGACCGCTTACGCGCGGTGCAAGGTGCTGGTCGAACGCGAACTAAGCGCAATGGTCGACTCGCGTTTCACGCCGGTCTTCCTCCGCAACGCGACCGCGTTCGGCGCATCGCCACGGCAGCGCTTCGATCTAGTGCTCAACAACTTGGCTGGCTTTGCCTTCACGACAGGCAAGATTCAGGTGATGAGTGACGGGACACCGTGTCGTCCACTCGTCCACGTCGAAGACATCTGCCAGGCGATACTTGGAGCGCTCGAGGCGCCGAGAGAGGCGGTATGCGGCGAAGCTTTCAACGTCGGCACTGAAAAGCAAAACTACACCGTGCGCGAGATCGCGGAAATCACCAGCGAGACGTTTCCGGGGTGCGAGGTAACGTACGGTCCGAGCGGTCCGGACAATCGGAGTTACCGGGTATCCTTCGCAAAGATCAGAGAACGCATGCCGAGCTTTAAGTGCCAGTGGAGCGCGGAGAGGGGAGCGTTGCAACTGAAGACCGTTTTTCTGCGGATTCAGCTCGATGACGCCATGTTCAACTCCGCGCCGTTCACACGTCTGTCCGAGTTGCGGCACTTGCGTCGAACCGAGCAGCTCGACCCAAAGTTGCTGTGGACGCCTATTGACGAAATGCTTCCCGTTAGTGAATTGCTTCCTGCCGTGGCCAGCTTGTGACCGGCATGCGCATAATTGTGACGAAAGTCTGATATGGAATATGATTGCCGCTGCGCGGCACCACGTCAACGTTGCTCCGTTAGCGACGGTGGGCAAATTGTTGCCGAGTCGTCCGTGAAGAATGTTTCCGAGCGTCGGACCAAGCAAGGCGCAGCGGCGGGAGGCCGTGTCAGACGATCATAACAGGACACGCAAGAGTTCCTCCAACCTGCGCAGGAGCAGGCTGAAGTTGCAGCCGGCGGCGGCGAGAACGGCGTAGGGCGCCCGGACCTTGCCTTGCCGATGCACTCCACCTCTGGCGCATGCAGCGAATAGACTTGGGTCCACGCTGACGCTGCTGTTTGGTGGCGGACCCTATGGGCGAGATCGAGCAGCGAACCAAAGCGATCCTCGAGCGCGATATCGCCTTCGATCTTGCGGCGGATGTCGCGAATGACGCCTCCGAGCCGGGTGCGCAGGAATTTGAGCTCGCGCCAAGGTCTTTGCTCTCGATCGCCCCAGACCGAACTGAAGCGTCCCGCCAAGAAGTCCCAATCAATCCCCGCCACCAGACGCACCAGCGGATGTCGAACGTTGATGATCTTCTCCAGAGATGGACGAAACAGATCGTCCTGACGATCGTCGCGCGGCTGGCTCATCGTTCTCCGCGACAGCGAATCCCGCCCGCGAAGGAATCACGAACCGTCCAAATCCGGAATCCAAAAACGCGAGAAAATCGATAGGCGCCCCAGCCTTTCTTGCAAAAAAATTACTTGCTCAGATCAAATCACCGCAACAGATCAATCGCTTCCGAATTCTTCACGGACGACTGGCGACGGTCGGAAAAATATTGCCGAAGTGCGACCAGGGTGCGACATCAAGAACCTCACAACGCTGCAGAACAGCGTTATAATGCTGCAAAACAGCGCGTTATAATTTGGAGTTCCGGGACGGATTGGAGGGCGGATATTTAATTGTAAGGACAGTAACAGTGTGTGTGATCTTGGTAATTGACGAACACAGCGTGTACCGCAGCGGCATTCGAGAGTTAATCGAAGGGGCAATCCAGCACGCGCACGTGGTCGAAGCGCTCGAGTTCGGGTCTTTGGCAGATAGCCAATACTTCGATCTGGTCCTGATCGACTCCAACTCCCTGAGTTACCGGTTGCTTGATCTCTTGAAGGAGTTCCACGAACTGCACCCAACGACGCGCTTCGCGGTTATGTCGAGCTCGAACACGCGGGCGGACGTGCTGAATTGCCTTTCGGCCGGATTTCATGGCTTCGTGCATAAGCTTCAGTCGGATGAAGAGTTACTGACGGCGATTAACGATCTGCTTTCTGGGCGGATATACGTTCCACGTTGGATCGCGGATCGTGACGATGAGACGCCGGAGCTTGCGCCGTCCATCGGCACTGCAGTGCAAACACTTAGGCTAACGCCTCGGCAACATGAGATCCTGCCGTTGATCGCGCAGGGTATGTCAAATAAGGAGATTGCTTCACATTTGAATATTGCTGAAGGGACAACCAAAATTCACACGGCTGCACTATTGCGCACACTCGGTGCCCGCAATCGTACAGAAGCAGCATTTATGGCTTCCAAACTAGTCGGGTCCAGTATCCGCGCTGAGAGTCGATTCAAGCACGAAAGATTTATTGTCAAGACACCGGGCGAACCCATCCGGGAATGGAGCGAGCATGCGAAGGCGTGGAACGGGGGCCAGCCAGTCGCTGAGACACGACGCCAGTAAATCAAAGTGATGGATTGGGCTGCCTTCCGTCCGATGCCGGGCTGAACAAAAGCTTGTATCGCCAAAGCGTAATCGCTGAAAACGTGAACAGGATCGCGGCACCAGCGCCGTAGAGTCCGGCAAAGGGCAGCAACAGTCCTTGCGCGAGCACGAGCACGATCACTGCTGCCAGATTTGTGAGCGTCATCATGTGGTCGCGATGAGAGGTGAAAAGGGCCATTCCACCGAAGTCGGCAATGTTGCGCAATGCCATTCCAGCCATGATCACCCAGAACGCGGTTACGTGATCCGCTATGGACGTAGGCTGCTTCAGGACTGGCAGCACGATGTAGAAAACGCATCCGACTGCAATACTGAACACGGTGGTAGCTGATATCGTGGTTTTCATGAACTTGCCGGTGAGCTGCCGGTGAGCCAATGCTCCACCGTCGTGATAGGCTCTAATGAGGCGCGGGCGCTGAATCTGGAACACCACCATGCTAACGAATGTGCCGACCGCGTTAGCAACCGACCAGTAGAGAAAATAAACGCCGGCAAGTTGCAATCCCAAAAACAAGGTAACCAAGTAGCGGTCAAGATATTGGCTGCCGACGAAGCTGAGTTCGCTGACGTAGATCACGAAGGCCTTTCTGATTGTCGTCGTAATCCAGGCTAGCTTGAATGGGAGCGAAAAGGCGGCTTTCCATGGCCAGGATCGGCTTGCCCATACGAACAACAAGAACGCCGATACACTGCCTCCCAGCCAGAACTCGAACAGGACAACATCGGATCTAAACGCGGGGTCCCAAACGGCTATTGGGATATAGACCAAAATCCAGGCTGCGCCGCGAAGAAAAGCGCTCACATTTGCCAGCACGGGACGTTCGATACTCGTGAGCAGGAGAAAAACGTCGCTTCCAAAATGCTCGAACAGCATGATCACGATGACCAGCCACCACAATTCAGAGGCGCCGAGCGTGATTGTGATCGAGACGGCGCAAATGAGCACCAGGACATATACCGAGGTGGTAAAGCACCAATAGTGCCGCAGATCGCTCGTCACCCGGACCAACGACAGCGTGACTGCATCGCGCATGATCAGATGAACCATGCCCATGCCGATCACGACTGACCCAAGGCTAACGGCGCCGGAGGCTAGCCCAAAGAGTCCAAGCGACGCTAGATCAAGATAACGTCCGATGAAAATAACGAGGCCGAATTTGCAGGCAAGAATGCTCGCCCGCATCGTGAGAATGGCGAGTGAGGTAAATACGGTTTTGTTGATCAGTGCCGGCATAAGGCCTTTTATGAAAATCGAATAGTCGCGGTCATCAAGCTGAAAGAACTTTTCGTGATCTGCACCGCTAAGGTATATGATTGCTGCGGATCGGCAGAACGGCAGGCGGGCCGCGACGACGGCGTCATACCCGTCTTTTTACGCACATCGGAGGCGTCCCAATTTCCCCAGCATGTGCCGTGACAATGGTGCATCGTCATTGGATGCGCAACTCAAGCTGAAAAAGCTGTTAGCAAATGAGTTTTCTTGTCGAAGACAGAAGTCAGGAATTGGATAAGGTATAACTGCTGTGCGCTCGGCGACGCCTGTTTCCGGCGTACAAATTAGCCTCAACCACGGCGCACATGCTGGGTAGATATCCATCTCCGGCATACTTGCTAAACAAGGTCAATTGCATAGTTTTCACACCATTCGGGCTAGACCGAACGGGATAATCTGAGCGGTGAGAAGCCTAGTGCATTAAGCTGAATTTTCTTAAATCTTTCAACATGCAACCCTTTGCTGCCGAGGCGTCAGTGGAG
>Ga0105237_10005086_pt1 | contig 14944 bp, 18 predicted proteins | sample KBSC24metaG_FD_81520 | JGI IMG/M metagenome (GOLD analysis project Ga0105237, IMG submission 81520) | Corn rhizosphere microbial communities from Kellogg Biological Station, Michigan, USA - KBS C2-4 metaG | ecosystem: Host-associated > Plants > Roots > Rhizosphere > Soil | place: Michigan, USA... | reverse complement strand
TGCCTATGACGCGAAATCGGCGCTGCATGAGGCGACCGAAAAGAGCCTGCTGGAAAAGGACCTGATCCTGCAGGAGATGAAGCACCGCATCAAGAATTCGATCACCCGCGTGCTGGCGATCGCCCGGCAGACGGCCTCGCAGGCCACCGACGTCAAGGAGTTTTCGGCATCGTTCTCGGCGCGCCTCCAGGCCATGGCCGCCTCGCAGGATATGCTTACGCGCTCGCGCTGGCAGAAGGCCGATCTCGGCGACCTCCTGCGCATCGAGCTCGGCCAGGTGTTCGGCAAGGATCTCCCCGACGGTGTGCTGTCCGGGCCGCAAGTGCTGCTCGACGAGACGACGACGCAGGCACTCGGGCTGACCTTCCACGAACTCGCCACCAATGCGCTGAAATATGGCGAAGCCGGCAATTCAGTCGGTGCTCTCAAGGTCGACTGGAGCGTCGAAGGGCGCGGCCGCGAGCAGGCGCTGGTTCTGAACTGGCGTGAAGCCGGTCAGAAGAACCTGGAAGCGCCGGCGAAGACCGGCTTCGGCACCAAGCTGATCGATCTCAACGTCACACGCGAATTGCGGGGTACGATCGCGCGCGATTACCGCGACGACGGGTTAAAGGTGGAAATCAGAATCCCCCTGGCCACGTGACCAGGCCAAAAGCCCTGGCGGGACGAACCAGCGATCGGAAGTCAGAGAAAACCGGAGGCTGGCTGCCAGCCTCCGGTTTCCGATGCGATGCTGAAACCTAGTTGCAGCGGGCCTTGTAGGGATTGCCGTAACGATCGCGATACACGCACCAGCCGTTGCGCAGGTTGCGAACCAGAAGGCCCGACCCGGCGCCGACAGCCGCGCCGATCAGCGCGCCCTTGCCGCCGCCCACCAGACCGCCCACGCCGGCGCCGATCAGACCGCCACCGACGACGTCCTGCTCGGTCGTGGTGCAGCCGCTGACGGCAACCACAGCAACCAAGGCAATGATCATCTTCCGCATAGAATTGCTCCTCACTTTTGTCCTCACTTTGGCAGTGCCAGCCGCCATTTAGCATGAAAAAACGGGCTTTGCCTGCCCGATCTTACTGTTGTTTAAGATAGTCTTTTTCGGGGCGCTCGGCGTTAGACGCGACAATCGTGCCGGAAACCTCTAAAGACGCGACCAGAGTGCCGTCCGACCGCACGTTCCAGACGATCTGGTCGTAATCATCCTCCAGCGCCGGATCGACGGCCAGGCATTTCCCGATGACGCGAGCCGCCTGGCCTTGCAGGTCGCCTAGCGCGAAGGGCCTTTCGGCGACACAGGCTTGCGTGGTCTCGAAGACGCTGACCGGAACTTCGAGTTCGCGGCAATCGGTCATTGTGCCCGAACAGCCGACGACGAAAAGCAATGCGGCGATGTGTTCCATGGGTCCGAACCTCTCGTCGCAAGCAACGATTCTCAGCGAACAAAAGTTCCGGGACTGGAGTTAAAGCGCTCGAAATGGATTCCTGCGACGCGCTTTCAGGGAATCAGAACAACTGCCAGGCCGCGGTCAGGGCTACGGCGGCGAAAAGCGCTATCGCGCCAAGGCGTAGCGCAAGATGAGATGATCGTGGCGCAGGCGGCGGCTCGGCATCCTGGATGCCGCTCATCGAGACGCGGGCGGCCTGCTCCAGCCTGTTCATGTCGGCAACCATCATTTTCGGTCTCCCAGGTCGCGCGCCAGGGGCGCGGATGGGTCTCCGGCGCATCGTTAGCCGGGAGCGGATAGGATCGGACTTTATGGTGAACAGCCGGTTAAGGGCCCGCGCCGGCAAAGCTTCCGCCATAGGCAGCGCAATCAATCCGTCTCGAAATTCCCGTGCGGGACGGTGAGGCGGTATTCCATTCGGTCCCTGCCGATCTCGAGCGTCGCGGAGCCATTCAGCGACATCGGCACCACGCGCTCCAGCGCGACACTGCCGAAGCGCTTCTCGTTGCGCGGCGCGTCGCCAACCGCCTCCGTCCAGGTCAGCAAGAGGTTGGGCGAGGCTCCGTCCTCAGCCTCGAGCCTGGCGCGCACCTCGACGTGGCCGTCCGGCCGCGACAGCGCGCCATAGCTCACGGAGTTAACGGCCAACTCATGCATGGCCAGGCCGATATGCAGCGCGGCGTTGGGATTGAGATAGGGATTTTCGCCCGCGAACCGCAGGCTTTGCGCCAGATCGGTGCTGTAGCGGCCGACCTGGCCGGATACGAGTTCCTGCAGCGCTGCTCCCCGCCAGTTGGAGGATGTGACCAGGTCCTGCGAGGAAGCGAGCGATTGCAGCCGGCCGCGAAACCGCGCCAGGAACTCACCAAGCGTCTCCGTATAGCGCCCGGTCTGGGTGGCGATGCTCTGGATGATGGCCAGGAGATTCTTCGATCGATGGCTGACTTCGCGCAGCAATGTCTTCAGCGTCTGCTCACGGCGTTTCTGCTCCGTCGTCTCCACCATGGTGGTGACGACGCCGAGGACTTCGCTGGTGTCGCCGCGGTCGGCATCGATCCAAAGCTGGAACCAACGGACGCCCTGGCTTCCGGGAATGCTGAGCTCGAGCTGGTCAGCATTGCCGGAGTCTAGCACCTTGAGTTTGGCGGCTCTTATGCGCTCGGCTTGCGCCGGCGAAAGCAAATCCTTGCCGTCGGCGGTTTCGGACGCCCACGGCGCGCTCATGTTGCGCGCCCAGACCGTCTTCATCTGCCGATCCTGGTAGAGAACCGAAATTCCCGCATTGTGCAGCGCATGAAGCAAGGCCCGCCCCAGCTGCATCCCGCTTTCCGCAGGATGCATCGCAATCACCTCGCCGTCCTGTTTTTCAACCCTGTCCTTCGTGGGACCCTCGGAAGACATTGGAACATCCCCGCACTCGGTCCTTGAACGGCTCAATCCGCAACTGGTTCCGCGGTATCGACGCCGCGAAATTGCAGGCTCTTCAAAAACGGTCCGCCGGACGGTGCTCTTTCGAAGCGCCGTCCGGCGGTGGCTGGAAACCGTTTGAGGGGTGCGGCTTCCAGTGTCGCGGTCAGGCTCTCCTGAAGAGGCCTGCGATGAGCGAAATCACCAGGAAGGCGAGGAAGATGAAGAACAGGATCTGTGCGATGCCTGCCGATGTACCCGCGATGCCGCCGAACCCAAGCGCGCCGGCGATGATCGCAACTACGAGGAATACGAGCGCCCAGTACAGCATGATGCGTCTCCTTGTTATGTCGGAAAAAGAACGTGGCTCGGTGTCGTTTGTTCCACCATTTGCTGAAAAAGACGATCCCCTTGAAAGAGCTTTTCAGATCGCAAAACAGACAAGCGTCACACGAGGCGCGAAGGCCTCGCATGACGCTCAAATGTTTGGACTGCGGAAGGATCAGGCGGCGGCTTTGGCCTGCCGGTCGAAGAACAGGGCCTGGCTGATCAGAGCCTTGACCATGTCGGGATTGAAGGGCTTGGTGACCAGGAAGGCCGGCTCCGGGCGTTCGCCGGTCAACAGGCGCTCAGGGAAGGCGGTGATGAAAATCACCGGCACCGGCGTCGACGACAAAATCTCGTTGACGGCTTCGATGCCCGAGCTGCCGTCGGCGAGCTGGATATCGGCCAGAACCATTTTCGGCCGCGTCTTGCCGAACATGGCCACCGCCTCGGCATGCGTGCGCGCCGTGCCGACGACGCGGTGGCCGAGGCTTTCGACCATCTCCTCGATGTCCATCGCAATCAGCGGCTCATCCTCGATGATCAGCACGTCGGTCGCAACCTGCCGCGAAATCTCGTTGCTTGCCTGGGCAAGCAGCTCCGAGAAATCATCCTCGTCGACATCGAGAATTTCCGCCGCCTCGTCCTCACCAAATCCCTCGACGGCAACAAGAAGGAAAGCCTGCCTCGGCAGGGGCGCGATCGCATTAAGATTGGCCGCCGCCCGCTGCTCCCAGGCCGTCTGCGCCTGTTCCTGCGGCACGCGGATAGCCACTGACGTGAACAGTTTGGCAAAGACCTTGTACAGCGCGATGCGGTCGCTGGAGGCCTCGGGGAAAATATTGGTGTCGGCGATGATGGCTTCCAGCATCGCGGCGACCAGCGCGTCACCGCTCTCCTGCGATCCCGATACCGCGCGTGAGAAACGGCGCAGGAACGGAAGATGCGGAGCGATGGTTGCGGACAAACTCATTATTTACGTCTCCCTCAGATGACGTTGCACGTTCAAGGCCATGCTTGCTGCAAGCCCCTGAAAATCAAACGCCGGCTTCCAGAAAAAGTTCCGCCGGCTGTGGAACTAAATTAGCAGGCGGGCGTTTCGGGGTCTCGGGATGGGCAACCAGACGAAGGTTCCGCTTACGTTGTGGTGTGAAGTCAAAGAGCGGTTCGCGTGCTGGAAACTAGGGCTAACATGAAAGAAATGTCAAAAAAACAAATGGCTGATGCCGCAAGCAGGCATCGGAATGGGGATGGCAACCCGCTTGGAGCAAACTCCGAAATCGCCCGCAAGCTCAAGCAATATTATGACGAGTTGGTCTCGGACCATGTGCCGGACCGCTTCGCTCAGTTGCTCAGCCAGCTGGAACAGACCGAACCTGCCCAGAAAAAGGACTGAGGCATGGCGGCGGTATCCCAGACCTTCAAGACCGAGCTGCTCGGTGCGATCCCGAGCCTGCGTGCTTTTGCCGTGTCGTTGACACAGAATGCCGACCGGGCCGACGACCTCGTCCAGGAAACGCTGGTCAAGGCGTGGGACAAGCATGAGAGTTTTCAGCCGGGCACCAACCTCAAGGCCTGGCTATTCACCATCCTGCGCAACGAATTCTATTCGCAGATGCGCAAGCGCGGCCGCGAAGTGCAAGACAGCGATGGCATCATGACAGCCAGGCTTGCCGTTCATCCGGCCCAGCATGGCCAGCTCGACCTCAAGGATTTCCGCGGCGCGCTCGAGCAACTGCCCGAGGACCAGCGCGAAGCCATCATCCTGATCGGCGCTTCCGGCTTTTCCTACGAGGAAGCCGCCGAGATCTGCGGCTGCGCGGTTGGTACGATCAAGAGCCGTGTCAGCCGGGCGCGCACAAGGCTGCAGGAGATCCTCAAGATTTCCGGGGAGGACGAATTCGGGCCCGACGCGATCTCCGCGCAGGTGACAGGTTCGAACGCGGCGTGAGCCAAGGCACCACCACGGTGCTTGCTGGAGCGATGGCCCGTCAGGCTGAGGCGACCCGGCCGCACGCCGCCGCCACGGCCTCGATCAGATCGTCGCCTGAGTAAGGCTTGGTCACCAACCGGATGTCAGGGAACGAGCCCCTGACTTCATCCGAATCCGAGTAGCCGGAGGCGAATACGAACGGCACACCCTCGCTGCGCAGCCGCGCGGCGAAATCCAGGGTCGAGACGCCGCCGAGCATCAGATCGACCACAGCCGCGTCGAAACGCAGAGGCAGCGCCTGCCCGTCGATCTCCGTGAGCTCGCGCGCGATCGTCACATCAGCGGCGCCATGGTCTCGGCAAAGCTGCTCGACATCCATCGCGATCAGGAACTCGTCTTCCAGGACGAGGATATGGAGTCCGTCAAGCAATGCTGGCACTTATGGGTGTCTCCTCGGCAGGGCCGCACTCATGCGCGGAATTCGCTGCCATGTCATTTAAAAAAGACATGGGCTCATGGCTGGCGGAACCCCTGCCAATCTCAAACGTTTCCATGCGCCCATGAGGGCAGGGATTTCGAAGAGGGGTCGAAATGTCCGGCCAAAGCGCACGTCCGGTTGCCAGTCGTCAATACTCTTGCGAGAAGTGCCCGCTGCGGCCATTGCCTGCCTTTCGCGCGTTCGAAAAGCAGGAGCTTGCGTTCGTAAGCACTTTCAAGCGCGGCGAACTTGCCGTCGACAAGGGGGCGACGGTCCTGGTCGAAGGCAGTCACAGCGCGCATCTTTACACGGTGCTGTCGGGGTGGGCGTTTCGCTACAAGCTTTTGCCTGACGGGCGCCGGCAGATCCTCAATTTTTCCATGCCCGGCGACCTCATCGGCCTGCAAGGCAGCCTGATGGGCGAGATGCAGCATTCCGTCGAAGCCCTGTCGCCGATGCTGCTTTGCGTTTTCGAACGCGAACAGCTGCAGGAACTCTATCGCAACCATCCCGGCCTTGCCTACGACATAACCTGGATCGCTTCGCGCGAGGAACGCATGCTGGACGAAAACTTGCTCAGCATCGGCCGCCGCACCGCGCTCGAACGCGCCGCTTATCTCATCGCCTTCATCGCCAGCCGGGCTCGCGGCGTCGGCCTCAACGGCAAGGCGCCGGTGCAGATCCCGATCACGCAACAGCATATCGCCGACACGCTTGGCCTCTCGCTTGTCCATACCAACAAGACGATCCGCAAGCTGATGGACCGCAAACTGGTCGTGTGGCGGGACGGCGGTTGCGAGGTTATTGATTATGACGGACTGAAGAAGCTCGCCCGCTGGGAGGGTTTGGGCGAGGAACGCAGGCCGCTGATCTAGAGTGTGTCGATGTTCAGGTGATACCGGCCTGCAAATGGCGGCTTCCGGCGCTTCCGGTGTTCGCGTAGGAGGAGCGCAGGCCGCTGACCTGGAGCGCCTTGAGCCGCGGGGCTGGAACCTTGGCACCGAACGCACGTTGAAACCGAAGCAAACGCAAGGAGTTAGAGAATGGCAACCGCTGCCGGCAAATCCGCGACGAACGAAGCAACCACCGCCGATCTCGAGGCCGATATCGAGCAACTGAAAGCAGATATCCAGAAACTCACCGAGCAACTCGCGAAGACGGGTCAACACGGCTATGGCGCGGCTCGTCGCGCCGCCGCGGATGGCGTCGAACAATTGCGCGCGCAGGGCGAAGCAGCGTTCGAGACCATGCGGGGAAGTGCGGAGGATATGGAAGCGCAGCTGATAGCCAAAGTGCGCGAGAAGCCGGTGACGTCGCTGGCAATCGCGGCAGGCGTCGGGTTCCTCTTCGCCCTTCTTTCCCGCCGTTAGCCTCAGATGGGGGCGCTTGTTTCGTTGATCTCGGCCCTTGCCTCGGGCGAGGCCATGGCTGCTCTGCAAAGAGCGCGGATGACGGCAATCCTTTACGGACTTGCCGCCATTTTCGCATTGTGCGGCGTCGGCTTCCTGATCGGTGCAGCCTATGTCTGGCTCGCGGCGCGCTATGGACCGCTGGCGACCAGTCTCGGCTTCGGCATCGGGTTCCTGGTGGTTGCCGGGCTCATCCTTGTTGCCCACAAGCTGACGACCAGGATGCGCAGCAGGCGGCGCGCAAGACGGCGCCAGGCCGACATGACGGCGGTGGGCATCACCGCAGCGCTTGCCCTGCTTCCGGCGCTTGCCAAGAGCAAGGGCGGGTTGGGGGCCATCGTCGCGCCCGCTCTCGCGGTCGTCGCCTACGCCATCTATCGGGAGAACGCCAAACCCAGGCCGCCCAAGCCGGACCCGGACGATATCTCTTAGAGCGGTTCAGCGTTTCACGGAATCACCGAACCGCTCTAAGTATTGCGTGGGGGCGGTCGAGATCTATGGCGAGTTGATCAAGTCGCCGGCGACGCAGCAGGGTGTACCGACGGCGCCGCCTGCCGAGCAGAGACCCGGCCAGGGAAGCTGACCTTCCATCACGCCGCCTTTGCCTTTGCGTCGCTCGACGGAACGAGCACGTTCAACGCGCCGGGGTGAATCTCGATTGTTGTCTCGCGCTCGAGCCTGATCAATTCGCCATCCAGAACCGCCCTGAACTTCCTGGTCGGCGAGTGGATTTTCAGCACGACCTTGCCAGCCTGATGAACTTCGACATGCGTGCTCTGGCGCAACCGGCCGCGCAGCATGTCCAAGAGCAGCTTTGCCAGGTGATGACGCCGGCGCGCGACGCTGACATAGATGCCGAGCACGCCGCCTGCCGGGTTGTCGGCGTAGGGCAGATGGCCTTCGCCAAACAGGTTGTTGGAGATGCCGATACCCGTCGTGCGGGTGACGATCTCGGCCTTGCCGACGGTCAGGCTCACTTTAAGCGCCGGCGGGTTCTTGATCGTTGCCCATGCGGCGCGAACGGAAGCCTGGATCTTTCCGAGACGCGAGCCGAAATCCATGGTCTCGCGAAGCTGAACCATCCTGGCATGCATGCCGACCGAGAACTGGTGCACGAAAGGGCGGCCATTGGCGCTCGCCATGTCGACGGCAATCACCTCGCCATTGGAAAAGGACTGCAGCGCCCCCTCCAGCGTCTGCGGAATGCCCAGGCCGCGCGCAAAGAGGTTCATCGTCCCGGCGGGCAGGATGGCCAGGGCCTTCTTCTTGTTCATGAGAAGGGACGCCGCGGTGGAAATCGTGCCGTCGCCGCCTCCGGCAAGCACGACGTCGACATTGCGCCTGGCGATGGCCCTTTCCAGTGCCGTGGCGATGTCGCGGCCGGCGACAATATCGATCTCGACCGAATGCCCCGCCGCTTCGAGCGTCTGACGGAGCCGGTCGGCGAAGGCGTCCATGTCGATCGTGCGCAAGGTGCCGCCATCCTGGTTCAGCACCGCAGCAAACCGCATGCCCCGCTCCATCTTTTCAATCACTTTGGGCCGAAAAGAACCCTCAGTCGCAGGCCGGAACGAAAAGGCCGCGTAAAGGTTCCCAGAAAGGTCAGGATTAAGGTCAGGAATTCGGGCACTGGCGCGGCATCGGCTTTTTGGGAACAACGCCTTGGTCACAACGTTGTGAAGCTGTCGAACTAGCCGCGTCCAGCCTGCGGCCCAAGATGGCCGGTCGACGACGTGGCGCATGAATCAGGCACGAGGAGAGACCATGATGATCCGCACCCTTTTTGCGACCACCGCGCTCGCGACGCTGCTTGCAACCGGCGCCTTTGCGCAGACGGCGACGCCTGCGCCCGCGCAGGCTCCGGCAGCCGAAAATCCGGCTCCTGTGACTCCCGCAGATGGAGCCCTGATGACCAACATCATCGGTGAATCCGTCTACAACGGCACCGGCGACGACGCCCAGAACATCGGCAAGGTCGACGACATCGTCTTCGATTCCGCCGGCAAGGCCAAGTCCGCCATTATCGGGGTTGGCGGCTTTCTCGGCGTCGGCAAGAAGGACGTCGCCTTCGACTACGGCAAACTGGAATGGGCCGAGAAAAATGGCGATCGCTGGCTGGTGGCAAAGACCACCAAGGATGAGCTGACTGCCCAGCCGGCATTCGACCGCAAGCCATATGATCCCGCGCCCGTACAATCGACGGATGCGACGCAGCCGGCCGCGACCGACAGCACCGGAGCGCAGAAGCCCGCTGCGGCGCAGCCGTCCGAACCGGTTAAGAAAGCGGACGGCAACCTCGCCACCAACATCATGGGCGAGTCGGTCTACAACGGCACCGCCGACGACGCCCAGAAGATCGGCGACGTGAAGGACATCGTGCTTGCCAAGGACGGCAAGGCCGAGTCGCTGGTGATCGGCGTCGGCGGCTTCCTCGGCATGGGTACGAAGAACGTCACCTATGACTTCGCCAAGGCACAATGGGCGGAGAAGAATGGTGACCGCTGGCTGGTGGCCGAGACGACAAAGGAGGCGCTGCAGGCGCAAGCCGACTTCAACCGCAAGGCCTATGACCCGGCGCCCGGGTCGACCACCACCGCGGGCAACGCCCCAGCCACCACGACGCCTGCAGTGGCATCGTCGGATACAACGGCCGACAAGGAAGCCAAGCCGGCTCAGCCGGCCCAGGCGACCGCCGAGACCAAGCCTGCGACGCCACCGGCTCAGAGCACGGCTGAAAACAAGCCGGCCGATACCGGCGCCGCTGCCGCCGACCAGACCAAGACCGCTTCGATCGACAAGTCGACACTGACCGAAATGCCGATGGGCAATATCAGGGGTGACGACCTGAAGGGCACGACGGTCTATGGCGCCAATGATGCCAAGATCGGTGAGATCGGCGACGTCGTGCTGACGCCCGACAACAAGCCGGACGCAGTTGTCGTCGACGTTGGCGGCTTCCTCGGCATCGGCGCCAAGGAAGTGGCGGTCGGCATGAACAAGCTCAAATTCATGACCGACAAGGACGGCAAGAAGTACCTCTACACAAATTTCACCAAGGAGCAGCTCGAGAAGCAGATCGCCTATGACAAGGGCAGCTATGCCGAGAAGCGCGACCAGCAGCGCATGATCTTCAGCGATTGAGCGATTGCTTCGAACCCGAAGGCCCGCGCCGGTGACGTCGCGGGCTTTTTCATGCCGGGAAAGGGCTACCGGCGACGTGGCCGACCACGCCGTTTTCCGTCAGTTCAGCCAGCGCCAGCGACTGATCGAGGTGGGTGGCGCGCCAGGCGAGCATTCTCTCGGCTAACTCGAGCCGCGCCGGCAGATAGGCCGGATCGCCAGCCACATTGTTCAGCTCGCCGGGGTCTTTCGACAGGTCGAAGAGAAGCGGTGGCAGGCCGCCGCCGAAATGCACGTATTTGAATTCCTCCGTGCGGATGACGGCGAGGTTGCAGGCGCGCGATCCGATACCGAAATGGCGCTCGGCTTCGCCTTCGGCGATCGTGCGGAAATCGAACTCCCAATGCGCGGCGTCGCGCCAGTTAGCGGGCTCCGTGCCCTCCAGCCAGGGCGCCAGCGAACGGCCGTCGAGATGGCGCTGCGGCGCGGCGCCGATCAGGTCGAGCAAGGTCGGGAAGATGTCGACGGCCTCGGTGAAGCGGTCAACGGATGCGCCGGCAGCAGCGCTTCGGCGCGGATCGCGGATGATCAGCGGAATATGGTAGCTGGCGTCGAAGAAGCCGCCTTTGCCGAGCATGAAATGGTCGCCCATCATCTCGGCATGGTCGGAGGTGAGCACGATGATCGTGTCGTCCCAGGCGCCGGCAGATTTGATCGCTTGCCAGACACGGCCGAGCTGCGCGTCGACTTCGGAGATCATGCCGTAATAGATCGCGCGGATCTGGCGGAAGTTCTCTTCGCTCCAATCCGGCACCTTGCCCTCGATGCCGGGGACGAATTTTCTCCTCATCTGCCTGGCGACATCATAGGCGAGATAGGGATGGTTCCTGGCTTCCGCTTGCCAGTTTGCCGCGCGCTTGAAAGCAGGACCTTCAGCCGGGTCGTACATGGTGTTGTAGGGGGCCGGCACGATGAAGGGCGGGTGCGGGCTGATGAAGGAGATGTGCGCGAACCATGGCGCGCCGTTCTCCTGTTCGCCAAGCCAGCGGATAAATTCGCCGGCCAGGAACGCGGTTGGCGTCTGGTCCTTTGAGTAGACCGGCGGTGCGTTGGTCACATCGCCTTCGGCCTGCCCGCCGGCCGGACGATGGATGTCCGGGCTGCCGGCGCTTGTATCGATGCCTTGCGCTCGCAGCCATGACAACCATTGCTTCTGATGCTCCGGCAGCGACTGCCTGACCGTGAAGCCCGGCAGCACGCCTTCATAGCTGCGAAGCCGCAGATCCCCGGCCGCAAGCCGGCGCGGATCGAGCGAGACATCGGTGTAGCCGAACAAGGTCGGGTCGTAGCCAGCCGCGCGCGCCGAAAGCGCGATGTTGCCATGGCGCGCATCGAGCGGCGTGCCGTTGCGGCAGACGCGATTGTTCATCTGGTAGAGCCCGGTGTAGAGGCAGGCGCGGGCCGGCGAGCAAGGCGCGGCCCCGCTATAGTGGCGCGCGAAGAGCACGCCCTCGGCGGCGAGCGCATCCACATTCGGCGTCTTCACCACCGGATGGCCGGCCGCCGACAGGCAATCGCCCCGCCACTGGTCGCAGGTGATGAGGAGAACGTTCGGGCGGCTCGGCGGGTTGTTCAAGACTGTCTCCATGCTGGAAGCGCCAGATGGAACGGAAAATCACCGGCCTTGCAAGCGGATGCTGGTGATGGATTGGTGAACATATTTTGAACAGTCGTTCACTTTTATAAAACAGTCCATTCTGTGTTTGCCCGCTTTGCCTCTGGGCGAGCTATCCTCATATTGGCGTGGACAGCGGCGAGGGCCGCATAAATGACAAGGGAAGGAGCACGATCATGCTCAATCAGATCAAGGGGCTGCATCACGTCACGTCGATGGCGAGCGACGCACGCCGCAACAATGAGTTCTTCACCAAGAAGCTCGGTCTGCGCCGAGTCAAGAAGACGGTCAATTTCGACGCGCCGGACGTCTACCATCTCTACTACGCCGATGAGGTCGGCACGCCGGGCTCGGTGATGACCTATTTCCCGTTCCCCGATATCGCCCGGGGCCGGCATGGCGTCGGCGAAGTCGGCACCACGGTCTTCTCGGTGCCCGAAGGTACGCTCGGCTATTGGGAAAAGCGCTTCACTGACGAAGGCGTGGGCAATGTTGCCCGCGGCGAAAGTTTTGGCGAAAAGCGGCTTACCTTCACCGGCCCCGACGGCGACAGCTTCGCACTCGTCGAGGACAAGGCCGACAGCAGGGCGCCCTGGGTCAAGGGCGGGGTTCCTGCCGACGAGGCGATCCGCGGCTTTCACTCGGTCTCGCTCAGGCTGAAGGACGGCGGCGCCACAGAGGAGCTCTTGAAATTCATGGGCTATGAGGAAGTCGACAAATCCGGCAACGTCAGCCGGCTTGGCATCAAGAACGGCAACGGCGCCGATGTCGTCGATATCGAATCGCTGCCCGGCGCCGGCTTTGCCAATCTCGGCGCTGGCTCGGTGCACCACGTCGCCTTCGCGGTCGAGGATCGCGCCAGGCAGCTCGAAGTGCGCAAGGCGCTGGTCGACACGGGTTACGGCGTGACGCCGGTCATCGATCGAGACTATTTCTGGGCGATCTATTTCCGCACCCCGGGCGGCGTGCTGTTCGAGGTGTCGACCAACGAGCCTGGCTTCGACCGCGACGAGGATACCGCCCATCTCGGCGAGGCGCTGAAGCTGCCGACGCAGCATCAGCATCTGAGGCCTTATCTCGAAGAGCACCTGCAGAAGCTGGAAGACTAAGACCATGAGCAAAGACGCCTACATCCACAAGGTGCTGCCCGGTTCGCCGGGCAGTCCGCTGCTCTTCGTCTTCCACGGCACCGGCGCGGACGAGAACCAGCTTCTTGGCTTCGGTCGCGAGCTTGTGCCTTCGGCGACGATCATCTCGCCGCGTGGCGACGTGTCTGAGCATGGCGCTGCCCGTTTCTTCCGCCGCACCGGCGAGGGCGTCTACGACATGGACGACCTGGCGCGCGCGACATCGAAGATGGCGGGCTTCGTCAAGGCGCATGTCGAGGCGGCAAAGCCCCCGGCGGTGTTCGGCCTCGGCTATTCCAATGGCGCCAACATCCTGGCCTCGGTGGTGTTCGCCGAGCCCGGCCTGTTCGATGCCACGGCGCTGATGCATCCGCTGATCCCGTTCGAGCCTCGGGTGCAAGGTAGCCTTGCCGGCCGCCACATCCTGATCACGGCCGGCAGGCGCGACCCGATCTGCCCGCCCAACCTGACGTCGCGGCTCGAGGCCTATTTGCGCGCCGACGGCGCCGATGTCACAGTGGAATGGCACGACGGCGGGCATGAGGTTCGGCCGAACGAAATCGAAGCGGCGCGGCGGTTGTTTGCCGCGGCGCCGGTTGCCGAAGGAGGCAAGACCAATGGCTGACCAACTGCCCGAGATCGAACTGGAGGACCGCGGTTCCAAGGGGCGCTACGTGCTGCGCGGTCCGGGCGGCGCCGAGGCCGAGATGACCTTCACCAAGATCGGCGAGCATCAGCTGATCATCGACCATACCGAGGTGCCGGACGTCTTTCGCGGCCAGGGCGCCGGGCTTCGGCTCGTCACCCGCGCGGTCGAGGACGCGCGTGCCGCCGGCAAGAAGATCATCCCGCTCTGCCCCTTCGCCAACGCCCAGTTCCGCCGTCATCCGGAATGGGCGGATGTGTTGAAGCAGTAGCACCGTCTTCCCCTTCTCCCCGTGTGGGAGAAGGTGGCCGCGAAGCGGCCGGATGAGGGGTGTTCCAGGGAACGCCGACGTCTCACTCCGCTGGAACACCCCTCATCCATCTCGGCGCTGCGCGCCGATCCATCTTCTTCCGCAAGGGGAGAAGGGAAAGAGCCTCTGGCATTTGCGCAGCCCGGCCATCTTGCCTAAGTTGACGGTTCGCTCGGACGAAACTTGTCGTCCCGCTCGTCCCTGATTTGAAATGGCTTCCCTGATGACCGATACCGACCTGATCCCCGTTTTCGACGGCCATAACGACACGCTTCTTCGACTCTACCAATCGAAGGAAACCGACGTCGAGAAGCTGTTCATCGAGGGAACGCCGGGCGGCCATATAGACTTGCCGCGCGCCAGGAAGGGTGGCTTTGCCGGCGGTATGTTCGCGATCTTTCCGCCGCCGGTCGAAAAGAGCAAACGCAGCGCGGTGCCGCCGGCGCCAAGCGACAATGAGCCTCTGCCGCCGGAATTGCCGCAGGCCGAGGCGGTCACCTCGACGATCGGCATGGCCTCGATCCTGTTCCGGCTGGAGCGTGCCGGCGCGCTGACCGTCTGCCGCAGCGCCGGCGATGTGCGCGAGGCGATGGCGAAGGGCTCGATCGCGGCGGTGTTCCATATCGAAGGCGTCGAGGCGATCGATCCCGGGCTTGCCATGCTCGACGTGCTTCACGCCGCCGGGCTGCGTTCGCTGGGCATCGTCTGGAGCCGTCCCAACGCCTTCGGCAACGGCGTTCCGTTCCGTTTTCCGTCCTCGCCCGACACCGGGCCTGGCCTCACGGATGCCGGCAAGGCGCTGGTCAAGGCGTGCAATAAGCTCAGGATCATGATCGATCTCTCGCATCTCAACGAGATGGGTTTTCGCGACGTGGCCGAGCTTAGCGACGCGCCGCTGGTCGCCACCCATTCCAACGTGCATGCGATCTGCGGCCATTCGCGCAACCTGACCGACTGGCAGCTCGGCGCAATCCGCGAGTCTGGCGGCATGGTGGGCCTGAACTTCGCCACCGGCTTCCTGCGCGAGGACGGCCGCATGAATGCCGACACCAGCCTCGACATCATGGTGCGCCAT
>Ga0105237_10005083_pt1 | contig 14949 bp, 12 predicted proteins | sample KBSC24metaG_FD_81520 | JGI IMG/M metagenome (GOLD analysis project Ga0105237, IMG submission 81520) | Corn rhizosphere microbial communities from Kellogg Biological Station, Michigan, USA - KBS C2-4 metaG | ecosystem: Host-associated > Plants > Roots > Rhizosphere > Soil | place: Michigan, USA... | reverse complement strand
TCTGGAGAGGGCCCCGGCTTTGTAGAGGCGTTCGCGCCAGGCGGCATTCTTCTTCGCCTTTTCCAGTTCCGCTTCGAGCCTTGCGACATCGAGCGTGGGCGCGGCTTCCGCCGTTTTGGAAGGATCAATTGCGGGCTGCGGAAGGTCCGGCAGATCGTTGAGCATGAGCTTCGGTTCGAAATCGAAGTCTGGCTTGTCGCTCTTCTTTGGAAGGTCCTGACCACAGACCCTCGTTGCCCACAAGCAGAAGATGGCTGGCAGCACCAGCAATCGTAGCGTGACGAACGAGGCGTTCATACGTCCCGAAGTGTACCCCACGGAAAATAGTGCGCAAGCCGCAGCCGTGGGAGAGTAATCAGTAATCAGTCGTGAAAGAGTAATCAGTCAGATTCACCACGCGCCCTCGAATCGGATTACTGATCACTCGATCCGCACTGATTACTGATTACTTCCTCCCCCCCGCTACTTCACCGGCGGCGCCTGGTCGAAGACGTTCCCCGTCGCCTGCACTTTGCGGCGGTAGATCTTGTCGCCGTTGGTCACGTAGAGATACTCGCGTTTCTCACCAGAGAACGTGCAACTCGTCAGCGGCTTGTCGGCCTGGGGCTTGGGGAGCACGCCGCACAAGCGGCCCGTGGGGTCGAAGACCTGCACGCCAAGGGCCGTGGTCACGTAATAGCGGCCCATCGAGTCGCTCGTCATGCCGTCGCCGCCAGCCGATTTCTTGTAAGGGGGCGGCTCCTGGTGCTTGAACTCGCCCGCGGGATCAATGGGGCGGCGCATCGTCATATAGGGAGACCTGGCGCTGAGCGTGCCGTTCGTCTCGATCCGGAAGGTCCAAACGAATTCGCCCCCATATTCTGATACCGCCAGCGTGCCCTGGTCGGGAGAAAGCACGATGCCATTGGGCGCGGCAATCCCCGTATCCGCCACGATCTTCTCGTGCGTTTTCGCCTTGATCAGGGTGACCTGCTTCTTGCCGGTCTCCGTGATGTAGATGTTGCCCTCGTAGGTCACGGCGAGATCATTGGGCTGGATGTCTTCGGCCACGACTTCCACCTTATTGTTCAAGAGACTAATCGCGATGAGTCGCTTCTTCGAGCCCTGGCAGGCGTAGAGCTTTCCGTCCGCGCCGAATTTCAAACCGCTGGCGGGTTCATCGATGAGCTTGGTCTTCGTGCCGGCCCTGGAGATTTGGAAAATGCCCGGCGTTTTCATGTCGGAGAAATAGAAATTTCCCTCGGCATCCGTGGTTGGTCCGTCGGCAAAGCCCAGCCCTTCGGCGACCAGCTTCCAGTCTTCGCCATCGATCAGCAGGCGATGCAGCGTCATGTCGCCGCCGAGATCGCCTTTCAGGTTCACTTCCGGCTTCGCGGCATCCTTGCGCCAGAGCCACTTCAGCGCCTCGGGGAAGACGCTCCCGCCGTGCTTGGAACTGTGATTGTAGCCCTCGGCGAAATCGAAGCGCGCATCGTAGCCCATGTACTTGAGCGCGGCGTGCACCTGCTTGTTGGCGAGCGGCCAGTTGCCGAATTGGTTGTCCACGTCGCCGCTCGCGTCCTCCTGGTAGACGCGGAGTGGTTTCCGCTCCGTCTTCCGGATGAGCGACGGGTAGGCATTTCCGCCGCCGCCGAGATTGGTGAAGCTGCCGATGGTCGAGAGGACTTTGTGAAATTCTTCGGGCCGCTCCCAGGCCACGGTGAAGGCCGCGATGCCGCCGCTGCTCGCGCCGCAGATGGCGCGCATCTCCGGATCGTGCGAGATGCGGTAGGTCTTCTCGACTTCCGGCAGAATCTCCTCCAGGAGAAATCGCGCGTAACGATCGCCCATGGAATCGTATTCATGGCTGCGGTCGCTTCCGCTCCAGGCGTTCTTGGGCGGGCCTTTGCTCGGATCGTGGCCCGGATTCACGAAGACGGCGATCGTGACCGGCATATCGCCGCTGGCGATGAGGTTGTCGAAGACGATGGGCACGCGCCAGTTGCCCTTGAGATTCACGTAGTCGTGCCCGTCCTGGAAAACCATCAATGCCGCAGCTTGCTCGGGCTTGTATTGCGCAGGCACATAGACCCACCAGTCGCGCGTGGTGCCCGCGAAAATCTTCGATTCCCACGGGGGCATCTTGGTGACTGCGCCATGAGGGATGGAGGGATTCTCACGGTGCAGCACGGACTCGACGAATTCGTCATCGGCGAAAGCGGAAACGGCGAGCGAGGCGGAGAAGAGCAGGGGAACGAGGAATCGCATGGCTTCGGTCTTAACCCGCGAGGTCGCGCGGCCAAAGAGCGAAATTCCGGGGAAGGATCAATGCGGATGCAGGCCGCGCCGGATTAATACGATGACAGATTTGTCACCAAAGCGGCATGGCCGAGGTGTGATGCACTCTTTGTTGATCTTGAAAAGTCTGATACACTCGCGCCCATGTGTCCCGAAGCCGATCTCCTGAAAGAAGTCCCACTGTTCAATCTCCTCGATGATCAAGAGCGCGCCGCATTGGCGGGGCAGCTCGAACTCGTCCGGTTTACCGCCGGCCAGGTGGTTTTCAATTATGGAGACCCCGGCGATTCGATTTACGTCGTGAGCGAGGGGGAACTGGAAGTCTTTTGCAAGAACGACACCGGTGAGCGCATGGTGTTGGAAGTGCCCACCCGCGGAGATTTCGTCGGAGAACTCTCCTTGCTGGACAGCGGCACGCGGAGCGCCTCGGTCATGGCCACCACGGATGCATCGGCCTTCCGGCTCGATCGTGAAAGCCTCGAGCAATTTCTGCGACAGCATCCTCACGCCGCCATGGACCTGCTGGCGGCGATCAGCCGGCGCCTGCGCAAGACCGTCGAGCAACTCCGGCACACCGCGACGCGCAACGTCAATGAGGAGACCGAGGATAGTCGCACCGTGGTCCAGAAGACGGCGGATGCGATTGCCGAATTTTCCGGCAGCATCCCGTTCCTGCTCATTCACGTAGGGGTTTTCGCGTTCTGGCTCACCGTGAACTGGGCGCATATTCCCGGCATTCCGCAGTTCGATCCGTATCCATTTGGTTTCCTCACGCTGGCGGTCTCGCTGGAAGCCATCTTCCTCTCGGTCTTCGTGCTCCTCAGTCAAAACCGCCAGGCGGCCAAGGATCGCGTTCATGCCGACATCGAGTACGATGTAAACTTGAAGGCGGAATTGGAAATCGCGCATCTGCACGAAAAGATCGATCGCCTGACGGGCGACGTTCTCCTGCGCCTGGACCGGATGCAGAAGCACCTGCCCAAGGGATCGGAGATCGATGGGGCTGCCGTGGATGCACGGGCAGTCCCGATCTCGAGAAAATAGAAGATCCGCTGCGCAGTTCCAGCGGATGCAGCCTCGCTTCTTATTCCGCCTTCGGCCAGTCGCGCCATAGCCACCGCAGCGTATCCGGGAACATGGATCCCCCATGCTTTCCGCTGTGTCCGCCGTCGCCGAGGACGAACTTGTAGTCGTAGCCGGCGAATTTCAGCGCCAGCGCCATGTCCTGGTTGGAAAGCGGCCAGTTGCCGTGGAGATTGTCGAGATCGTTGCTGCCATCCTGGAGAAAGACCCGCAGAGGTTTGGGTGCGTCTTTGGTCTGACGGATGAGCGCGGGGTAGACGTAGCCGCCGCGGATGTTGGTAAAGCTGCCAATGTGGCTGATGACCTTGCGGAAGGCCTCGGGTTTCTCCCAAGCCACGGTGAAGGCCGCGATGCCGCCGGAACTGTTGCCGCAGACGCCCCACCCGGCGGGGTCCTTGGTGATGTTCAGACCCTTGGTGGCTTCGGGAAGCAGTTCCTCGAGGACGAAGCGGGCATTGGCATCGCCCAGAGAATCATACTCGAAGCTGCGGTTGCTGCGATCCTTCGCGGGTGGCTCCGCGGCTTTGACCGTGCCGGGATTGACCATTACCGCGACTGTGACCGGCATTTCTTTCGAGGCGATGAGGTTGTCGAATACGACCGGCACGCGGAACTGGCCATCCACCTTGGCAAAGCCGCCGCCGTCGAAGAAGACCATGAGGCAGGCCGGTTTCGCGGTGTCGTACTGCTTGGGGACGTAGACGAAGTATTCGCGCGTCGTTCCGGGAAATATCTGGCTCTTGTCGAACACGGCCTTCTTGACTTCGCCATGAGGCACGTCGTGCGGTTCCGAGTCCGGGCCGAGCTTGTAGTCGTCGATCCCGAAGGCGCGAGTGAGGAGAAGGGGGGCGAGGAGCAGGGGAAGGAGGCGCATGGCGGTGGTTGTGGCTGGGAGACGTGGACGTTGCAAATGCAAACCCGCGAACGCGATTTCTTGCAGGGATTTTCCGCAGCAGTTGCCGGGGTGCACCGGATTCTTTCTACGTAGCGGCGAATTCATTCGCCGAACCGCGTTTGCAAGGCGCGGGTTGTTTCGTGTTGCGGCGTATCCTCGAAATTCCTCGCGTTACCCGTGGCCAAGGGTCCGCGAATAAATTCGCGGCTACGTAAACTGCGCTTCGCGCGGTTCTCTCCGTGAACGATTCGGCTGACACCGCCGGGGCAACCTGCTCTACTGCGCACCCCTGTTTTTCTATGACCACACATACCCTCGGCATCATCATGAACGGCGTCACCGGACGCATGGGCACCAACCAGCACTACATCCGCTCGATCCTCGCGATCCGGGAGCAGGGCGGGGTGAAGATCGGTGAGGGAGAAACGATCATGCCGGCCCCGATTCTCGTGGGACGCAATGAGGCGAAGCTCGCGCAATTGGCGTCGCTCGGCGAGGGCATCAAGACGACCACCGATCTCGATGCGGCTCTGGCCGACCCGGCGAATGTCATCTATTTTGATGCCCAAACCACCGGCCGCCGATTTGAGGCGGTGGCGAAGGCGATCGCGGCGGGCAAGCACATCTATTGCGAAAAGCCGACGGCCGTTTCCACGGCACAGGCCTACGAGTTGTATCAGATCGCCAGGAAGGCCGGTGTGAAACACGGCGTGGTGCAGGACAAGCTCTGGCTGCCTGGCTTGGTGAAACTCAAGATGCTCATGGACCAGGGATTCTTCGGCGAGATCCTCAGTGTCCGTGGAGAGTTTGGCTATTGGGTATTCGAGGGCGACACGGTGGCGGCCCAGCGGCCCTCGTGGAACTATCGCAAGGAAGACGATGGCGGCATCATCGTCGATATGCTCTGCCACTGGCGGTACGTCATCGATCAACTCTTCGGCAAGGTGAAGGCGGTGAGTTGCCTGGGCGCGACTCACGTGAAGCAGCGGATCGACGAAGCCGGCAAGCCCTACAAGTGCACAGCCGACGACAGCGCTTACGCCACGTTCGAATTGGAGAATGGCGTCATTGCGCAATTCAATTCGAGCTGGACGGTGCGGGTGCGCCGCGACGACCTGCTCACGCTTCAGGTGGATGGGACAAAAGGGAGTGCGGTCGCCGGCTTGCGCGATTGCGTGGTGCAGCATGGCAGCGCCACGCCTCGCTGCACCTGGAACCCGGACATCGATTCTCCGATCAAATACATGGAGGGTTGGAACCGCGTGCCCGACTGGCAGATTTTCGACAATGCCTTCAAGGTGCAATGGGAACTTTTCCTGCGCCACGTGGTCCTGGGTGGAACTTTCCCATGGGACCTGCGCGAAGGTGCCAAAGGCGTGCAGCTCGCGGAACTCGGCCTGGAGAGCTGGGCGAAGCGCGCGTGGGTGAATGTTCCGGAGTTGGCGGTGTAGGAAGAGCCAAGAGCCAGGATTCGAGAGCCAAGTGTTCCCAGCCGTACGAATGCGATTGCGTGCTCGAACGAGATGGCGCGCGCAGCGACCACTTGGAGGGCCGGCGCTCTGTCGCCGCCCATACTTCTGAGGGCGGAGGCGGAGGGACCAGGAACGGGATGGCCAATCGGCGATGCCTGCTCTCACTCCCGCCTTGCCGGAAGTTAGGGCGGCGACGGAGCGCCCGACCCTCCAGTTGGTCGCTGCGGGCGCCATTTCGTTCGACGTCGCAGTCGCATCGGTGCGGCTGGGAACACTTGGCACTTGGCACTTGGCTCTTTGAGCTGCCACGGCTTGACTGACCCCGTCGCCTATGGCGCTATCGACGTTAGGTGACATGAGCTACCCTTTTCCACCGGACGAAGCACCCACGGTTGCGCGGAATCCCACGCGCAGTTTGTGGGAAGCGGGGCTCGTTGGCCATCAGGAGGCCCTGGCCCTGATCTACGAGCGCTGCTGCCAGGCGATCTATGCCTGGATGCGGGCGCAGGGCGCGGACCCGGACGTAGCGGCGGCGCGCACGGAGCATTTCGTTGTGCGGCTCAAGACGGTCGATCGCCCGGACCCGCAGCAGGAGGAGGTGGGACGCTTGCAGGATTTCCTGCTCCGGCGGCTGGCCGACTATGCGGCGGCACTCTTCCCGGAAGCAGAACCGGGCGAGGCGGGGCTCAAGCCGGTCTTCGACCGGGCGCAGGCAGAGCGACGATTTCGCCGTGAGCCCGAACGGACCCCGGATGACATTTTTTTGCGCCGTTGGGCGCTTGGCGCCCTGGAATTGACGGTGGAAACGCTCAATGCGGAGTTTGCGGCCGAAGGAAAGGGTGCGCTCGTGCCCCACCTTCGGCAATTCCTGAGTTTCAGTGGCGGCGAGGAACTTTACGCCCAGGTGGCCGAGCAGAGCGGCACCTCCGTGAGTGCGCTGCATGTGGCCGTATTCCGGTTTCGGCAGCGCTACCGCGAGATTCTTCGGCGCCTGGTCGGAGACACCGTGCGGAGCGCGGACGATGTCGATAGCGAATTGACTAAGTTGCTGGTGTCGGCAAGCTAGTCGTTTGTCATGCCGACCGCACCGGAAACTCTGTCTCCCGACAATAGCGGCCCTCCCTTGCCGTCCGTCCTCGGGGGATTGAATACCGACGAACTCTTCGCGCGCGGCATGCAGTCGGTGCGGATGACGAGTGGAGGGAACATGCAGAATTGGGAGCCGCCCACGGTGACCGAGGCGGCCCGCCTTTTCCCGAACTACAGGGTGATCGATGTGCTGGGCCGCGGCGGCATGGGCGCGGTCTACAAGGCGATCCAGACGGCCCTCGACCGCACGGTGGCGATCAAGTTGCTTCCCTTGGAGATCAGCATCGACCGTGATTTCGCCGACCGTTTCGTGCGCGAAGCGCGTACCATGGCGAAGCTCAATCACCCGAACATCGTTTCCGTGTTCGACTTCGGTACGACGACGGAGGGGCATTTGTTTTTTGTCATGGAGTTCGTCGAAGGAACGACGCTGCATCACCTGATCAAGACGACAGGGCTGAAGCCGGCTCAGGCGCTGGAACTCATTGTAAACGTGTGCGAGGCACTCCAATACGCTCACGGCGAAGGCGTGGTGCATCGCGACATCAAGCCGGCCAATGTCCTCGTGGACACGAAAGGTCGCGTCAAAGTCGCGGATTTCGGACTGGCGCGTGTCGATACGCCGGCGGCTGAGCAATGGGGGCAAACGATGACGGGCATGGTGCTGGGCACGCCGGATTACATGGCGCCAGAACAGAAGACCGGGTCGCGTGTGGACCATCGCGCGGATATCTACAGCCTCGGCGTGATGCTCTACGAAATGTTGTGCGGACAGGTCCCGCAGGGAATTTTCGCCCCGCCGTCCCAGCGCGTGACCGTGGATGAACGAGTGGACCAGGTGGTCATCCGCGCAATGCAGCAGGAACCGGATCGGCGCTTTGCCAATACCGGGGAGATGAGAAGTGCTGTGGAGGATATCCGGCTCACGCCGCTACCCAGAGTGGTGGCGCCGCCTGTGGCGGGAGAAAGGGAGGTCGAGACGTCACCGGCGTCCGTACGCGGCACCTCCGATGCCTCGGCCCCCAAAAGCTCCACGCCGCCGGTGGTGTGGATTGCGGTGGTCTGCGCGGTCGTTGCCGTAGGCGCCGTCGTATTTCAGATGATGCGTCCGGTGCTGCCGGGCAGCAAGCCGCTCGTGCCGGCGGGAACGGTTTCGGAAACGCCCAAGGGAATTCCCGCTGCGCAGGCCGAGGCGCAAGCCGGACCGGAGGTAGCGTCCATTCCCACGAAACCTGAATCGAGACCGGCGAAGGCTGAGGTGGTTGTCAAGCCCGAGGTGCCAGCGCCGCCGGTGGAAACACCTCCCGTGAAGCCGGAAACCCTTCCACCCGTGGCATCCGCCGCGCCGGCGGAACCGCCTGTGCCGGTGCCGGCGCCGCCTTCGGAGCCGCCGGTGGCCGTGATCCCACCCGTGATGCCCGCGGTTCCCAAGACCGCGCAGATCGTGCCGCCGCCGGTGAATCCGACGGAGATCATCCGGCCTGCCGTGCCGCCTCCGCAGCCCGCTGCGCCAGACGTGCCCGTCGCCACCGTCCCGGACCCTTCCGAGAAACTCACCAGTGGCGAGGACTGGCGTCAATATGTCGCCGCCGGTGATTCGCTCATGAATCGGCGGCAGCGCGACGAAGCCGTGGAGAAATATCTCACGGCCTTCGACCTGGCGACGGACGGCCGCCCGATTACGTCGGCGGAGGTCGCGGCGCTCTGCAAAAAGACGGCCAATCTTCAGTTGGGACTGGGCTCGCGGGAGGAAGCGCGGCTCACGCTCGAACGCGGCCGGAATGTCCTGAAGAAGATGACCAATCCGAAGGAGGCTCAGGACCGCGGCCGCCTCATCGAGCAAATCGAAAACCAGCTTCGTTCGCTGCCTCGGGATTGACCTATGGATTGACGGCAACTGGCGCTGGCGTTTTCGCTCTGCCGCGCTAACGTCGCCGCCCCTATGTCACTTTGGAATACCGCCCACCCCTGGCTTCACGATCTCGTCTCCTACGAGCCCGGCAAGCCGATCGAAGACGTGGCGCGGGAACTCGGGTTGAAGCCGCAGGACATCATCAAGCTGGCTTCCAATGAGAACCCGCTTGGCCCGTCGCCCAAGGCCCTCGCGGCCATGCGCGAAACGCTGGAGCGCTCGCACTTCTATCCCGATGGCGGCGGCTACTACTTGCGCGAGGCCATCGCGAAGAAATTCGGTTTTGATCGCGGCAGCGTGATGCTCGGCTGCGGCTCCAATGAGATCATCGAATTCATCGGAAAGGCTTTTCTCAATCCGGGCGACGAGATCGTTACCGCGCGCCACGCCTTCGTCGTCTACAAACTCATGGCGACGCTCTTCGGCGCCACGACCGTCGAGGTGCCCGATCCGAACTTCGCCCATGACCTGGATGCCATGGCCGCGGCGATTACGCCCCGGACGAAGGAAGTCTTCATCGCGAATCCGAACAATCCCACCGGCACGCTATTGTCGCAGGAGGAGATCGACCGCTTCATGGCCAAGGTGCCGGACCACGTGATCGTGGTTTTCGATGAGGCCTACTACGAGTTCCTGGAAAATCCGCCGGACACCCTCAAGTTCGTGCGCGAGGGGCGCAATGTGGTCGTGCTCCGGACCTTTTCGAAGATCCAGGGACTCGCCAATCTCCGCATCGGCTATGGCCTGGCCAAACCCGAGCTGATCGACGTGCTCGGCAAGACGCGCCAGCCCTTCAATACCAACGGCATCGCGCAGGCGGGAGCGCTGGCGGGGTTGGCCGACGACGACCACCAGCGAAAGACGCGCGAAATCACCATCGAAGGCCGGAATTTTCTGCAAAGCGAATTTGCGGCGATGGGACTCGATTATGTACCGAGCTTTGCGAATTTCGTCCTCGTCTGCGTGCGCGACGGCAAGGCCGTTTTCCAGGCGCTGATGAAGAAGGGGATCATCGTCCGGGACATGACCTCCTACGGACTGCCCGAATGGATCCGCGTGAGCGTCGGCACGATGGAGCAGAACCAGCGCTTCCTCGAGGAGTTGAAGCGGCTGCCGAATATCGCGACGAAGGATCTGGCCACGTAGGCACGCGCCGTAAGCGGTCTGGCCCCGGCTGCGGTCGGTCCGAGGCGTCCGACTTTATTTCTTCAGCACGCCCACCTTCCCAAGCCACTCTGCCGCGCGGGCTGGCCAGGTGCTGACAGCGTTGTCGCTCGGGCGCAGACCGTAGCCGTGTCCGCCTTTCGGATAGACGTGCAACTCGCAAGGCACCTTCGCGTTCTTGAGCGCGAGTGAGTAGAACATCGCGGTTTCCACGCGAATGCCGTCGTCCTGGGTCATGACGATGAATGTGGGTGGCGTCTTTTCGGTGACCGGAAGTTCCGGCGCAATCTTGTCGCCCTGGTCCTTGAGCGTGAGGTAGGCGGGGTAGATCAGGAGCGTAAAGTCGGGACGGCAACTCACGTCATCGGCGCTGTCGATGTGGGAATAGGTACGCGTTTCGAAGTTGTTGCTCGCCGCGGCGGCGAGGTGTCCGCCGGCGGAAAATCCTAGGATGCCAATGCGCTTGGGATCGATGCCGAGATCCTTCGCCTGCGAGCGGACGAGACCGATCGCCCGTTGCGCGTCCTGCAAAGCGGCAGTGTGCTTCGGCAGGCCGGGACGGCTCGGGACCCGGTATTTCAAAAGGATGCCGGTGACGCCGATGGAGTTCAGCCAGTCGCAGACCTCGCTGCCTTCCAGGTCCATCGCCAGGATTCCATATCCGCCGCCGGGGCAAACGATGACCGCGGCGCCGGTGTCCTGATCCTTCGGTGGCGAGAAGACGGTGAGTGTGGGTTGCGATACATTGCCGAGGCGGATGAGCCGCCGCCCGCCGACTTTGCCATCTGTCTCCTTGGTTTGGTCGGCCTCGGGCGCCGCGCCTTCCTTCTCACCGGGAGCTAATCCCGGCCAGACCGGGATGGGAGGCTTCGGGTCGGCGGCCAGGCTGGTGAGGGTGAGAATGGCGAGAATGGGGAGGACAAGGCGGAGCATCACGCAGTGTCCGATTTGGGAGAGGAGGAAGGCAAGCTTGGTGGTCGCACCCAACGGAACTTCTCATACGTCCCATGGGTCGCATCAGTCGCATCAGTCCCATGCGACGAATGCGACCCGTGGGACGCATGTGCCGGCGCCATGAGCGCTCCCGGGATTTCGAGGGCTTCCCTCTGTAAACACCACGCAGCTCGCAACCTGACGGCCGGCGGGGCGCATCTCCTGCTTATCCCCGTGTATGCTCCGCACCACCGGCATCCTGTTTCTCGCTACCATCATCTGGTGGCTATGGCCGGATGATGGTCTTCGGCACCCGCCTGGAATCCTCGCCCCGGCCATCCCGGCTCAGGAGATGATCCCGCCGAAATCCCTGGGGGACTTCAAGGGTTACCATATCGAGGCCGTGGCCACCTATGCGATGCATGCGCGGGTCCTGCACACCAAGCATTACTGTGCCGATGGAAACGACCTCGTGCCTTACGATCTGGCGCTCGGGTGGGGGCGCATGTCGGACCAGGCGGTGCTCGACCGCCTCGACATCTCACAGGCCAATCGATTTTTCTTTTACCAATGGAGCGGGGAGGCGCCCATTCCTCCCGGCGAGATCGTTCGCAGTGCGGCCAATACGCATGTCATCTCGGCAAATTCAGCCGTGGCCAGTGCGGTGAGCAAACTGCGCGCAGGGCAACTCGTGGCGATGAAAGGCTATCTGGTCAATGTCACGGGCCCGAACGGATTTCACTGGAACACTTCGCTCACGCGCAACGACACCGGCAACGGCGCCTGCGAGCTTTTCTACGTCGAGGAGATCCTCATCTCCAATGACCCGTTGCCGGCCGACTACGGCAAGCTCGCCGCAGCGGCGAAGTAGCCCGAAGCCTGGTTACGCGCCGAGCGCGAGCCAGCTAAATTCCACCGAATAGACGCGCGTCTCGCGCCAGGTGGAAACTTCCACGACAAACCCCGCCGGTGTGATTTCGACGGCGCGCAGCGCGAGCCGATTGCTGTCCCGCTGGTCGAAGTCGAACCCCGTGAGGCCGAGGTGGACCACGGGCGGCGCATCGAAGGGTGCGACGAAATAGACCGTGAAACGAAAGACGCGGGCGTCTCCCGAACTGTCGGCGGCTGGTGAGGCGAGGTTCCAACCTTCTGTGAGGACTCCGAGTTGGAGTGAGGCAGACAGGCTCTTCCAAGGCTGCATTGGGTTATTCATGGTGCGTTCGATTTCTTCCGGTGCCGCGGCCGGGGGAACGCTCGCTGCGAACTTGAGCGAAGCAGGGTGGGTGGGGAAAAGCAAGCCTGCTTGTGCCGCTTCCGTCAGGCGATGGCCACTGACAGATCGAGATACACATCCTGCACGGCGTGCAGGAGAGCGGTGCCGTCCTTGAGGGGACGTTGGAAGGCTTTGCGGCCGGAGATGAGGCCCATGCCGCCGGCGCGCTTGTTGATCACGGCCGTCTTCACCGCCTCGGCGAGGTCACTCGCGCCCTTGGATTCTCCGCCACTGTTGATGAGGCCGGCGCGCCCCGCATAGCAGTTGAGCACCTGGTAGCGCGTGAGATCGATCGGATGGTCGCTCGCGAGCTCGGTGTAGATCCGATCGTCGGTCTTGCCGTAGGGATTTTCCTTCGACGAGATGGCTTTGTAGCCGCCGTTATTCGTCGGCAGCTTTTGCTTGATGATGTCGGCCTGGATCGTGACCCCGAGATGATTGGCCTGGCTGGTCAGGTCGGCTGAGGTGTGAAAATCCTTGTCCCTTTTGAACGCGGGATTGCGCAAGTAGCACCAGAGGATGGTCCCGAGACCCAGTTCATGCGCCGCCTGAAAGGCCTCGCTCACCTCGACGATCTGGCGATCCGATTCCGGCGATCCGAAGTAAATCGTGGCGCCGACGGCGACCGCGCCCATGTCGAAGGCCTGCTTCACTCGCCCAAACATAATTTGATCGAATTTATTCGGGTAGGTGAGGAACTCATTGTGGTTCACCTTCATGATGAAAGGGATCCGGTGCGCGTACTTGCGCGCGACAGCTCCGAGCACGCCGAGAGTCGATGCCACCGCATTGCAGCCGCCTTCGATCGCGAGTTTCACGATATTCTCCGGGTCGAAGTAGTCGGGGTTGGGCGCAAACGACGCCCCCGCCGAATGCTCGATCCCCTGGTCCACCGGAAGGATGGAGAGATACCCCGTCCCCGCGAGGCGGCCGTGGCTGAAAAGCGCCTGCAAGTTGCGGAGCACGGGTGTCGGGCGATCGGAGAGGGCATAAGCCCGATCGACATAATCGGATCCCGGCAGGAGCAGGCGCTCCGCGGGGACTTTGGCTTTGTAGGTCAGGAGGCTTTCAGCGTCATTGCCCAGCAGGTCTCGAACGTTCGTGCTCATTGATGATTTCTCCTCGGTATGCTTGATCGAATCTCATTCTGCCGTTCGCGGTTGTCCCAGTCAAATGCGCCGCGTCAGCCCAAGGACGAAAGGCCGTGATCATGGGTCGGGGATGACGTCGGCTGCAGTGACGATGTGGCGCGGTGGGCTGCCCGCTACTCCACATCCCTTTGACGGCAATGGTCCCGCACTCCTATCGGCGGTCCGGATCGCTTTCGATACGATCCAGCGTGACGCGGCACGGCGGATAACCCTGCATGGCGAGTTGATCGAGGATCCAATCGCAGCGTCGGGCGAGATTGACAAACGAGGCGTCGTTTTTGGTCAGGTGCAAGGCTGCGGCACGGAAAAGCGTCAGGCTCGAGGCGAGCTTGAGCGCGTCGGTCGAGCCTCCCATCAGCGTTTCGCCCTCCACCCCATTCGCAAATTGGTCAGCCACTGCGCCGGAGATTTCTTCGTAGCGCGTGCGCAGCACCGGGTCACGCAGGTATTCGCAGGCTGCATCGAGATCGCGGAGCGCATACTCCCGGGCCGTGGAGGAGCGACCGAGCCCGTCGATTTGCGGAAAGATATACCAGATCCAGTGGCTGCTCTTCTGTCCGCGGCGGATCTCGGCGAGGGCGGTGGAGTAACCGCCGTAGGAGCCGGATTGTGCCTGGTGGAAACGGGTGAGAGACACGGTTGAGGGTGGATCCCGGCGTGGTGGTCACATTGATCGGACGGGTCCGACTCGTCCGACCAGTCTGACTTCAGCGAAGCAGCATCACTCGATCTTTTTGGCCATCGCCTGGGCTTCGAGGCAGAGCTGCGCCGCGAGGAACACGTGCTCCTGCGTCATCGCATTCTCCGTGCGGTTGAGGCAGTCGAGGATGAGCTGGCCGAAATACGGATAGCCGACCTCGCCGTGGCAGCGGATGTGGTGCTCGCCTTTATGGTCGACGAGATAAAGCTGATCCCCTTCGGTTTCGCGGGCCACGTCGACGTATTTCCTCAATTCGATGTAACCCGCGGTGCCGAGGATGAACGCGCGGCCATCGCCCCACGTGCTGAGGCCATCGGGATTCAGCCAGTCGATGCGGATGTAGTTCGTGGAACCATTGTCGGCCACGAGATTGGCTTCACCCCAGTCCTCGAACTCGGGAAAATTCTTGTGATGGTAATTGGCGACCTGCGCGTGGACGACCTTCGCGCTGTGGGCGCCGCTCCAGTGCAGAAACTGCTCGAAATGATGGGAACCGATGTCGGCCAGAATGCCTCCGGTCTTTTCCCGGGACCAGAACCACGCCGGGCGGCTGCCCGGCGAACTGCGATGCGGCCCCAGCCCCACCACCTGCACCACGCGCCCGATGGCGCCCTGCTCGATGAGTTGCCCGGCGCGCACCGCACACTCCACGTGCAGGCGCTCGCTGTAATAGACCATGTATTTTTTCCCGGACGCCTGCACCTTGGCGCGGGCCGCGGCGAGTTGGCCGAGCGTGGTGAAGGGCGTTTTGTCGGTGAAATAGTCCTTGCCGGCGTCCATCACGCGCAGGCCGAGGGGGCCGCGTTCGTTGGGAACGGCGGCCGCGGCCACGAGCTTGATCTCCGGCTTTTCCAGGACGGCGTCGATACTGGCGAGCGGTTCCACACCAGGGAATGTCTTGCAGAACTTTTCCACTTTGGCGGGGTCAGGATCGTAAACGTATTTGAGATCGCCCCCAGCTTCGGTCAGGCCCTTGCACTGGCCGTAGATGTGGCCGTGG
>Ga0105237_10005081_pt1 | contig 14951 bp, 12 predicted proteins | sample KBSC24metaG_FD_81520 | JGI IMG/M metagenome (GOLD analysis project Ga0105237, IMG submission 81520) | Corn rhizosphere microbial communities from Kellogg Biological Station, Michigan, USA - KBS C2-4 metaG | ecosystem: Host-associated > Plants > Roots > Rhizosphere > Soil | place: Michigan, USA... | reverse complement strand
GAGCGGCGATCAGGATTCGGCACGCCTCGCGCGGAATGTCGCGCGAGCCAGTGCGTACAGTGCGCAGTTAATGGCGATCCCGTCCACGGGATATGCGATGGTGAGTGATAGTACGGACGTACTCTATCGAAAAATCACCGCACGTCTGGAGCTGGCCGCTGCATTCGCGACGATCCGCGCGACCGAGCGTATGCGCACCGAAGCGTATAGCGCGCTGGCTCTGCTCGCGACGCTTGGAGTCGAGGAGCGATGGGATATGATGTGGAAAGCATATCCGTATCGCGAAGTCGCGTCTGCGTTCCTTGCGGTATCACGCAATCCGCGCGGTGTCGATTCGCTCAATGCCGCCATCCTCACGGCGCTGGCGCCGCATCCGCAGGACGGGTCCCGTTTGGCCGACCCGCAGGATCTAGTCGCGCTCCGTAATCGGTTTGCGTCTGTCGCGCTCATCGGGCAACATGCACCGGCGATTCAAGCACATGCGTGGATCAACACCGCAGACTCTACCTACGCCGATACCCCGAGGACGCGCACATTTGCCGATGGGCTCGTCCACGTCCTGGTTGTTGGGGATAACGACACACCGTTGCTTCCGTTATTGGAGCGGCTGCATCGACAGTTCAATAGGGGTGTCGAGGTCATGCTCGTGACGAATACCAACGGATTCATCTGGCCGGATGTCGCATCGCCCCAGGCGGAAGTCGCGTGGCTCACCAACTACTACCATACCAAGCGGCACTTGACGGTGCCTATCGCCATGTGGGCTGGTGCCAAGCACACGAGTGGTTACGGATGGAGCATTCCGGCACCGTCGCCGGCGCGCGCGGAGTACCACGCTGACGGCGGGAATCTCGAGGGGATCGCGATCGTCGTCGACGGCCAGGGCATCATTCGCGAATATGATGATTTTCGGTCGCGACAGGACGAGATGCATGTTGGCGCGTGCGTGCGTGCCCTGCTTGCCGAATCGCAGCACTCCACGGGAGGGCATTGAATGAGCGCATGGTCACGTGGGGCAGGTGGTACATCCGTCACGCGCCGTCACTTTCTTGCGGGCGGCGCGTTGGCGACGCTCGGACTAGGTAGTCGTGTGGCCTTCGGCGCGCCGGTCGTCATTCCCTACAATCGAACAACACGGCGCGCCACACCGTCCATGTTTCTTCCCGATCCGCTCCCCGCGGATGAACTGCGGCAGCTGGCGTTGGTTGCGGTCAATGCAGCCCGGGAGGCTGGTGTCGAGTTTGCGGACGTTCGGGTGAGCACGCGCCGCATCATCAGGGTGCCACCATTACCCTACCCCGCCGAAGCGAGGATGTACGTTGGTTACGGCGTTCGTGCCCGACATCAGGGCACGTGGGGATTTCAATACGGCAACGTGTTCACGGTCGATGCCATCGCCGCGGTCGCCAGGAGTGCGGCGATGGCTGCACGGCGGTACGATGGCGCGAATCGCCGGCTTGGCGCGACACCACCCGGTGAGTGGATCAGCGTTCCGGTTGCGACTGGCGAGTGGCAGAGCCCGCGCGTCATCGATCCGTTCACGGTACCCATTGATGATTACTATCGTGTGATGGGCGCGCTGGTCGAAACAACGACCGACACCTATCGAAATCGCTCCGTGTCGGCCGCGGGGCGGATTGTCTGGAACGCCGAAACACGTGTCTTCGCGTCGACCGAAGGAGCGCTCGTCACGCAGGATACCATGCACGGTGCCCTCGGGCTTGGCGGTGGCGCACGACTTCCCAATCCGTCCTCTGGATCCGAGAGTCTCGATATCGAGGGGATAGACGACGATATCTGTGCCGGATTCGAGATCGCGCTTCGTCAGGATTGGATCGATCACCTTCGGACGGGGCTCGATGAGGCGGCACGTCTGTGCGAATTACCGATACGCCCGCTGCGCGACGTGGGCCGGTATCCCATCGTCTTTGACGGCGCATCATTCGCAAAAATCATTGGGGAAACGATCAGTCCGGCGCTGGACTGCGAGCGCGTCATTGGGCTTGGCGCCGATACGGACGGCAATACGTTTCTGGTGCCGCCGGACGAGATCCTGGGTGCGAGCGCGCCACAATTTTCGCCCTTACTCACCGCGCGCGTCGATCGGGCCTTGCCATCGACCGTTGCGGTGGCGTGGGACGACGAAGGGGTTGTACCCGAACCGTACACGTTGGTGGAGCAGGGACGCGTCGTCGACTATCATACGAGCCGCGAGACACTCCCCGTGCTCGCGGAGTGGTATGCCAAGCATGGGCGACCGGTACGACCCCATGGTGGCGTCGTCGCCGCGCTCCCCACGAGCGTGCCGGCCGTTTCCGGTGGGCATCTGACCGTGGCTGCGTCGACGCACGCGATGAGTGTCGAAAACCTTGCGAAAGATATGCAATACGGCTTCATCATTCGGAATTCCGAGATCGGTACCGATCCCGAGCTTGCCGTCGCGACAGGCACGAACGTCAATGCGCTCGAGGTACGGCGTGGACAGATCGTGGCCAGAACGCGTCTTTCACTGCAATTCGCAATTCGCCCGACGCTCAAAGCCAACGTGGTCGCCCTGGGTGATGCGAGCACGATGCGGACGAGCTGGGCCACAGCACAAAAAGGGATCCCGTGGGATGAGGTGCGGACAGCCGTGAGCGCACCGGCCGCGTTGTGCAAAGATATCGACGTGATATCCTGGGAGCTCACCACATGATACGATCGGATGACGAGGCATCGTCGCCGGTGCTTGCTCCGACGGCACTCATCGAGCTTGGCCACCGAATCCTGGCCATGACGACCGCCGAGCGTACCGTGGTGTATGTCGATCACCGGGCGATGGGGACCGCGCGCGTGATCAAGGGACGCGTCCAGCAAAATCGAAGTGGCGACGAGCTGTACGTCCGCATTGCCTCGCAGTTCGGGCGCCGGATGAGTTTCTCGATCGGCACGAATCAGATCGATATGCCGCACTTGCGCCAAGCGGTGGAGTACGTCGAGCGCGTCGCGCGCGAACAGCCTGGCGACGGTATCGAAACCGCGATGCGGATCGCTCCGCGCGTCTATCTCCGGAATACCACATCGCATGCGAACACGATCGCGGCGTTTTCGGATGCGCGGCACGCTGCCGTCGAAACACTCGTGGCTCCTGTGGTTGCGGCAGGGTTGCGGACATCTGCGTTCGTGGGCGTGACAGTACACTCGCGACTGTGCATCGATAAACAGGGGATGGAGGTCGCAGGGCAGGAAACCGACAGCGAGTTGACGGTCACCGCGTGGAACGCGAATGGCAAAGGGTCGGGATGGGCCGGTCAGTCGGCGCGTGATTGGGCAACCCTCCAGCCCGGTGCCGTCGCGGACCGCGTCATTCGGCTCACCAAACTGGCAGCGAACCCTGTCACCTTCGAGCCGGGCCGCCGGACGGCCATTCTCGACCGGCCCGCCGTGGCGCAGATCGTGTGTATGATGGGGTGGTCATTCCACGCGGGTGTCGTACTCAACGGGAGAGGCCCGCTGTGGGACAAAGCAAATCGACGGGTCCGTTTTGGCCAACGCCTCTTCGATCCACGCATTACGTTGTCCTCCGATCCCAATGACCCGGACGGCGGCTATCTCCCATTTAATGATTCGGGAATGCCGCTGGTCCCGATGACATGGATCGGGACGGGCGCGATGCTGGAACACTTGGCATACAGCGCCGACATGGCCGCTAAGCTTGGCGTGACACCCCCCAATGATGCTCCCAATTCACTCCGGATGAGCGGAGGGCCGTCGAACGTCGAGGAGATGATTGCCAACTGTAAAGAAGGCATCTACGTCAATCGTGTCGCGCAACTCAGCAGTTTTGACGAAAGTGGCATCGTCACCGGAATCACGAATGGCGGCTGTTACTTGGTGCGCAACGGAAAGATCGAGAAGTCGATCCGCAATTTCCGATTCGTCGAGTCGCCCTGGTTGTTCCTGAATCGTGTCGAGGCCATCGGAGCCGCAGAGCGTGCTCCCTTTGGATATTCACCATGGAACGGAGGATGGCCCGCTGCGCCAACCATCGTTCCACCGCTCATGATTCGCGACTTCAACTTCACGGCGCTCGCAGACGTTGTCTAGCGGTTCGCACCGCGGACAACGGATGAGGTCGAATTGTGGTTCGCGCGACGCACCTATTCGACGACCACCGTCCCCTGCATCATCGGGTGCAGCGAGCAAAAGTACTTGTACGTCCCACGCTTCACGAGCTTCAACGCAAACCGCTGATCCGTGTCGAGCACACGCGACGGTTTGAACTTGTTATCCGCGCTCACGATCAGATGCGGCACGTCATCCTTATTGATCCACGTCACCGTCGTCCCAGCCCTCACCGTTAGCACCGGCGGCGTGAAAGCGAAATTGTCGATCCCAACTTCGTTGGGCCCGAGCACCAAGGCCTTCTGTGTCGCCCTGCGTTTCATCATCGCCTCGTGCGACGCCGCTTCGAACGCGGGCGGTTCACCCGAGAGCGTCGCGTCCACCACCGCCAGTGTGTGCCGTCCCGGAATAAACGTGACGTCGGTAATCCCAAGCACACTTTTGAGCTTTTCCGGCTCGACCTTCATTGGTCCCGGTGCCGGCGCGGTGCCCGGCGTCGGTTGCGGAAAGGCGGTCGACATGGCGGTGTGAAACGAGATATTCCCCTCGACCTTTTGCATGATCTGGTGGATATGTCCGTTCAGCACGGTCACGGAGCCAAACCGCTTGAGCAGGCCGAGGGCCTGTTCCGAATCGTCCGTCCCCCATCCCCATTCGGGGTAAACCGTCCAGAGCGGAATGTGCGCGAACACCACGATCGGCGTACTGCTGGGGAGATGCGCGACATCTTTCTTGAGCCACGCGATTTGCTCCGCGCCGAGTGTGCCGAGTCCACCGGCTTTGAGGTTGAGGACGTTCACGAGACCGATAAAGTGAACCCCCGAGTGGTCGAAGCTGTGCCATCCCCCGCCGTACGTTCCTTTGCCATAGCGTTTGAGATAGGACACCCCATTGTCCGTCGCCACGTCGTGCTCGCCGGGGACATAAAACACCCGGTCGGTTTTGACTCCTTTGAGAATCTCGTTCGCCGTATCGAACTCGTCGGATTTAGCGAGCTGTGTGATGTCGCCCGTATGCAAGACGAGCGCAGGACGCTGCGGTAGCGCGTTGACCTTGGCGACCGCATCTTGCAGCGTCGCGGTCACGTTTTTATTCGCTTCCTTGGTAAAGCCGATATGACTATCGCTCACCTGCACAAAAAAAATGCTCTTGCGTTGCGCGTCCGTCAGCGACGGAAGCTTATGCACGGGGAACGATACCGGAATCCCTCCCTTGATCCCCCACACCGTGGCCGTTCCCGCCCACGCCATGCAACGCAAAAATCCGCGGCGATCGATCCCATCGTCGCTCTGATCAGTGGTAATAAAATTGGAGCCAGCGGGACGAGTGTTGCCTGCCTCGTCAAACCGCGCGTCGTCGCGATCGTGGTGGTGGGACATCGAAGTCGGTGGTCCTCGACAGGAGTGAAGGAGTGCGAGCTCCCATACTAGACCGTCCGGCGTATCGATTTATTCCCGACACATCGCGGGGAGGGGGGGGACTACCTGGGTTCCCCCTCGCTCTCCGCCCGGGCGAACAGGGCCACAAATTGGTGCAATTGGGCGAGATTCAGGTCCGACACGGCCCAGAAATCCCCCGTGGCGTCGCTCCAGTGTATCAGATGGTAGCCATGGTCGGTCCGTACCACGGTCGGGGAAACCGACCGGGTCTCGGCGGGCCACGAAAAGACGTTGATGACGTGCTGCTGGTGCCGGTACACCACGACCGCGACCGGCTGCCCACCGGCATAATCCAGCCGCCCCCCCAGCAGGGGGAACCCGGCGGAATCGAGGCGAGGGACGCTGGGGGAAAAGTCGATCCGCCCGTTGAACCAGGGTTTGACGTTGTGCAGGTCGTTGGACGCCACGTCCGTGAGGCGCCCAGGAAGGAGCGACCGAATGTGGCTCGACAGCACCTGGTCGGCAATCGACGCCCGGAGCGCGTTGCGGTGGACGAGCGTCGCGGTCACCGCAGAGCTCAACGCCGCAATGACCAACCCGGCCGCCACGAGCCCAAGCCACGAACGACGGGGCGTGCGGCCCGCAGGCGGCTCGGCCATTGTCTGAAACGGGGGGTGCGCTGCCGTCGATTCCGCGCGCTCCAGGTCGGCACGAATTCGTGCCTTCAGCGTATCCGGCGCCGTTGGCCGTTCGAGTTTCGTTTTGAGCTGGCGCGAGAGCGCCACGAGTGTCTCGTATTCCGCGGCGCACGACGCACACGTCGCGAGATGCTGGCGCACGGCCTCGCGCTCGTCCGGCATCAATTCGCCGTCGAGATACGCATGTAGAAGTCCTCGGCAATCCGCGCACTGCATGTTACCCTTCCTCGGAAACGGGGAGCCCCAACGCCACGGCGAGCCGTTTGCGCGCGCGGGCGAGCCGAGACATCACGGTGCCCGCCGGGACGCCGGTGATGGTACTGATCTCTTTGTACGAGAGTTCCTGCAGCTCACGCAGCACGATGACTTCACGAAATTCGTGGGGGAGCATGTCGATGGCTCGGCGAACGAGATCGCGGTCGGACGATTGAATGGCGTGATGGTCCGCGGCGACCGTGTCGGACAGATCGGCCAGGGTGACGTCACCGTGCGTGTGACCCTGGCCAACGACTTCGCGTCGCCCCCGCCACGTATAGCAGCAGTTCCGGACGATCGAGAGTAGCCACGCCCGCGCGTCGCCGTCTCGATAGCTCTCAAAATACCGGAGCGCGCGCAAGACGGCGTCGTGCACGACATCCTGCGCGTCGTGCTCGTCGCGCAAGAGGTAATGCGCCAGCGCGTACGCGTCGTCGAGATGCGGAAGCACGAGCCGCTCGAACCGCTCGTGGTCGGGAGGTGCCATCCTTATGGAGTAAAACGGTGGAACAGAAAAAGGTAATGCATTTTAGTCGTTTCGATCGGGAGCAACGATCCTTCGTTCGAACGAGATACGGCCAGAAATAAACGATGTCGCTCTGTCACATGGCGCCCCATTTGCGCGTCCCTCCAGATGAACGTCACTACGGACCCCCTCTTCGGTACCGTGGCCGATTCTTTTATTCGAGGAGTCTTCATATGGTAAATTCCATGCACGATCCTTTCCGTCGCCATGCCATCATGCATGCGATGCGAAGTCTGATGCTCGTCACCGTGGCTGTCGCGTTCGCCGCATGTTCCAACGATACCGGTCCGGCTGGCGCGTCGCGATCCATGAGTTTATCTGTTACCACCAAGGGCGCGTCCACTCAACTGACCGGCTCGGCAAGTCGTCTCCCAGGCCTCTCGGGTGACCTCATCGCCACCAGCGGGAACGACACATTGGTGATTACCCGAGCGGAAGTTGTCCTCTCGCGCCTCGAACTCGCCAGCGGCCTAGGAACCAATTGTGACGAGGATGGCGACGGAAATCACATGAGTGGAAACCTTTTGACTGGGGACCACATGAGTGGAGGGGGCGACCACGAAGGGGACACCCCCAGGTGCAACGAGATCAAGCGCGCTTTTGTCTTGATCGACCTCCCGACCGATACCTCCGTCCATACGTTGTTCGAAACCCCGATCCCCGCGGGGACGTACTCTTCGCTCGAGGCGCGTCTTCGCGTTCCGCACGCCGATAGTGATACCACCGCCGCCGCGTTCCTTCTGGCACACCCCGAATTCGCGGGCGCGAATGTGCGCGTGACGGGGACCTTTAATGGGACCCCGTTCGTGTATACCGGCGCGGTGAACTCGCGGCTCGAGATGGACTTCGATCCACCCATTACCGTGGACTCGACCGGCCGCAACATTACCATCAACGTCGATCTCGACTCCTGGTTCCGCGATCGCATGACGGGCGCGCTCATCGACCCCACCACGGCGAACACCGGCGGTGCCAACGTCGACTCCGTCGTGGCGAACATCCGCCGCTCCTTCCATGAATTCCGCGACGATCATGGCGACGGCCATGATGATGATCACGGCGAGCAGCACCAGGGATCGGGTGGGGGTGACAACTAAACCAAGGTCACGTTCGAGTGATGGGCGTCGTCACGCGGCACTCGTCACATGACCAAACAAAAAGGGGTGGAAGATCGCTGGATCTTCCACCCCTTTGGTTACCCGCGATCGTGTTACGGTGTCACGCTGGTCAGTGTGATCGCGGTTGTGTCCGATGCGCCAGAACCGAGTGTGATCGAGCTCGGCAGCGTCGGCGTCGTCGCATAGGCCGTGATGCTGCTCGGCGCGAGCACATCCACCGAGTAGCTCCCCGGTACTAGGTAGGGGAACGTGGCGGCGTATACCCCCGCCGTTGTGGTTCCGCTGAAGTTCACGGTATCCTTGACCCCGGACGGCTCACTGAGCACCGCCGCGAAGTCGGAGAACTTCACCGTGTCGCTCCCAATAATCGGGAGTGTCACACTTGAGCCGGCTTGGATCGTTGCCGTGATCGTGCCGGACGTCTCCACGCTGGTCGCTTTGAGCGAGGGATGCATGACCCACTGGCCGGAGTTCCCCGCCGCATGACCGAAGCTCTCTCCAACATTGAAGTCGACCAAGAGGCTTTGTTGCCCGGACACCGAGATCGTATCGTGCGGGAGCGACACCTTGATTCCCGATTGTGCGCAGCTCGGGCACTGCAGCGTCCCGGTCAACGTCGCGCCAATCGGTAGCGTCGGCGCGTTGGTCGACGTGGCGTAGTAGTTCAGCCCGCCATTTCCATCATCGACCGCGATGTACGCACCGGAGACCACGAAGCGCAGCTGCGCATACGTTGCGGCTGGGACCGATACATTCTGGAGCAGCGTTGCTGTGGCCGGCGATACGAGCGTCGTCAGATCGACCGTGTCCGGCGTCGATCGGAGCGTAACGGTATCATTACCGCCACCTTGTAGATACACTTTCGAGATGATCACGACCGCGTGCTTGACATCGCCCGGTGCGTCAGTCAAATGGATGGTCATGGACGACGAGCCACCGCCGGTGACTGAGTCGCCACAAGCAAACAAGGAGGAGCACATTGCTCCCACCAGCATGGGGGTGGTGAGAAACGGGTGGAATAATTTGCGAGATGACATTCGTCTTTCTCCTTCCAAAGGTAGGTGCGTGCGCGTCAACATCCCGGGACAGGTGGTGCTGCCCTTGTGGATGAGCTCGATGGCAATGCGATAGATGCCCGCGATCGGCGAACACTGGCCGCGGAAAATTTCTATCTGTACAGAAGACTTTCATGTCGCGCGCCAGCGTCACAGGATGGACACGAAATGAACGGAATTAACGTCGTCTTATCGCACATTCAGAAGAACGGGAGTTCGAAAAATGGGGCAAATCGTCCCTTCGTTGCGCCCCCGACCGCTCATCTCCATATTGTGCGGGCGTCCCTCGGCTGGGTGAGCCGGAATCCGCGAGACTCGCGTTGTTCCACCTCGGCGTTCTCCGGAGCTCCTCATGGCTGACACCAGCACGCAGTTCGTCGGATCGATCCCCGAGCAGTACGATCGTTACCTTGGCCCCCTGATGTTCGTCCCCTACGCCAAGGATCTCGCGGCTCGGATCCCAGAGCTCACGACGGGGACCATTCTGGAGCTCGCGTGCGGTACCGGAATCGTCACTCGGCAGTTGCGCGAGACATTCCCTCCCGGCGTCAAGTTGATCGCGACCGATCTGAGCGACTCGATGCTCTCGTATGCACGCGCGACACGAGCACTTGGAGCCGGTGTCGAATGGCAACTCACAGATGCCCAGGCGATTCCACAGCAGGACAGTTCCGTGGACGCTGTGGTCTGTCAGTTTGGTATGATGTTCGTTCCTGACAAAGCGCTTGCATTCCGAGAAGCGCGTCGAGTGCTCAAACCGGGTGGCACATTCATCTTCAATGTGTGGGCGGCGCTGTCGGAAAATCCGCTCTGTCAGGTTGCCGATGCCGTGATTCGCAGCTTCTACCCAGACGACCCTCCCATGTTTTATCAGGTGCCGTTTGGGCTCGATGATGAAGCAGGGTTACGTCAGATGCTGACCGGGGCCGGGTTTACGGTGCGTACTGCAAAACGGGTCACACAGACCGCCGTATCGCCGTCGGCACGGGACGTGGCGCGGGGGTTGGTGTTGGGGAACCCGGTGGTGTTGGCGATTCAGGAGCGGGGAACGGTCTCGCCAGACACGATCGTCGAGGCCGTCACGAAGGCATTGGTAAAGCTTGGCGGTGAAACGCCGTTTAGCTCGCCGATGTGCGCGCTGGTTATGGTGGCGGAGGCGACGTAAGCCTGCGAGGTCTCATCACTGCAGTCCTTCATACACCATCGGTCCAGAACTCCAGGTCGAGCGACGGATCCTTCGCCCTCCCGCTTTGCGTGACGCTCCCGGGCACGACGTCGTCGCACCCGGGAGCGTCACGCCACCCATCAGCATCCAATCGGCGCCGTACTGACCACAAAATTGTCCAAGTACCGTTCCTGAGCCACCGGCGACCCCGCGTTCCAGTAATTCTCCAGGAACACGGTGTTGATCCCGTAACTGCTGAAGCTCCCCACCCAATTCAGCCCTGTCCGCGACGCTTGCGCCGCACCATTGATCCAGAGCTCGAATGTGCCGTTCGATTGTCCCGCGTCATTCAAGCGGACATGCGCTTCGACGCAGTACCATTGGCCAACATGCGACGCATCGAAGATCGGCGTCGTACTCGACGCGGCGCCGAGCCAGCGGAAATGAGCGAAATCATTATAGGTGGTCGCCAGCAACGTCCCACTGGTATCCGTGCCAGAATACGGATCGATCAAGAGATAATTCCAATTGGTCGATTGTCCCCCCGACCAGACCGGCGCGCCCATCGCCTGTGCCCAATTGGCGGTCGCGAGACTCTGCGCACGCGACAGCTTATCGCCGCCGCCACCTTGCCATCCAGCCTGATTGCGCACGTAGACCCGCCAATACACGTCACGATAGATCGCCGTCCCCGCATCGACCGGGCGGATGTACGACGACGGTGTTTTTCCAAAGGCGAGCTTCAGCGAGCCCGCCGACACCTGTCCAACGGCAAAGTGCGCGCGCATACCAGTCGATCCCCCGACGCCAACCGACGCCGCGCGAACGAAGCTTCCGCTGGCGCTGTCGACTTCGAAATACTTGGCAAAGCGGTTCGTCTCGAAGTCGTCACAGAAAATCCACCCGGCTTTTGGTGTCGAACACTCGGATACCACGGGCGACCCTGTGCCGCCCGTCCCGCCGGTTCCTCCACTCCCGCTGCTCGCCGCCGTGACGGTGACCGGAATCGTGGTACGAGCGCCACTGACCGTGGCGCTCACCGTCGTTGATCCAGCGGCGACACCGGTCACGAGTCCGGACGACGACACCGTGGCGACGGCGGCGTTCGCGCTCGCCCACGTGACCGTCGCCGACACCGGTTGACCGGACATCGTTTTCACCGCGGCCGTGAGCTGTGCGCTACTCCCAGCCGTGACAGCGACCGACGTGGGCGAAACGATGATCGTGTCTCGCGTTCCCCGATATCGTGCTTGGCGTACGGTCGGATCTGTAAGTGATGCGGTACGGGACGCATCTTGGCACGCACTGAGCAATGTCAGTGCGAGAACGCCAAGGGGGGCGAACAGGTACGGGAGCCGCGCTCGGCGCGCGGGCGGAGTGTGGTGAGTCAAAGCCAATTCTCCAAGCGAATGCGGGGGCGTCTGCGGTGTCTGCCGCTTGACTGATGGAATGCCGAACTCGCAACAGAATACCCCCAGTGCCGAACGTTCGTCTGATTCGCACGAAGCTTATGTCCGTGCGCAATCATCGCATGCGTCTAGACGAGCGACGCACAACGCATGACGGCCGATCTTGAAGAGCAAAATTGCGATATTCGCGGCCGGAGCCGTTTGCACGGAAAGTGCCGCGACACGTGATGAATACGAGTCGAACGATTTCGGCATGCGCAAAGCTTACCGTACGCCGTGTGCTAAAACGCGAGAAACAAAAAAGAGCGCCGGATGGCGCCCTTTTGTTGGCGTGACAGGGAAGCAGATCAAACGTAACTCATGGCTCTGTGGCGTCATCTCGCGAACGTCCCAGCGTCCGCCGCACGATCAGTTTCGCCGCACGAAGTCGCCAGGCGTGAAGTTGGTGCGAGGTGCACTGTCGAATACGCTCTCCGGGAGCGAGCCTGCTGTTTCCGCCTGCGACCGTGCGCCGCATGCGTGTACGGCGAATCCGCACCGCAATGGACCTACACGCACAGCGCGCCAGCGGGCGCCGAGTTTTCCCCGGGGGTGGCGGCTGCGCTCTCGACGAGCGTAAGCGGAAGATCGACATGGAACGTTGTCCCCACGCCGAGCTCCGTCTCGAAGCCGATCGAGCCGCGCATGTGCTCGATCATCTGCTTACAGAGAAACAGCCCGAGTCCCGTCCCGCCACGCTGCCGCGACTCCGAGGAATCGGCCTGCGAGAACTTCTCGAACAGGCGATGCCGGAAATTCTCCGGAATCCCTGGCCCACGATCCGCCACGTGGATGCGCACCGTCTTCCCATCGCCTTCGCGCGTTGCTGCGATGCGCACGGTGCCATTCCGTGGTGAATATTTGGTGGCGTTGGAGAGCAAATTGGTCACGATTTGCGCGAACCGGTTCGGATCGACGTTCACGCTCCATTCGGCCGGCACGGACTCCAGCGCGTACGAGACCTGATACTGCTTCGCATACGTCAGGTTCGCGGTCACGATCTGCTGGAGCAGCGGTCCCAACGTTGTGTGGCGCATCTGAAATTGCATTTTTCCCGACGCAATCTTCTCGATGTCGAGAATGTCATTGATGAGCAGAATCAACCGGTCGCTATTTTGATGCGCGATCTCGAGCAGCTGCACCGCCTTGTCGGGGACCGATGCCCGTTGTGTCCCTAGAATGAGCCCAATGGCGCCGCGAATCGCCGTGAGCGGCGTGCGGAGCTCGTGACTCACCATCGAGACGAATTCGTTCTTCATCTGATCGACCGCTTTTCGCTCGGTCTGATCTGCCATCTGCACGATCAGGTAATCCATTGCTCCCTGCTCGTCACGCACGAGCGACACGCTCAGCGCGACCCAGATCGGGCTGCCATCGCGATGGACGAGCCGTTTTTCCACGGTATACGACGGCAGTTCATCCTCCCGCAACCGGCGGAAGAGGCCCGTGTCGAGTGACAGATTGTCGGGGTGTGTGACGGCTTGGAGCGTGAGCTGCGTGAGCTCCTCCGCCGAATAGCCCAGCAATGTGGCCATCGCTTCGTTCACCGCCAGCCATCGTCCCGACGGCGACATGAGTCCCGTCCCGATCGGCGCGTACATGATGGCGGCGCGGAATCGCGCCTCGCTCTGCCGCAACAGAATGGCCTGCCGCCGCGCTTCACGATTCGTGCGTAATAACGTAGCGAGCAGCAGCGCGAGCAGCGGTGCGAGCAGCAGTCCCGCGATCAACACGGTTTTCGGACCACAGGTGTACCCGAGAATCGCGACGAGTGGTATTGCATCGGCGCTTGGGTAAGGGATGGGTGGAGCAGCGCCTGAATATTGGCGCGCCAACCAACCATGGCTGCGCCGCCCAGGAAAACGCCGCAGAGCCCCGCGCCGATGAGGGCGGGGCGAGTCAGGAGATGTGCAGCGGCTCCGAGGGGATCTACCATAACCATTAAAAGAAAGACGAGCGAGCGGATGCGGCGGAAACAGGTGACGTGTGAGGTGCAGGACGCTCGCGCGGTATGAACGCCCTGCGGTGGTGCAGGCCTCAGGGCGACCTGTTCGCGCGAAATATTGTGGATTGTGGCTTGTTGGTCCGGATTGTATGTTAGCGCCAGTATGCGCCCCACGGCCCACCGCGCACTACCTCGCGTGGATTCCGAGACCACCATCAGTGATGCTCGCACATCTTGATGCATGGCTCAGTGCACCACGGGACGCCGATAATGGCGGCGCCCCGGGTGCAGGGCGCGCCACGCATCGGTCGCTCGACATCGAGCACACGATCGCGCGTGACGCCAATCGCCTCGATGCTATTCGGCATGGGAGTGTTCCGACATTCGAGCAACTGTTTTTCGAACATGCCACGCCGCTTCGCCGTTTCGTTCGCGGCATGACCCGATCCGAAGCCGTTGCCGAAGATGTCGTGCAAGATGTCTTCGCGCAACTCTGGGAGCAGCGCCATACCATAGTTGTCAAATCCACCCTCCGGGCCTATCTCTACGCCGCAGCGCGAGGGCGTGCGCTCACGTTTTTGCGGGCGCGTGGCGTGCGCGAATCGTATAGCGCGCAGGTCGTTACCGACGATGTGACCGTGGTTCCCGCCCAAGCGCCGGACGCGCTTGCCGCCATCGAGCGTGAGGAGCTCACCCGTGCTTTGGGCGACGCGCTCGCCACCTTACCACCGCGTGCTCGGCAGGTCGCCGAGCTCCGCTGGTTTGGTAAGCTCTCGCATGCCGAAATCGCTGCGGTCATGGGAATCGCCCCGGCGACGGTCAATAATCAGCTCACCACCGCGCTCCGAACTCTGCGTGAGCGACTCCGCGATTATTTGGAATAGTTAGGTCGGCTAGGCCGCGCATCTATGTCCATGATGCGCAACGATACCCCTCCAGATCTCGACGCGATCGACCGCGCGCTGGTCAATGCCCGCGTGGTCGCCCGAGACGCCGCTCATGACGATCTGCGCGACCGCGAGCAGTGGGACGCGCTCAGCCAGCGGCTTGACCTCGACGATCGGACGCTCGTCCGTCTCGCGGACCGCACTCGATCTCCTTCGCGTCGCCCGCGCGATCCACATGCCACGTGGCATCGCCCCTGGAGCGTGGCCGGCCTGATCGCGGTCGTGCTCTGCGTGCTCGGTGGTGGCTGGATCGCGCGTCGTCACATGACGCCATCTCGCTCGGGCGTGGCGCCCTTGGCCTACGCCACGGG
>Ga0105237_10005080_pt1 | contig 14953 bp, 11 predicted proteins | sample KBSC24metaG_FD_81520 | JGI IMG/M metagenome (GOLD analysis project Ga0105237, IMG submission 81520) | Corn rhizosphere microbial communities from Kellogg Biological Station, Michigan, USA - KBS C2-4 metaG | ecosystem: Host-associated > Plants > Roots > Rhizosphere > Soil | place: Michigan, USA... | reverse complement strand
TTGCAGCGCAGAAGTTTGATAATCTTTAGCGTTGACAACACCGGGGGCAGCTACCCAGGCATTATTCTGAAATACCTGCCATGCATAGCTCGTTGGCGCCGGGTTTATTACATCGCCGGTTATAGTATTTGAAGCGCCTGCGCATACGATTAGTGTTTTAGGAATAGCCAATGTAATTGTAACCGTATAAGGAGTAGCAATACAGCCGGAAGTGACATTGTAAATTACCGGCGATGTAAAATCCTGTGCAACTCCTGAAGCAGGTGTAAGTACGCCATTATTAGTTACAGTGATTGTCGGTACAAGCGTTTTAACATCTGTAAATGGCGAAACCGTAATAGCAATGGTGTGGTTAGCCTGGCCAATTACAGCAGGTGATATTTGCTGTGGTACGGTAAAATTTGTGATCTGTCCTGTTAGGGTAGTGCTCTGCAAATATTTTGCGATATACGTATCTGATATAAAATTCTGAGCTGTGACATTATCCGTTACGCAGGTTGACGGATCAAAATCAACAGTTTGGCAAAATGAGCCGCCAAGCACCACATCATTACTATTATCAACGGCCAATTCGATACCAAGAGTTTGATCACACCCCGGGCTTCCACCTCCAAACGCCCATTGATAATTTCCGTTGACATCATATTTAGCCACATAAAAATCCCTTTGGCCATGATCTGATACTATATTAGAAACATTGGGGTCAGGATTGAAGTCGACGGCTCCACTAAAATACCCACTTATATATATATTATTAGCCTGGTCGCTTCTTACCTGGTAAGGGAATGAACTTCCGCTACTACTGCCCAAATCTTTTGCAAACTGGAACGTTCCATTTGATGAGTATTTTGCGAAGAACGTATCTTGAGATCCAGAGGCGTTTAAAGTAAATGTACCGAATGTCAGGCCAAATGAGAATGCACCTGTAATGTAAATATCGTTGTTTGAATTAATCCCCACTACAGCCTGACCGTTTACGAAATTCCCAACGACGGTATTAACCCATATCAATTTCCCGGCTGGAGTATATTTGGCGACAAATCCCTGGTTCGAAGGACTATTAACAATATGATGTACACCCAAAGGGTCAAAGTCCACATTCCCACTATAAATACCCGATACTATAATATTTCCATTAGCATCTACTCCATCGCCAAAAATCTCCGTGTCACCTGAAACACCCAGATTCATATCCCATATCAGATTTCCTGATACATCATACTTGACAATTAAACCATTAAATTGGCCCGAGGCCGTAAATACTGAATTGCCAACAGTTATCGTTGATTGAAATATTGCAGTAGCGATTACATCGCCCTGGCTGTCTGTGGCAACCTCTTCTCCTCTGTCAGTTTCAGCCGCACCGATAGATTTTCCCCACAAAATATTTCCATTCATGTCCAGGTGGATAATAAAAATATCCTCCGCACCATTATTCTGAAAGCTTAAAGTACCTGCATTTAATGTGGAAGATTGATATTGGCCAATAATGGTGGGATTCCCGTTTTTATCAACAGTCATATTATTTACTTGATCCAGACCATCACCTCCCATTGAAACCGCCCATACAAGTGCTCCCGCCGGCGTGTATTTTGCAACATAAATATCATCACCCCCAACTGAGGTCAGATTTTTCACTCCGGCTGAAGGATCAAAATCTACAGTTCCACTAAAGAATCCGGAAACATAAATATTGTTTTGTGAGTCGGTTATCATTCCGGTTGCTTTACTATCACCGGAACCGCCAATATCATTTACCCATTTAGGAACAGGAAGTTGCTGCTGACATAATCCCATTAAGGGTAGTATCAACAAAAACAATATGGTCAAATAAGGTTTAAGTAAAGGTTTTAACATATTGTGAAATCAAATATATAATTTAATGTGATAAAAAACACATAAATCGAATTTTTATATTTCTGTAATTGACCGGCATTTCTATAATCTTTTTGAATTATGAAACCCGTACAAAAAAAGAATATTGTTACTTTGCCAAATGTTTAATTGGAAGAAAGCTATACTAAAATATTTCCCGGTTGATCGCTTCAGATCTGAAAAATCTTACTCACAGGAAGGTGAGGATATGGTGTTAAAATCATTTTTCGAAGGCAAAAAGCACTACAAGGGATACTATGTAGATGTAGGGGCCCATCATCCTTACCGGTTTTCAAATACACTTTATTTTTACAATAAAGGATGGAAGGGAATTAACATTGAGCCGACCCCCGGCGCAATTAAATCCTTTAATTTATTCAGGCGACGTGATATTAATTTAAATATAGGGATAAGCGATAAAAGGGACAATCTTACTTTTTATTGCTTTAATGAACCTGCTTTAAATGGTTTTTCAAAAGAACTTTCTGAAGAAAGAAACAACACCTCCAAAGTTTATAAAATAATAAAGGAGCTCAAGGTAGAGACATATCCCCTCGCCGATGTATTGGATAAATATCTTCCCGCCGGACAACAGATAGATTTTTTAACTATAGATGTTGAAGGGTTAGACCTGCAGGTTTTACAATCAAACAACTGGGATAAATATAAACCTTCTTATATTCTTGTAGAAGACAGGATAGACTTTAGTAACCTGTCAAGTTCAGAAGTCTACAATTATTTAGAAAAACAGGGCTATCAGTTGGTCGCAAAGACACTGAGAACCCTGTTTTTCAAACTAAAATAATTGTTCCATTATTAATGTTTCTTATACCGTTGGGTGTATGCTGATTGATTTATAATATCTTCCCGATATATAGTCAAAGAGTCGCTGGTTATTTTAATAATATCGAAAGACCTTTCAAGCGATGTAGCCTGGTCAAGCACTAAAGGGCAGCCATGAGATTGGTCCAATAATAACCATGAGCCATCAAGAGTTGCACCGCTACTTAACACATTATAAGATAAATTAGCATTTAACTTGAAATATCCAGTTGGATAAATATAATTCGAGCCTGATAGTGTTCCATTGGTAACATAATCTGTTCTGATATCTATATTATCCCATTGTTGCTCCAGTTGAGCAAGCGTAGGGCAGTTGTATGCCTTATAATGTTGAATATAGGCCACATTACCGGCTTTTCTGCGAATTATTAACGAGTCGGCACTTGCTTTGACGATTTCAAAAGTTCTTGCCAGCGAGGTGCCTGCATCAAGTGTTAAATCGCATTTATCGATATTCATCGACCATTTTCCGTTCAAAGGCACATTATTACTTACTACCCGGTAAGTTGAATCGCTATTTAACTCAAAGAAACCAATTGGATATATAAGGTTGCTGCTAACCACTGTGGCACCATCAGAGCTATAATTATCTTGTTGGATATAGGTATTTACCCATTTTTTTACCATATAAGGCTGATAGCTGCATGAGTATGCACCAAAATGTTGGGTAACTACAAGGTTGTTAACTTTTTTCCTGATGATCAACGAATCTGTGGTAAGTGTGACCACTTCAAATGTTACACCAGTGCTGCCACCGGCAGTTAATGCCAAATTGCAATTATGATCAAAAAGCCAGCTACCGTTAACCAATATTCCATCGCTAACTATTGTGTATGTGGCATCATTTTTAAACTGTATAAACCCGGCAGGATGATCAAATGAAGTATTTGTTTTTGTTCCGCTGGAGTTGTATGTATCAGTTTGAATGAACGCACTGGCCCATTTCTTTACAATAAGGCCATCAGTTGCGTGTTCACAACGGGCAGGATCAACGCTTGGGATGATTTTTTTGCAGGAATATGTTACGCATGCAAGAGTAGCAATAAATAATGTGATAAGTAATTTTCTGTTCATTCTATTAAGTTTAGGCTTCAATACAAAGATAAGGATATTTTTTCATTTTTTCAGCAACGATATGAAAAAGAGGGATTTCAGCATCATTACGCCCTGCTTGTTAACCTTAGGTATAAGCAGCAGGAAAAAAGTCGAACTGGCATAGGCGGCCAGTGTGGCTATAGCGGCACCCATCATACCCATTTTAGGAATCAATATTAAATTAAGAACAATATTTACTATCGCCCCAAAACCAGTGCGGATAAATGTTATTTTATTAAGGTTCTCAGCAATCAGGAACTGGCCGCTGGCTGCACCTAAAAAAACAAATACGCCCGACCAAATATGCACCGACAGCACCGGCGCTGCATAAGCATATTCAGGTTTATACAGAGTATAAATCAATGGAGCAGCAAAGGTAATGATTACCGCAACCGGTACACTCAGGTAAACCATCAGGTCGTAAAGATTTTGAACGCGCTTGTTATACCGGTTAAGGTCATCCCGCCGGGCGTTAAGAATTGCGGGGAAAAGCGAGGTGACGATCACCGACGGCACAAAGTTCCAGGCCTCGCTCAATGTAGCAACCGTTTGATAGGCCCCTGCTTCTTTTACGCCTTTCATGTTCTGAAGCATAATGGCATCTATCTTCATATACAGTGCCACCATAATCCCCGAAATGATCAGCGGCCACGAATAGGCCAGCAGTTTTTTTGCTAACAAGGAGTCGTAGGCCCAATTGAATATATTCCTGTCCTTCCGTTGGTAGATGAAACAATAGCCGACGGAGATCAATAAAAAATCAAAAGCGTAAGCATATACAAACCAGATCAGCGGCATTTTAACAATGATCAACATAACCTTGATAGCGGCGGAAATCAAATTACCCGCGATCTGCACCTGCATAATGTATTTCGACTGCACCTGCGACTGGAAGTACGAATCGATGATCGTAAATGCCTGGATAATGCCGATAAAGGATAAGATAAACACGTAATGGTAAGGTGTGCCCTTTGCCGGGTAAATATGGAATGCCAGCCAGATCAGCGGAATACATACCAACCCGGCCATGAGTTTCATCCCAAGAGAGGTGCCGAGTATCTTGTCGCGATTTTCAGGAAAGGCGTGGAGTTCCTTTACAATAAACTGGTCGAGGCCCAGCGTGGCTATGGCCGACAATAGGTAGATGTAAACTATGCCACCCGCCAGGATACCGTTTTGCCCCCTGCCCAGGTAGTTGGCTACGCTGATGCTCAAGATCATTTTGATGATAAGGCTACCCACTCGGCCAACAAACAACATCCCGGTATTTTTAAAATACTTTTCGAGTGCGTCCTGATCAAACCCTGGAATACGTGGAATGCGCGGCATGCGACAAATTTATAAAAACAAAATAGCCCGCTGGCGAGCGGGCTTTCTATTTATCAACATAAATTTCCTACAAGCCATTAGCCGCAGTGTAAAATTTCGTTATATCACTTTGGCTTAATGCTATATTATAGATTTTTATCTCATCCAGTGACCCGTTAAAGAAATAAGCGTCGCCATTAGCGGTATCTTTACCTATAGTAAGTGCCACAGCAGTATTGGCGTTAGCCGGTGAAATACCACTGTACTGTTTATCTAAAGTTCCGTTCACATATATCTGCAAAACAGAATTTGATACAGTATACACACAAGTGACCATGTACCACTGACCTACACTAAGAGCCATATTTCCGATGGCATTGGTACTGCCGCCGCCGGGTCCGTAGTAAATTGCGCCTTTAGGAGCATTTCCCGCTCCGTTGATAGCCCAAAGCCATCCGCCATTTACGCCATTCTGCCTTTTGCTGATAATGGTTGATACAAAATCAGAGCTATAGGCATCAAGCTTCACCCATGCGTTCAACGTGAAATCTGTAGAGCCAAGCCTCAGGTCCGCCTTATCAGCAACCATTATGAAACTGGTTTGTCCATCGAAATGCAAGGCGCCGTTTGCCTTATTAAACCTGTCGGTAGTAGGTGTAACACCACTTGCTACACCGCTATGGCCATACAAGGATTTATCATCGGCAGTGCCATCAAGCGGCCAGTAAGCTACCAGGCTTGCGGGCGGTGTAGGAGCCGGGGGTGCAGGTGTGGGTGTTTTTGATTTTTTACACGAAAACATAACTGACATTAAAATCAGTCCTGCTAAAAATAGTACTACTTTTTTCAATTTTCTTCTCATCTGTGCTAAGATTTAGTTCCTCAAATCTAGCGATTAGCAAATTGATTCGCAAATTTTTTTCTATTCCATTTACGAATATCCTAAAAACAAAGAGCCCTAAGTTATGTAAACAAAGGGCTCTTTAATATTTGTCTGGCTAAATTTACTGATTCACAAACTTCTTAGCGTTAATCCTGCGTTCGTTCTCGTTCAGGAATATCTTACGCATGCGGATGCTTTGAGGCGTAACCTCGATGTATTCATCAGCCTGTATGTATTCCATTGATTCTTCTAACGAGAATTTGATGGCTGGCGCGATGCGCACGTTGGTATCACTGCCTGAAGCGCGCATGTTGGTTAACTGCTTGCCTTTGGTCAGGTTGATCACCAGATCGTTATCACGGATGTGCTCGCCTAAAACCTGGCCTTCGTAAACATCAGTTCCTGGGTCGATATGGAAACGGCCCCTGTCCTGTAGTTTATCAATAGCAAAGGCGGTAGTTTTACCGGTATCCATAGATACCAATACCCCATTCAAACGACCAGGGATATTACCCTTCCATGGCTCGTAAGCCTTAAAGCGGTGAGCCATAATAGCCTCGCCACCGGTAGCGGTCAGTACGTTGTTACGTAAGCCGATAATACCACGTGCCGGGATATCAAATTCCAAATGCTGCAAATCGCCTTTTGGCTCCATAACTAACAAGTCGCCTTTACGTTGTGTTACCAGCTCAATTACCTTACCGGCAACTTCTCCGGGAACATCCACGATCAGCGTTTCTATCGGCTCGCATTTAACACCGTCAATTTCTTTAATGATAACCTGCGGCTGACCAACCTGCAACTCATATCCTTCGCGACGCATGGTCTCGATCAATACCGATAAGTGCAGGATACCACGGCCATAAACCAGGTACGAATCCGGCGATTCGGTTTCAATAACCTTCAGCGCCAGGTTTTTCTCCATCTCTTTGTATAAACGGTCACGCAGGTGGCGGGACGTTACAAACTTGCCTTCCTTACCAAAAAACGGTGAGGTGTTGATGGTGAACAGCATGTTCATCGTAGGCTCGTCAATCTTGATAACAGCCAGTTGTTCCGGGTTTTCAAAATCAGCAATGGTATCGCCGATGTCAAAACCTTCTATACCAACTACCGCGCAAATATCACCAGAGCTTACCGATGTGGTTTTTACTTTACCCAATCCTTCAAAAGTGTAAAGTTCTTTTATTCTTGATTTTTGGATAGTGCCATCACGTTTTACCAGCGATACCGGCATATTTTCCTTGATGGTACCACGGGCCACACGACCGATAGCGATACGGCCTACGAAAGACGAATAATCCAGTGAGGTGATCTGCATCTGCAAAGTGCCTTCAGCAATAGGTGCCGGAGGAATATTTGCCAGTATAGCATCCATCAAAGGGAATATATCCTCAGTAGGAGTCTTCCAGTCGGTGCTCATCCAGCCTTGTTTGGACGAACCATAGATCACCGGGAAATCCAGTTGGTCTTCGGTCGCTTCCAGGTTGAAGAACAATTCAAATATCTGTTCGTAAACTTCTTCCGGGCGGCAGTTTTCTTTATCCACCTTGTTTACCACCACAATCGGTTTTAAGCCTAAAGCCAAAGCCTTTTGGGTTACAAAGCGGGTTTGAGGCATAGCGCCTTCAAAAGCGTCGCATAGTAATAATACGCCGTCGGCCATTTTCAATACGCGCTCAACCTCACCGCCAAAGTCGGCGTGACCAGGGGTATCAATGATGTTGATCTTAACATCCTTGTACATTACCGAAACGTTTTTCGATACGATGGTGATACCCCGTTCGCGCTCCAGGTCGTTGTTATCCAGTATCAATTCACCTGTTTCCTGTCCCTCGCGGAAAATGGCGCAGCTATGTAAAATCTTATCTACCAGGGTAGTTTTACCGTGGTCAACGTGAGCGATGATCGCTATATTTCTTATTTTTTGCATGAAAATGCGGCTTCTAAATTTTGCGCAAAGATACGCTTAATATATCGAATTTGGAATAGCTTGCAAGCCTTTTAGCGGAATAATGATGTGGGGTTAACAATTGGGGGCGGGATTGTTGGATGGTATTATTGTTAAATTGTTGGCAGGTGTGGAGTTATTGGGCGCCCGGGCGGGCTATCCGCTTATACTGCACAGGCATTAACCGCGAGGCCGGTATCCGCTGCTATCCCTGGCGCAAACATTCTGCTCCTTTGTCTGAACCCGAATTTTCAGAATTAAATAATTAACAGAATTCACGCAATTCATTAATTCGATAAATTCCGGTTCTGACTGTTCCGTTCTTTATTTTGTAACAGGTGAGTGGAACAGCACACCTGAAAACAGAAGCATACGCAAGAATAGTACACCAGCAATCATCGCTACGGTCTAACACCCATCAATTCCCTGAACTCGTCGACGATCTCTAATCGAGCTTTCTTAAATTCATTATTTACAAACTCATCAGATCTGTTCCATAATTCTGAGTGCTTATGAGGGTTTTCGATCAGATGTCCTTTACCTTGACTAATAAGATCTTCATCGCTTTTCCTATATAACTTTGCTGCAAAAATGTCATTAAGTATTCTGACACTTTCTTTGATGACAAACTCAATCCCATCACATAGCTTCTGCGTGAAATAAATACGATTTAATTCAAGTATTTCTCGAAGATCGTCAATAAGTTGTTTTACATCTTGCTGCCTGGTTGTATCTGTTGACCACTCCGGTCCTTGCCAAACTGACGTCAAATATTTCAATTTTTCTTCGAGTGCATAAACCACAGAATATAGTTGGCTAATTTTGTCGGCACGCGCTTCAGATAATTTATCATACTTAATCTGATGCTCAATGTTAATTCTTGTTAAATCAGCCTTAAAAAGCTCCAATTCCTTATCAAGTGATGCCTTATATTTCTCTACGCCAGCGTCAAGCACCTTATCAACAAGCTTTTTGCCAACATAACCAATAATTGCACTTACACCTGAAACTGAAATAACAAATTCTATAATACCACTCCAATTCATAATTATTTATTTATGTAAAAATACATTTAAAATTAAATCATTTTTGGGTGTGACAATACTTGCATTATTAATGCATAAATAGCACACCCAAAAAATAATCTCCCTCACTCCCAATCATTTACAAAATAAACTTACAGATATATCTTTACAAATAAAATATAATCTTTATATTTGTAATGAACATCACCCTCTATCCCGGTTTACCGGCTTGTTCAATTAAAACCACTGTTCCGTTCTATATTCTGTTACACTCCATAAAGAACGGAACAATACACCAACCATAATCTGCGCAGGTCTTTCCATCAACAGAAGGATCAAAGTCATCAAATACTATAGATGGCTATAGGGGGAGATATTTCTTACGCTTGCTCCGCTTCGCGAAGAAGGTTAAACTGGTTATAAAGGTTGTATTAGTTGAATTGGTAAATAACTACTTCAACTAATACAACTGCTACAACCAATCAAACCAATACAACCCAATCAATAATTCAATAATTCAACAACTAACCCCCATGCTACAACAAACCCAACCCCTCCCCCCATCAGTTCCCGACACTGATATCTTCGATGATGATGAAGAATTGTTCACCATCCGTACTGCTAATACCTGGCTATATGAGGCCAGTAAAAGGCCCATCCCTAAAATGCTTTTCGACAAATTCTGGTACGAGGGCGAACTATGTATCCTGTTTGCTGATACCAACCTCGGCAAGTCTATACTGGCAGTGCAGATAGCCAATGCCATCAGTTTGGGTAAAGACCTGCACCCCTTTGTATGCGAGGCTGAGGCACAGCCTGTTTTGTATTTCGACTTTGAGCTTACCGACAAACAGTTTGAGGCCAGGTATTCGGTAGACTACACCGATCATTACGAGTTCAGCAATAACTTTTACCGTGCCGAAATGAAAACCGACATTGATATGCCACCAGGCTTTAAAGACTTTGACGAATACCTGAGCGCCTGCTTTGAACGGTCGATAGTGCAAACCGGCAGTAAAGTATTGGTAATTGATAACCTGACCTACTTACGCGGCGAGAATGAAAAAGCCAGGGATGCACTGCCATTGATGAAACACCTTAAAGCCTTGAAAACCCGTTACGGCCTCAGCATACTGGCCTTGGCCCACACTCCAAAGCGCGACATGACGCTGGAGATTACCCGCAACGACTTACAGGGCAGTAAAATGCTGATGAACTTTTGTGATAGCGCCTTTGCCATTGGCGAAAGCGTGCTGACCAAAAACATGCGTTACCTGAAACAGATAAAGCAACGCAATACCAACCAGGCTTATGATAGCGGCAATATTTGCGTATGCGATGTAACCAAGCCTGGTAATTTTCTGCAATACGAGTTTATGAGCTTCGGCACCGAAGCCGACCACCTGCGCAGGCTAAAACGCAGCACCAAAAGCGAATTTGACGACGATGTAATGGCGCTGCATGCACAAGGTGTATCATTAAGGCAAATAGGTAACCAACTGGGCCTGTCCTACCAAAAAGTAAACCGCATCATCACCCGCTCCAAAGCGTAAGCCTACCCGGTTATTGTTCCGTTCTTTATTTTGTTACACCCGGGATAGAACGGAACAGGAAGCAAAAAGGGGCTGTCACACTGTGCCCCGTCGAAGTGCAGCGGGTAAAGGCCTTGCCCACTATGCTTCGAGAGCCTCAGCATGACACCCTTAATTATTACCCCCATGCATCACTACACCCTTGAACCCTACAAAAACAGGAACACTCGCTACCCATGCCCAAACTGCGGGCACCGCCGCAATACGCTTACACGCTACATCAACACCGAAAACGGCGAACACCTGGCAGCGCATGTAGGCAAATGCGACCGCATTGATGGCTGCGGTTACCATTATCCACCACGCGAATATTTCAAAGCATCGCCGGGAGTTATCCTTCGACGAGCTCAGGATGACATTAAGCCGAAAAAACAGTTTGATACGCTGCCGCGCCAATTAGTTGACGAAACAGCTACTGCTTACCACCACAACCACTTTATACAGTTTTTGATCAACTGCTTTGGCGAACGTGCCGCACACCGCTTAGCCGCGCCGTACAAAATTGGCACATCCAAACACTGGCCGGGCGCTACCATCTTTTGGCAGATAGACATTAACGATAAACTGCGAACCGGGAAGATCATGTTATACAACCCCACGGACGGACACCGGGTGAAGCAGCCTTTTAATCATATCAGTTGGGCGCATGTGCTTGCGGCCCGTGGAGCGGGGTACGAGGTGCCGGGCAACAGGGTACACGAACCAGGCTACCGGCTAAAACAATGCTTCTTCGGCGAACACCTGTTGCCAACCGACCCATTCAAAACTGTAGCCATAGCCGAAAGCGAAAAGACAGCGGTGATAGCCAGCTTCTTTTATCCTAAATATACGTGGCTGGCCTGCGGCAGTTTGGAAGGCTTGAATATCGACAAGTGCCGGGTGCTGAACGACCGCAATGTGATCCTTTACCCGGATGTGAACGGCTATGATAAGTGGCGGCAAAAGGCCCGCGAGATAAGGCTGCGCCTGCCTGGCACAAGTTTAAAGGTTGATGATACTTTGGAGCGGGTAACATCCGACGACGACCGGGCACGGGGCATTGATATTGCCGACCGCTGGATAGAACAATTAACCAATAAACCTTAAACAACAAACCCATGAACGGAGAAGTTACCAACTTATGCAGCCGCTATTACCGGCTGACACAACGACTTGAATCAGAAGAAACCACTTTCGCACATTTACTTGCCAATGCTTTACCCTACATCGGGCAAACCAAACTAAGCGAGCTTGACGCAATTATTCAATGCAATCGCGAGGTGCAACAGGCAAAAGCCAACACCGAAAAAACAGCAGATGACATACGCGAAACCGAAAGCACCATTATGCAGATGATGCAGTATTTTGAAATACCACCTTGCACCAAACTGTGCGGCGAAATAGAGGGCGAACTGGAATATGAAATTTGGGCCGATAAGAACGACGCGCTGCATATCATCAAAACCAAACACCTTGCACCAATAATTGAAGGGCCAAACATCATCACCATCAAAATGTCACCCTTCCGGCACAACCCGCTTGATAAGCGAAGATAAAGGTCGTTCGGAACAAGTGTTACACTCGGTAAAGAACGGAACAGTTTAGTTTATTAGTCAGTAGTCATTGGTCACTGGTCATTAGTGATTACAAAGTGGCAACCCAATGACTATTGACCAATGACTACTGACTAACTTACCTCCCAAACGCCCATACCAAAAACTTGGGCAGGGCTTCGGCCCAGGTGGGTACGTTATGTGCGCCGCCTACTACCTCGAGGTATTGGATATCTGCCGGGCGGGTGTAGCCTTTGGCTTCCAGTTCTTTGATCAGGTCGATGGTGTCGTCGATAGAATCGATAATGCCATTTTTATTGCGGTCGGCAGTTTCATCTTTAGTACCGGTTTGCAGCCAGAATTTAAGGTCAGGCTTGGCGGCAGTTTCCCGGATGGTGCTGTGCATGATGCGGTCGCTATCGGTATAGCCCTTGCCCAACTCCCTGCTCCGCCACCAGAATGAACCTGACAGCACACCCACCTTATCAAATAGCTGCGGGTTGTTCCAGGCAATATCCATAGCCGACAATCCGCCTAACGAGAAGCCGGCGAAAGCGGTAATATCAAATACTTCTATCCCGGTTTCCTTTTTTATGGCGGGTAAAAGCTCAGTGATAATAAATTTGGTGTAGGCATCGGCCTTTGCGCCACGTTGTTTGAAGTCGGGCTTGCCTGCGGTACCATATTCCTGCAAGCGGCCGTCGCCGGAGTGTATAGCAGCCACCAATACGGGTTTAATGCGATTGATATTATACAGGCTTTCCAGCGTGTCTTTTAGTTTCAGGTTTTCAGCTTCCTGCCCGTCATTAAATAGTAAAAGGTTAAGGGGTTCGGGCCCATCGTAATTGTCGGGCATCAGCAAAGTGATAATCACTTTCCTTTTCAGGTATTCGGAGGTTATTGCTATCTCTTGTTCGGTCACTTCCATTTCGGTCACATTCCAGCTCGGGTACATCGTATTCAAAAATATTATAAAGGCGCAAAAATAGTTTTATCAATTTACTTAAATTGCATTTACGGAATAAATTGACGGAATGTTGTCTTTTTAAATCAAAGCAAGTAACTTACCATCACAAAAATTATCCACATTTTGAACGAACAGTATCACAAATGGTATTCGCATAACCTGGGCCTCGATGTAGAGATGCTGGTTTTCGGCGACCGCGGCTACCCGGTAATTTTATTCCCGACCTCGCAGGGGCGTTATTTTCAGAATAAGGACGAGGGGCTGATAGAGGCCGTACGCTGGTTTGTGGATGAGGGCCTGGTGAAGATCTACTGCCCGGATAGTTTCGACGGGCTAACCTGGTACAACAAGGGCGTGCACCCGGCTGACAGGGCGCGCAACTATAACTTTTATGATAAGATGCTGTACGACGAGCTGGCTCCCTTGGCCATGCACGAAACCGGGCTAAGCAAAGTAGCTACCGCCGGGGCCAGTTTTGGCGGCTACCATGCAGCAAATTTTGGGTTGAAACACCCCGACCGCACAGGGCATATCTTCAGCATGAGCGGGGCTTTTGACATTAAGCAGTTTGTAGATGGCTTTTATAATGACGACGTATTTTACAATAACCCGGTGGATTTTCTGCCCGGCAGCGACAGATGGGAGCTTTGGCAGATGAACATCATATTGGGCACTGCGGAGCATGATATTTGTTTGGAGGATAACCGGCGGATGTCAAACATTTTAACACAAAAAAGCATTAACCATTGGCTGGATGTGCGCCCGTTTGCAAGCCACGACTGGCCGATATGGAGAGAGATGTTCCCGCATTACTTGTCGACAATAAAGTGAATCCCGATAGCTATCGGGACGAGATTGTTACGGGTAGCGTTACAAAATAAAGAACGGAACAACACAGCATCTAAATACAATTGACAACTGACAAATAACATACCACTATGAAAAAAATAGGAATTCTCTTCGGACAGGAAAACTCATTCCCACAGGCCTTTGTTGACCGCATCAATCAAAAGAATGAAAAAAATATATCGGCAGAGTTTGTACGTATCGATAAGGTGATGCAGGCGGAGCCGTTGGATTACGCGGTGATCGTCGACCGTATATCGCAGGATGTGCCTTTTTACCGGGCAACCTTAAAAAACGCGGCGATCTGTGGTACTGCGGTGATCAACAACCCCTTCTGGTGGAGCGCCGATGAGAAGTTCTTTAATAATGCTTTGGCGGTGAAGATCGGTGTACCTGTACCTAAAACCGTTATCCTGCCCTCGAAGGACCTGCCTGATGATACCAGCGAAAAATCTTTCCGCAACCTGGCTTATCCGTTGGATTGGGAGGGGATATTTAATTATGTGGGCTTCCCGGCCTATATGAAACCTTTCGACGGTGGCGGCTGGAAGGAAGTTTACCAAATCACCAGCCTGGATGATCTTTGGGATAAATACAACCAGACCAAGCAATACGTGATGATGTTGCAGGAGGAGATCATTTTTGAGGATTACTTCCGCTGCTATTGCATTGGCGGCAAGCACGTGCGCATTATGCAGTATGAGCCACGCAACCCGCATCACTTGCGTTACGAGCATGGCAAAGCCCCGGCAGCCAAAAAGCTGTTGGAAACGGTAAAGGATTATGTGATCAAGCTGAATAAATATTTGGGCTACGATTTTAATACGGTGGAGTTCGCCATCCGTAACGGGGTGCCTTATGCCATTGATTTCTGCAACCCTGCCCCTGATGCCGAAGTAACCAGCGTGGGCCAGGAGAATTTTGAATGGGTGGTTGAAACCGCGGCCGACTACGCCATCGAGCGTGCCAAGAAGATAAAGGACGGACAAGACAACCTGACCTGGGGCGAGTATGTAAAGACCGGTGCGGCAAAACA
>Ga0105237_10005079_pt1 | contig 14953 bp, 17 predicted proteins | sample KBSC24metaG_FD_81520 | JGI IMG/M metagenome (GOLD analysis project Ga0105237, IMG submission 81520) | Corn rhizosphere microbial communities from Kellogg Biological Station, Michigan, USA - KBS C2-4 metaG | ecosystem: Host-associated > Plants > Roots > Rhizosphere > Soil | place: Michigan, USA... | reverse complement strand
TGCATCCGGACATTGAGATGGAAATCTTGACTACTGGCGAGGTGGCGAACCTGACCAAGCGGGAGGCCGACGTAGCTATTCGCATTGTTACCGATCGTAAGACCCTGCCGCTCAATCTTCACGCCCTGAAGGGCCCGAAGCTGTTCAGCGGCGTCTACATGTCCCGTGACCTTCTTGCCGCAAGGCGTGCGGGCGCGTCTGATCCCATCCGGTGGATCGCCATAGACGATCACGGAATTCCGCGATGGGCTCGCGACGGAGAGGTTCGCATCACTGGAATTCCCTTCAGGACCCCGGATGCCCAGACGCAGATCGTAGCGGCGCAGCAAGGAATCGGGATGACGAAACTGCCATGCTTCGTCGGAGATGCCGACCCCCTGCTGGCGAGAGTGCCAGGCACCGACCCGCCCATGCATGGAACGCTTTGGCTTCTGACGCAGGGGGAGACGCGCAAGACGAAGCGCGTGCGGCTCTTCACCGAGTTCGTCTCCCGCAGGCTTGCTTCCTACGCACCGCTTCTCGCCGGGCTGACTGTATCGGGCGATTGACGCGCAACAGGTCGCGGCCGTCGCTTGCAGCGACACCGGACGAGCCCGGTTGCGCAACGGATACGCGGTTTGCGTACCAGACGCCGGGACCGGCACAGGGACGGTCGATTGATCGAACCAAAGGCATCTCCCGGCGGCTCTCGGAAGGACGCGATTACAGGAGAGCTACATTCGCCTTGGACGAGCAGATCTCATGAAAGGCTCCGTCGGCGGCAGCAAAAATGCGACAGCAGGAAATGAACCGCAGGTCTTGATCTCCCGGAGCGAACCGAGGAGCGCAGTAGACGATCGAATGTCAGATACGTCCCTTCTCGGCGAGCCCCGAAACCTTTATGACAGTCTCCATGTATACAACGCGAAGGTGCCGACAGTCGCTGGTGATCCATTGTCGCTGGATCTGTTTATCTTTGTTTTGCAGAAGCTTCACATTTTGTCCGAGCCACCCGACATAATATTTTCTATGAGCAAAGAGTTGTTCCACGGGTTGTCCTTCCGGAGGCGGCCGGAAACGCGGTGCTAGCCCTGGCTCGGCGCTTCGAAGCCACTGAGCCAGGGGAAGCTCTCTTATCCATTTAAAAAAAGCCAGTGAACGGCCGCGCCTTCAGCGCGTCGTAACGGAAGGGACCGCAATGGCCCAGAGAAAGGCCAACCGCGAAGCTCGCAAGCCCAAGCAGATCAAAGTGAAGTCGTCCCAGCCGGCGTCAATATCCGAACTTGTCAACAAGACCGTGTTGCCGGGCAAGCGCCGGTAACGGAGACGGCTGCGGGCAGTCGCAAGGATGGTCGAGACAGGCAAACGATTAGAAGCGGAGCGATAGGCCTGTTTAGCCTCAGGGTCATGGTCGCGAGCCTGAGCGACCTGCACAATTGGGTTCTTAGTGGATAGCTTCGCGGGGTCGCCGGGACAGTCGTGCCCTGAGTGGCCCCTGCTGCCGGCTTTTTTGCCGCCGCAGGAGCGACCGCTTCCGGCGGGGGCGATTTCATGAAGGCCAGCATCTCCTGACAAAGGTTGGCTGGACCGCCATCTTGCGAGGCAGCCGCATGAGCGGCAGGCGTTGGACGCACCATTGCGATATGCCGCGAGATTCCTGTCCCCGGACCGTTCCAGTCGGACCTATTTTGGTAAACCTGCGCTGATTGCAAGACCGACATTTGCCGCCACCAGGCACAACCGATGTGCTGGAACCCGGTCGAGTTCAGGCGTGTCGATGTTGGTGAGCGGGTGGGACCCGGCGACACGCGGGAGGCGGGCCCGCGTTCCGAACAGAGAGGGCTTGCCTCAGTTGAACATCCGGATACGATCCTCGCTCATCGCGACCCCGGCGCTCCTGGATGCGGCGAGCCGCGCGAAACCATAATCAGTTCGACTGCTTGCCTTATAGCGATCGAGATGGAAGGGGCGACGAAAATGTCCACAAGCGTCCGAAGGTCGCATCCGGCCCCAACCCGTTGAATAGACTGCTTCCAAAAACTATATCCGAAGCATGTTTATTCTGGGCACCCATAAGAAATACTTGGTCGTCTCGGCGTCCCTCCTGACGCTTTCGTAGCCCGAGCGGCTTGAACGCTTCCGTTCGCCGTCTCGGGGCCCTTCACCCACAATCAGACAGTCTGGCACGGCGCTGCTTCCTGGCGATGCGGCGAGCCCTGTGCTTTCCCGCAAGTCCGTTCACCGATTTCCGTGTGGAGCGTCGTGAAACGGGCTGAGCAAACGTTAAAGGAGGACGACATGTCCATATCCAAGTATTCATCGAGCACGGTCCGGCGGCAGGCTCCTGCGCTTCGGCAACCACGCACCACCGTGGCGCAAATGTTCCTAAAGGCGGTTCAACGCTGGCAACGGAACCGGGCTATGGCGGCGCTTGAACGCCTGGACGACAGGACCCTTGAAGATATCGGGATAGGGCGAAACGAAATCCCGCAGCTGGCGGAAAGTTTCTTTAGGCCGACGGAACATGGAAGATGGAGCCCCGTCGCATCGCATCCGCCAATCGATCGGCAATTTCAGCGACGCGTCTAGAAGGCATCAGCAATGGACACGGCAACACGAACAATCGTCGCGGTGGGCATTTTCGCCTTGATGGTCGTCGCTTTCCTGGCGATCTGAACCTCGCGTTCAGGACTCACGGGAGTGCGTCGCGCGGGAGAGAAGAGGGTAGGCAGGCACCATGTACATGGAGAGTTTCGTCAGAATTTCGAGGCTTGCCGGGCAAGGACGTGTCCTTTCCCGGAGCAGACCCTCCATCCCTCGATCCCGCACGTAATTCTGCTCCGGGACATCCTGCGGTTCATTCTGCGGCCCTTCTCAGGGCCGCATCGATGGAGCGTTACATGAGAATTTCCCGTTCGAGGCGCATTTGCCTTTCCTGCGGTCGGTCTTTGCCAAGAGCAGCCGCACGCTGCCCTTGGTGCATCACCTCCGTAGTGGTGCCGGCCGCGTTGGCGGATCACTCTCCCGCCGCCCCGTCGCATCGCATCATGCGATGCTATGAACCCCAGTTTGCCGTTTCAACGCCCTTGCGCGGCGAGCATCGCCTCCGACCACACTGCCGCTCGTCGGCCTGGACGCGATCCCCACGCCGGCTTCGCGTCCGGGACGGCCGCCCATCTTGGCGCCTCCGTCGCCTCGATCAATCGCAGCCTTTCTTGCGACGGCAGCCGGGCGATGAAGCACAACCCATGATGACCGTGACCAACCGGCTTGAGCAGCAGGACATCCTGCTTGGCATGCACGCCAAAGGTGGGCTCGAGATGTCACACCAATAGCCGGCGATATTCGCCATTCATTAGCTGTTGGCCTCGCCTGATGGCACGGCGGATGCGATCGCGCAGATGATCGCCGGGGTCGTTCCAGTCGGCCTGCACGCGGGCATGCCCGAAGAGTGCCGTTGCGATGTCGCGATGCCCTGCCCCGGCGAGGGTACCGTCAAGCGCGCGGAGCGCGAAGCGCAGTCGCTGATGTCTCGGCTCGATGGGAAAATATCTCGCCGATAGCTTTCCCCTGGCGTGAAGGTGATTGAGACAGGCAAGCGCGTTGATCCTCTGGCTTGTCCATTCCGTCGGGAACAAAGCATTCGTCACCAATTGCGCCGGCTCCAGGAGGCTGCCCTGGGTGAGCGCCAGCTGCAAATGATTTCCTTCCTGCTGCAACAACACGTGCTGATCGCTCTGCGCCGTGTCCAACAGGACGACTTTGCGACAGGGAAGATCACCAAGTCTGATCGCATCGGCGGCCGCGCAGGAGATTGCCGCGACCGGCAGAACGTGAGCGCACTGGCGAGGAGACCAGAAGACACTTGCTTCCGCGGCCGCCGAACTGGCGAAAGCGCACCCCCCATTTGGCAAGACCGGGAAGCCCGCGCGGCAAGGAAAGAATGGAAAGATTGGGCGCTAGTTCCCTATGGGTCACCCGTTCGACAGCAACTGCGAGATCACCAACAAATGCGGCATTGCGCCTGAGGAATTCCCAAGCCCAACCGCGTCGGGTAAGACGCGCGGTATAGCGGTAAGTTTCGTCTTCGAGCCAGTCCTGCGCACCAGCTCCGAGAGGCGTCATTGGTCGTTTTCACCTACCCGGAAACAGCAAGCCGTACTGGCCGAAAATTCGCTGAGACCGGATGGACTGCTCAACGCGCGCGCCCGGCGCGGATTGGAAGCCAAGGTCACCAGTCCCAGCCGACTGCCTGGCTCGACGCCGGCGACTGTTGAACATCGATATGCACCGCGGCCAGTCGCATGTCGCCTGCCTCGACGAACGGCCCGAGCATGCGGTAGCGAAAGCCGGCGGCGTCGAACCTCGGCAACCAATCAGGCTCGATAACGCTGGTGAGGCTTGCAATACCCAGGAGCCTGCAGATCGGGGGGACCGAGCCGATCAACCTCCGGAGAAACCCTCGACCGCGCCGATCGCCTCGTATGAAGAAGCGCGACCATTCATGGATCTCACGTCCAGACGGCACCACTCCGTGCACGAGGTGCGAATAGTGGTCCTGGAGAAGGTGTGGCCCGTTCGTCGGCAGAAACCTGTAGCCGCCGACGACGTGGCCATTGTCGAGCGCGAGTACGTAGATCGTCTGTGGCGTGTCATAGGCGTCTATCTCGCGCCTGTCCGACCGTGCGAGAGCGGCCCAGCCACGTTCGCCGACGAAGATGTCGTGTCGTAGCCTGTAATGCTCTTCCAGGTGCTCCTGCTGGCGAGGGTCCGCGGTTCCGGTAACGAGACGAATCATGAAGTGACGCTCCTGTTCGAAGCGACATTCGTGGGGGAAAGCGCGAGCCGGCTATGGCCATCTCTGGCCATTGACGAGCGGCTTCAGATCAACCGGCGATCTCCATCGCGGTCATGGCCTTGGCGACGGCCTGCGTGCGGGTGACCGCGCCGGTCTTGCGCATCGCGCCGGCGATGTGCTTGTTGACCGTGGAGTCCGAGATGCCGAGGATCCGCGAGATTTCCCACGCCGTCTTGCCCTCCGCCACCCAGGTGAGCACTTCACGTTCTCGCTGTGAAAGCTTGAGACCTTGAGGGCGGCGCTCGTGATCTACGAGCAACTGAAGCCTGCTTGCGAAAGTGAGAGAGAGCACGTTGACGGGTTGAAGAGCGTGAACCTCGGTGATCGGCCCCTCGCCCGCGAGCGAGATGCAACCCGCGCGCGCGTTGCGGACCGGAATGGGCACACAGACGCCGTCCTTGAGCCCGGCATCGGCGGCTTCCATCATGACGCGATCGCCGGACGAGCCTGAAGCACTGGCGCGCGCCCATGCCTCTTTCCATGTGAAGGGTCTGCTGTGGACAACAGACGCGAGCGCGACGGGGTCACGTTTGATGTAGTCGCGAGACAGATAGTGCGACATCCAATCTTCAGGCCAGAAGCGTTCCAGAACCAAGGGTTCAAAACGCTGTCCGTGCGTGGGCAAGCCCGTCAGGATGAAATGGCTAAAACCGAAATGCCGGATCGCGGTACGATAGAGGTCGACCAACGCCTCTATGCTGCCCGCGTTGGCCAACTGCAATGCACGGTGAAGCACTTGCGCGGTATCCATCGTCCCGCTTCCTTCCTCGAACATCAGTCATACTTAAGCGAACAGCCGACCTTAAGACATTTTGGAATACTATAATCTATAGCACAAGCTGAAACGCCCAAAATTGAAAATAATGTGAAGAACCTTCTCTTCTATTTTCAGCTGTGCTTATGTAACTGAGGGATGCTGGGTGGCCTTGCTCGGCAGACCTACCGAGCCGAAGAATCCGCGTTTTCCCGCTGTCTCAGTTGTGAAAAGACAGCGAACCAAAACCGGAAATCTTCGTCTCGCCCGGCGTAGCGCGCGGTAAAGGCCGCGGATGCGGCTGCGAGCGATGCCTTGGAACCATAAAGCTCGATTGCCGCATCGACAGCCTCGGACGGATCGGCAAAATGCCAGAAGGCCAACGGACCGCCGCCAGCAAGTATGTCATCGTTGTCAGATTGTGCCACGCCAAAATCTCCCGCGGGTTGCGTCCGGCGCGGGGTGAGGAAAGCCGTTCAGGCCGGACGTTGATCACTCACGGAAATGAGCCACGGTCGCGGACAATCGCCCGGACATTCGTGCCGTCCCTGGCCTTGCGGTTGAGGTGCTTGGCGTCGATGACGCTTGGCCCCCTTGGCGTTAGCGGACTATCACAGATCGACGCCGCCGTGGCAAACTTCGGATGACCCGAAAAGCGACCGCGATAGGTAGCAATTCTACCACCTATCCTCCGGCCGTCGATTGCAGTAACGGTCGCGCTGACTGTGCCGTCGCTTAGCTGGCAAATCAGAATGGCGGCAGAATTTCGGCCACAAGAGAACGACCGCGCGCTCTCGCAGATCAGGACCCGCTCGCCGTCGGCTGGGAGCGGGCTGCCGATGGAGCCAGTGGCGATCATCTGCTCACAAGACGCAGAACTCTATCTTATCCTCGATTACATACTGCGTGCGGACGGATATGAGACCGTGCTCGCCGGCAGCATCGAGGAGGCGATCGAGCGGACCACACAAACTGCGCCCGCAGCGATCGTTCTCGACTGTCGTCGCGGCGGCCTGCCGGTCGCCACTTTATGTGAACGGCTAAAGCAGAACCCGGCGAACCGCGCCATTGCGGTCATCGGACTGATAGCACCGGGCGCGGAAGACCAGCATGTCGCGCTTCTGAAGGCAGGGGTGGACGACAGCATGGTGAGGCCCCTGGTGCCGGCAAAGCTGATTGCTTCCCTGCGCTCGAAGCGAAGGTTGGAGCCTCGCGGTCGTGGCCGCCACATTCTTACCTTCGGCGACGTGGAAATGCGCACCGAAAGCTTTCGCGTGCAGCGTGGCGCAATTGAGATTCAGCTCGGCGCGATCGAGTTCCGACTGTTGCGGCATCTGTTCGAAAATCCGGGCGGCATCTTCAGTCGAGAGGACTTGATCGCCGTTGCCTGGACAAACAACGTTCATGTCAGCGCCCGCACAGTCGACGTGCATATGAGCCGGCTGCGCAAATCGCTTCGGAAGCTTGGCCTTCGCGGCATCATCCGGACGGTCCGATCCGGAGGCTACATGCTTGACGACAAGAACGGATCCTGAGCGGCGGGCCCTTGCCGCATGGGGCGATCCAAAGCCAGTTGATCCGTGGGAACGAATCCGCGTGTGAGATGCCCCACGCCCAATCTCCAGCCGGTGATCGCACGAGCTCGCCGATCCGCGAGCCAGCGGCAATTTCCTTGGCGGCCAGGATTTCGGCGGATTGTGACGCTTGTGGTTCAATTATTAAGCAGGCGCTCAATAACTCTTAATAATAATTCACGCACTTTGCGTTGCATATATCATAATATTGTTTCAATGCCTCGCCAACAGTCAATGACACGACCAATTGGCCCGGCCATTCACTGATACTTATCTGCGAAAGGACGTGCGATGCCCAAAGTAGAGCCTCGCGGCGGGCGGGCCGATCACTTCCGAAACACCGCTTCAGTGATCGAGCGGACGCGGTTGTATTTCGAAGAGGCTCACCGCCGTGGCCTCATGGCCGTCTATGGGCGCTCCTTACCAGGCCGGGCTGTCTCGCTGACGGCAGGGAGGCGCACTGGCCATACAATCACGGATTACGTGCGCTGTTCCTATCTCGGCCTGGACGACCATCCGGCCATCGTTGCCGGCGCGATCAGCGCGATAGAACAGTATGGAGCACTCCACTGGTCTTGTGCGCGAACGCGGCTGAACTTCGCGCTCATAGGGGATCTCGAGGCTGCGCTTTCCGAGCTCTTTGCGGCACGCGTCATTGCCTATTCCACGGTCATGGTCGCCAATATGGGAGCGCTGCCCATCATTGCCTCCGGCCATCTGACGCAGGGACAAAAACCGGTAATGGTCTTCGACCGTCTGGCTCATGCCTCGCTTGCTTTTCACAAGCCCGTTGTCGCCGAGGAGACGCAAGTCGAGACGATTTCTCACAACGATGTCGATGCCCTGGAACAGATTTGCCGCAAGCATCAGGTCGTCGCCTATGTGTGCGACGGGGTCTATTCGATGGGTGGGGTCGCGCCGATCGCCGCGCTGCTGCAATTGCAGGAGAAGTACGGCCTTTTTCTTTACATCGATGACGCTCACGGAATTTCGCTGTTCGGCCACCGCGGTGAAGGCTTCGCGCGCGCGCAATTGCCTCGCGATTTTGGCGATCGGACCATCGTGGCGGCATCGCTCGGCAAGGGTTTCGGCGCATCGGGTGGCATGCTCATGCTTGGAACGGCGCGCCAGGAAACGCTGTTTCGCCGCTATTCGATTGCGCATGCCTTCTCGGCTTCGCCGAACGTCGCGGCCATCGGCGCGGCCCTCGCCTCGGCCGACATTCACCGGACCAGCGAGCTCCAGATGCGCCAGAGACGGTTGGCCGAGCGCATTGCCCTCTTCGACGAGCGCATCGAGACGGATCAGCGCAACACGCCCTTGCCAATTCGGATGATCAAGGTGGGCGACGAATTGGCTTCCATCGACTTCGCCGAGCAACTGCTGGATGAGGGCTACTACACCTCGGTCACGTTTTTCCCGACGGTTGCGCGCGGCCGCGCCGGCGTTCGGATCTGCCTGACCGCAAGCCATGACCTGGCCGACCTGGAGCGCCTCTGCGCGAAGATCCTGAGCTACGGACTGCAGGCGCGTCCGGCGGCCTGAATCTGCGACCCCGTTTACGTGACGCGACGCCAGCTCGGCTCGCATCGGGACGGATCTGACGGCTTTCACCGACGAAGGCTCCCCCGAACGACACTGATCTCGGAGTTCCAATGATGACCAGCCACAACAAATTCGCGCTCTCGGGGCTTGCGTATGAGCGCGCCAAGAAGGTCATGCCTGGCGGCAATACGCGTAGCAGCGTCTATGAGTCGCCGTTTCCCCTTTATCTGAGATCCGGCAAGGGCGCGTATGTCACGGACGTCGATGAGAACTGCTACCTCGATTTCCAGAACAATTTCACTGCGCTGATCCATGGTTATGGTCATTGCGGTGTAAACGCAGCGCTCACCGAGCAAATCAATAAGGGTCTCAGTTTCGCCAATCCGACTGAGAGCGAGATCGAACTCGCCGAGATCGTCTGCGAAAGAGTTCCATTCTTTGAGCAGGTGCGCTTCACGAACACCGGATCGGAGGCGGTGATGATGGCCGTCAAAGCCGCGCGCGCCATCACGACACGCCCAAGGATCGCCAAGTGCGAAGGCGCCTATCACGGCAATTACGACTATGTGGAAGCGAGTTTCGATCCCGCTCCCGCCGACTGGGGGACGCAAGCAGCACAAGCAACGGCCTACAATGAGGGAACGCCGCAGTCGCTCTTGGGCGAAGTCGTCGTCATCCCGTTCAACGACAGTGATGCGACGGAGCGGGTGCTGGAGCGACACAAACGCACGCTGGCATGCGTCGTCATTGACCCGCTCCCATCGCGTGCCGGCCTGGTACCGATCGATCCCTCGTATTTGCGTTTCCTGCGCGATTTCACGGCCCGCAATGGAATTCTGCTGGTTTCGGATGAAGTTCTAAGTTTCCGGCTGAGCTATCGCGGCGCGATCGCGACCTACGGGATCGAACCGGACCTTTGCACCTTCGGCAAGATTGTCGGCGGCGGACTGCCGATCGGCGCGGTTGCCGGTCGAGCCGAAACGATGCGGGTATTCGATCCCAGCCGCGGCAAGCCAGCCGTCTCTCAGGCCGGGACCTTCACCGCCAATCCGCTGAGCATGGTGGCGGGGGCTGCCGCGATGCGTGCGCTGAATGAAGACGCGATGGAGCGGCTCAATGTCCTCGGAGCGCAAGCGCGGTCGGAACTGGACCGGTTGCTCGCGGCCTCCGATATTGGAGGCCATGTCACCGGCGCCGGCTCTCTGTTTTGCGTGTTCATCGGCGACACAAAGGTCAAGGACTACGCAAGCGCCTACCGAGCCTGGCAGCAGCGGCAGCGCCTCTCCCGGCTGATCTCATTGTGTCGCGACGAAGGACTTCTGCTTTCGCGTATTGGCCTCGGCGCCCTTTCAACTCCGATGGGCGACGCCGAGATCGCCGCGCTGGCCTCGCGGTTCGCTCGAGCTTTGAACAGGCTTGCCGAGGCCCCAGCCGCCGTCGCGTGATCCCGGAGCACCAATGATGAAAAGCGCCCTAGCCAGCGTCAACGAGCGCATACCGCTTCTGGCCTATCTGCTGCTTGCCGCTGTCTCGATCGGGTGGGCAAGCTCCTATATTCTGATCAAGATCGCTGTCGTTGAGGTGCCCCCTGCGACACTTGCCACGGCGAGGCTTCTCGTCGCCTCCGCAGTGCTGCTCGCCTGGCTCAGACTTGGCGAGAACAGGCCGCTCCCCACGGATCTGCGCTCTTGGGCTGGCTATGCCCTGATCGCGCTGTTCGGCCACGCTCTTCCCCTTTACTTGATCGCATGGGCGTCGATGGCTGTTCCGGTCACCGAAATGTCAATCCTGGTTGCTACGACGCCTGTGTTTGCGGTTCTCTTCGCCTTTGTGGCGCGGCGCGAATGGCCGCCCAGGATGACCGTCTTCGGTCTGTTGGCAGGTCTTTTCGGAGTGGCGGCAGTCCTCGGCCAGCCCGACATACCCACGTCGTATACGAACGCGAGTGCCCTCCCGCGTCTGGCGCTTTTGGGCGCAGCCGCCAGCTACGCCCTCTCCGGCCGCGTCGTGGCCCGGCTGCGGGAAGCAAATGCCGTGGTAACCGTGACGGCGGTAATGATCTGCGCCATTCCCATGCTGCTGCCCCTGAGCCTTGGTTTCGAACGGCCGTGGACAATCCACCCGAGGGCGGAGACTGTGGCGGCGCTGCTGCTGCTTGGCGTGATGTCCACGGCGGTGGTCTATGTGGCCTATTATCGATTGATAGGCTTGAGCGGGCCGGCCTTTGCCAGCACCCATCACTACCTTGTACCCGCCTTGAGCATTGCGCTTGGCGCGGCGTTTTTGGGCGAAAGGCTGGCTCTGGAACAGATCGCGTTGCTGACGCCCATCGTGTTGAGCGTCTTCATTGCGCGCGGACTGATTTCTCAAAAATTGTGACCTGACTTTCAGGAGAGGATTCATGCCTGTTCTTGAGACCCAGCGGCTATTGATGCGTCCCATAGCGATATCGGACCTTGAAGTCGTCCACCGCCTCCACACCGATCCGCTTGTGGTCCAATCGCTGTTCTCCGGAGAGCCTCCGGCGCGCCCGGATACGCAGGAGAAAGTCGAGCTCTATGTGCGTAGCTGGCAGCAGAATGGCTTCGGCTTCTTCTCGGTGTTCGTGAAGGGAAATTCGCCGGATCAAGCCGAATTCGCCGGTCGCGCGGGCTTGCGGCGCTTCGAGGACACGAACGATGTCGAATACGGCCTTTGCCTTTTCGGGCATATGGCCGGCCGCGGGTTCGGCCCCGAACTCGGGCGGGTGATTTTGCGCCATGCATTCGAAAAGCTCGGTCTCGATCGCGTGGTCGCATTGATCCGACCGGAGAACGAGCGCGCTATCCGCGCCGCCAGAAAGATCGGCTTCGGTCACGTCGAAGATCGACACTATGGGAACCAGGTCAAGGGCTTCTACGAGGTGCGCGCAAGCCAGTACGGCCTGACCGAAGCGCGTGGCGGGCCCGGGCGGAATGCAGGCTGATGCTTGCTGCTCGTATCATCAATGGAGGAGCTCAATGAAAACCCGAACGATAGCCGCCGATGAAAGGCAGATTTGCGACCTCGTCGTTCACAACGCGGTTCTTCTGACGGTCGATGCGGCGGACCGTACGATAGCGAACGGCGCCATCGCTATCCGCGATGGGGCCATTGCCGCCGTCGGCGCCTCGCGTGACATCCTCGCCCAGTACGATCCACGCCAGCTGCTTGATGCCGGCGGCGGGATCGTCCATCCCGGCTTCATCGACGCTCATGTCCACATCTCCCAGTACACGTCTCGCAGCGTTCTCTCCTCGATGGAGGGAACCGCCGTTACAATGGGCGATTGGAAAAGCGCGCTGACGCCGGAAGACGAGCATGACAGTGCCGCCCTGGCAGCCGTCGATTATCTGAAGAGCGGGCACACCGGCTTCGTCGACCCAGGCACAATCTTCTCGCCGGACGCGGTTGCGTCCGTTTCGGAAGAATTCGGCATCCGCATCTGGCTGACCGACCCTTATGTCGCCGACGCCGGAGTGGAACTGAAGAGACACTTTCCCGAACTCGCCAGTGATTCATTTCTCGAGCGCTGGCCGAAGAACCATGACGAGGCGCTGCGCCGCCTGGGCTCTCAACTGTTCCGCAACAAGGACCGTGATAGTCGGGTCAGGGCATTTATCGGCCTTTATGGCGAAGGCACGGACTCCGCCGAGCTTTTCCGCGCGGCTTTCGACCTGGCACGCCAGCACGGGGTGCAAATGCAGGAGCATCTGGGCTATTCGCCGCTGCTATATCGTCAGCGGGAATCCGCGCTCGGCATCGGCATGATGGAACACTGGCGAGACGAAGGCCTGCTCAATGGCCATGTCACCTTCGTGCACATGAACGCGGTCCACGGCGGCGATGTCGACATCCTCGCCGCGCATGAGGTCGGGATCGTGTGGTGCCCCTATGGACAATTGCAAATGCTCGGCCGAGGCGGCGCGGAAGGCCGGATGGTGGAATTGCATCGCGCCGGCGTCAAGGTCGGCATCGCCAGCGACATTCCGCGCGCCGTCCACTTCAATTGCCTCGGATCATTGGCGACGGTCACGGCGGCGGCAACGGGATTGGCAGCATCGGGCCGCGAAATCCTGCGCATGCGCACGATCGGATCAGCGGCCACGATAGGCGCCGCCTCCGAACTTGGCAGTCTTGAAGCTGGCAAGCGCGCCGATTTCGTGGTCCGCAGGCCAGACGTCTCCGAAAATTTGGGATGCGACCACGCGCTCGAATTCGGCGTTCTAGCCGATGCCCAAAGTATCGAGTTTGTTTTCGTCAATGGCGAGTGCGTCGTGAGCCAGGGCGAAGTGCTGCGCGCCGACATTCATGCGGTGATTTCTCGCGCACAAAAGTCCGTGCGCCGGCTTGCCGCCCGCATTGGCCTCGCCTGAGGAGGCTCATACGCAAGCCCAGCGCGGCCGAAGAGTGCTTTGGCGCAGCGGAACACGGTCCGGTTTATGCAAATCCTTCTGCCGATGCCTCTGAGTGGCGCGGCACCTATCTCAGATGCTGACCATATTTAGAGCATCGCCAAACCTCTTTGCCGTGCCGATTCACGTGGACAATTCCGGCGTTCGGTACAGCACAACTCGGCCGGTCGGGACGAGCTGTGAAAGAAAGTCGAAGTCACGAATGTTTCTCGTGAGCACACTCGCCCCCAGCTGTCGCGCCTGCAAGAAGACCAGTGCGTCGTTGACGAACTTGCGCGCATAGCCCTCGCCTTTTGGCAAACTGCTCAAGCGGAAAAGGAGGCCGGCCAGGATGCCGGCCTGCCCCCACAAGGCAGCATCGGGAGCGTGGAGCCGGTGCTCAGAAATGTCAGCGAGGGTCGCCCGGATTGCTGCCAGCGACGTCTTCGTCGCCGCGTGGTTCGGGTCCAACCGACCGAATGCGTATGTCAGCTCGGAAAGGCACACGGCGGAGTGATGGCATAGCCTGTATGTCAGCAGCCTATCCACCTCTGCTGGCGAACGCCCCTGCAGGACATCCAGATACACTGTCGTGTCCAGAAACAGAGGGCCACCAACAGTCGGTTCATCGTCGGCCCACGGCAGGTCCTCGTCGGCCCTGCGCGCAAGGGTTCCCTGGCGCTTCTGTGGCTTAAGCGATCTCAGAGCTTCGGGGAGATCAAATCCCAAGATCGATATCCGGGGGAATGCTACCTTTGCGCTTCACAAGACGCGCCCCGAAGTCGTCCTCCAGCGCCAGCCGCGACAAGGCCAACTCCAATAGCTCTGTATCCGATGTGACGTGAGCCCTCTTTTTGGCCGCTTCGATCAGCTCCGACGATACTCGTCCAGACAGACGCGTGTTTTTGGCGGAGCCAAGGAGACCAACGGCCCTCGCCTGCTCGAGCACCAACTTGTTGCGGGTGAGCGCGACCGTTGTCTCGCTGTCTGTTGCCATATGACTTCGAGCGCCCATGCCAACTCCTTGTGTTGAACATAATATAGATAGTGTTCAACATTCGTGCAAGGAGATCGCTTGACCCGATGGACCAAGCCTTGCTCAACCGCCGAGACCGATCCTGGAGACAAGCGCGTGCGCTGAGCGATGCGCTTCCGCGACGACGGCACCCGAGTCTAGTGAGACGACCTCGCCGCCGTGAACCACCCGGCGCCCGCCGACAAATACCGCGTCCACCGTATCGCGACCGCCGATGACAGCCGTCTCGAGGCCCGGATCGAAGCCGAAATTGATGGAAGCCGTCGGGCTTCGGACCACGAAGTCGGCGCGCTTGCCAGGCTCGAGGCTGCCCAGCTCGTGCTCAGTGCCAATGGTTGCCGCGGCTCCGATGGTGCGCATACGGAGAATTTCTCGTGGGCTTGCCGGGTACCCAGAAGCGGCGGCCGCCGACATGGCCAAGGTTCCAAGCGCGTCGAATCCCGCGACCCGAGGGATGTCGCTTGCAATGCCAACCGCCACACCGGACCGCTGCAGTTCAATCATGCGCGCCTGCGCATCGGCCTGTCCGAGCATCTGCAGCTGGCCCCATGGGCACCAGACCACGCGCACGCCGTGCCTGGCGAGAAGCGGAATCTCGTCTTCACGAACGAGGTTCATATGGATGAAGGTCACGTGCGGAGCGAGGAAGCCACATTCCTCCAGCCATTTCAGCACCGGCCGCCCTAGCGCCTTTTCGCGCTTGAGCTGCAAAGCCGGGAGGTATCCCAAATGCTCTTGCAACCTCACTTTGTGATCCGAGGCAAGGTCGAGCGCGGCTTTGTATAGCTCGGGTGA
>Ga0105237_10005074_pt1 | contig 14957 bp, 15 predicted proteins | sample KBSC24metaG_FD_81520 | JGI IMG/M metagenome (GOLD analysis project Ga0105237, IMG submission 81520) | Corn rhizosphere microbial communities from Kellogg Biological Station, Michigan, USA - KBS C2-4 metaG | ecosystem: Host-associated > Plants > Roots > Rhizosphere > Soil | place: Michigan, USA... | reverse complement strand
GGAAGAGAAAACTGAAAAGCCGTGTAAATCGATGAATCTAAATGGTGGACGCGGTAGGAATCGAACCTACAACCTGTCGGTTAAGAGTTGCACGGAAGCCAATTCCTGCTGGTTACTGCAGTTGTCTGCTGAGTGCTCGGGACCCCGTGTTTGTAAGGGTTCCGCATCTTCTTTGATAACTTTCAGTTCATGTCGTTTACTATCCAGTATCCCCGGTATTTTCCCCGGTAATTCGCGCCCTTGGAGGCTCAGGGATTGTGAGTGCCCGAGTTGTCCGCCCCCGGGGGGGCACTTTCCAGCACCGACGCCTTTCCCCCCTGCCCTCCGAATCCAGATTCTGGACGGAAGCGCAGAACCGGCGCAGACATTCGCTGGCAGAATCTTGTCAGGGAAAGCGTCACGCCGCCCAGATCGCGGCGGAAGCGCAGAATGTGTCGCCTTTGCTGACAAAACTGTCACCGATCTTGCGTTTCCCATGCCGCTTACGATGCACGAGTGAACCAACCCACGCTCGTTTGCCACGTCGATTGGGGAAGCAAAGCCTCCAAGCGTTGGTGTGCCAAGGGCCGTTCTCGGCCCAAACAGAGCATACAGTGTCTCGACGCCACACCTCGTCGGTGCTATGAGGGATCTTCTAGAGAGCCTTGGAATTGACGCCGGGGAGACTGGCGCGGTACTCGCAGGCTTCGATTTTCCCATTGGCGTTCCGGCGCATTTTGCCGAGCGTGCAGCGATATCCAACTTCCTGCAATGGCTTCCAGATTTGGGGACCGGCCAATGGAGCCAGTTCTATTCCGTCTGTGATGATCCCGGGGAAATCTCGTTCCACGCCCGTTCTATCCCAACGGTGGCTACAAGGGCCGGATCAAGCAGGATCTGTATACCGGGCTTGGCGCTCTATCAGGGAGTGACTTACTACGGACTTGTGAACGCGGCGGCGATGGCCGGAGGGAAGCTTGCTGCCTGTTTTGGACATTGGGCGGGAATCAGGTCGGCAAGGCAGCAATAGCGGGGTGGCGCGACGTGTTGTCTCCTGCGTTGAACAGATCCGGTACCCGACTCTGGCCGTTCGAAGGCTCGCTTGATGCTCTGATGACGGCTGGGACTACAGTGATCGCCGAGACCTACCCTGCCGAGTGCTATGGGTGGTTTGACGATATGCCGGTGAGCAAGCAGAACGCCGAATCCCGAATAAGGTTCGGCAAGATTTTGCTCCAGTGGGCGCAAGCACACGCTGTACGCGTTGAATCCAAATTGGAAGCTGCCCTTCGCAATGGTTTCGAGCTTGGCAAGGACGACGCGTTTGATGCCGTTGTTGGGCTCTTCGGCATGTTGCAGATTTGCCTTGGTCTACGCACGACTGGTGAGCCGACTGACGACGTAGTTCGACGAGTGGAAGGATGGATTCTTGGTCGGCGAGTGGGAAATGACTGTGCTGACCGATTTGGTGAGGCTCGATGAAATCGATTCCGATCACGAGAGTCCAGTTTCAGGAATTTCGTGACCTACAGCAGAAGCACCGCTGGGACTGGCCAGCCACATTCAGCGCGAATTCCAAGGGGGATATCTAGCCCTTTGTAGGAAACGGGTACACGCCCCTTCGCGAACGGGTTGACGTGAAAGTGTGCTCACCTGTCCTCAAATGGGTTGCCGAAGTGTACACGGTGTGTAAGCCGGAAGTTGGACGGTTCTTCATTTCTGACAATAGAGCGTTTTGGAAGAATATCGAGAGAGAAGAGGTTCAATTCGTCCAATGGAACTTCGGCGAAGAACAGCCTCCCGAAGCGCCCGAAGCACCACAATTCCGGACCGTTCAAGAGTTTCGCGATTGGATCGAGGGAAACCGAAGGCGCGCTCGCGAGGATAAGCTCAAAAAGAGAAACAAATAACGCCGATTGGGAGTCACAGATGACCGAGAACGCAATCCAGAATCCGCGAAATGACGGATCTGAACAGCCGAGAACCATTCACCAGATTCTCAAGGACCTGAGAAATTCTGGAATGATAGATGGCGTCAAGTTCGTCAAGTTGGCGGGATCGCTCGGCGGCGTCTCAGTAATTTCATCACCGAGGCCGCCCAAGGAACAATCAGAAAGATAGATCCCTTGACTTTCCGAAGGAGCCGCTCCAGCCCATCCCAGTCCGACTCGATCCGTGATCGCGTCCTAGGGTTGCACAAACCCATCTCCTCTAGGCACGCCGAGAACAACGGAATCATTCCGGAATGTGGCGAGGATCGCCAATATCAGAGAAATCATAAGCACGAACAAAGCTGCTCAAGCGTTTGGCTTGCTATTAGAACGGTTGTAGAGGTACATTCCGATGAAGTTAACCTGCGCGGAGAAGAAGAATATCAAATCCGCCATGAATTGGTGACCAAACGAGCTTCCTCCTTTCTCATTCCATGGGACGATCTTTAGGAAGATCAGGATCATGTCCCCGGCACTCACGAGAGATGGAAGCCACGGCCATTTGCCTCCGAAGGCAAACGACAAGAGGAACGCGATAAAAATCGCTGTTTCAATTTTGACTATGAATGCGTCGGGAAATATCGAGCGCCCAGCTGCTAGCCAAATGCCACAGAGAATGATCGCGATGCCCATGCCAATTCTTCCAATCACCGCTACAACCCTGAGTGTTTGGAAACTATTTACCATTGTTTTGCTTCCGTTCCAGGAGCAATAAGGCTCGCCCCAAATGGAGGGTGACTGCCTTCGACAAGCCACCATCGCAAAGCGTCAGCGCCTGTCTCCGAAGAATTGGCTCTGGCCGCATTATAAAGTGACTGATTACAGACTTTAGCACCCTTCTTCTGATCATTTGACATCGGGGGCCCCCCAGGCGCGTTGGAAGCAGCGGAGATATCCAGATTATCAAAACAGCTGTCATGCATGGCACACCTACTATTGAGCACTCCGCTGGCACCGTTAGATGGTCCAGCTCCTCCCCGCCCGCAATACCAGGTGCTGAAGAAGCGATGCGGCTGAGGGTTGTACCCGTAGTTCACCGGAGTTTTCAGTTGGTCTAGAACCCACCCCGACAGTGAACTAGTAGCGAAACTGAAACCAGCGGCAATCGTGCCAGGCTGGTATGTAGATTCTGGCACAGCATGGCTCCGTTCGTGCAACGTCAAGGTCCCATCAGAGTCGACGCTTGCCCAGTCCGTCCCAGGGGAATACGTACCCGGTCTGAAGTACTCGCCACCTGCCGCCTCGCAGTCGCCTTTCTTCGAAGTTTGCTTGTCGTCTTCGGAATCAAAGCTTCCATCATCCCATACACATCTCCGTCCGTCTCGGTCAACGTTCCTCAGTGGATTATTTTGTACGTAATTGTAGAGGTTCAGAGTTTGCGGATTCGCCTGCACCGCAAAAAATAGTTCGCTTGGATCGGGGCTTAGAAACCTGCCGAAGCCCGATGTAAGGTATCTTGCCCCGAAGTAATCATTACCTGAGTTGGAATCGCGTTCCTTGCCGGTGAAGTGTTGTTCCGTGGCGTACGGACATCCACCTGTGGTCGTAAGAGCGTTCCCGAAAGGTAGATTGCCATAGGTGGTAGTCGCGCAGGAACTGCTTACTTCCGCCCTGCGGGTCCCGAGCCAATCATTCAGGCTGAAATACAAATGGGAACTCTTGTAAGTTGCGAGGAGTTGCCCATCCGCGAATACGTTTGAGTGATCCCACGCACCCGAACCGGTGATTTCCGTCAGTTGCTTTCCATCAAGGCCCACCACAATTCCTGCCGTAGTCGTGCCTCCGCTACATGCGAATATGCTGTTTGTTCCTTTGCCGATCCTGTTCCCTTCTGCATCGTACATGTAGGTAATCGTGGCCGTTGGTCCCGCAAGATAGTTGTAGAAGGCACAAATCCTACCTTCCGCATCATAGAGGTAGTGATTCACGCCATCGAAGTTTTCGTTTCCAGCACCGTCATACCCGCTGGCTTGCGCCGAATTTGTACTCGTGCTGTCCATGCGATTCGTGTTGGAGGTAGTGTATGAAGCCCAGCTTGTCAACGGAGGGTTGTTGTTGCAGGCTGTCGTTGACAGAGATTCAGACGTGCGATTGCCAAACGAGTCATACGTCCAACACGCAGTTTTTCCACTGTTAGACCCGCTTGACGCGGTCCCAGTGACTAATCGGTTGAGCGTGTCATATCCGTAATTCCATGTACCATTCACCGAGTCGATCACTTTGCTCAGATTTCCGTTTGCGTAGTATGGATCTCCAGTGCCACTACAGTTCGCGTTGAGACTCCCCGGCATGCAATAGGTGTAGATCGCTGCTCCTGACGTATTGTAGTAGCCACTGAAGATCGAACGTAACCGAGCGTCAACGCGATGCTGGAGTGTCACCAGAGGCTGATTAGTTGTGCTGTTGAACCCAAGTGAAGCGTTCTCTAGCCCCTCAGGTCCGTATGAATTCAGTGAGGTCGCATCAAAGAGCTTCGTCATCGAATCGACTGACGTTCCAGCAGTGATTGTCTGCAAGCGGGACAGAGTGTCATACGCATAAGTCCACGTAATCGGGTGAGTCGTCAGACCGCTAGTGAGTGTCTGCACGTTACCCACATTGTCGTAGGTGGCGGCAATGCTGACGTGACCCGCGCAATCGCCCGGAATACAAGCTGTCTTATTGAGAACTCTGCCGACTGGATCGTAGGAGTACGTTGACGAATAGGAGCCAGATGCGGATTGAGAGAGGCGCCCTTTTGCGTTCGTGACGCCAAGTGATGCTCCGTTGACATCCTTACCATCGTAGCCAAACTTCGCTGTGGGCGTTCCGTCGCTGTACGTCTTCTGATTGACCCGATTTAGCCCGTCGTAGGAGTATGCGGTCTTCACACCGCGTGCGTCTGTCTTCGCAGTAAGGTTGCCGCTCGAGTCGTAAGCCGGTGTGCAGTTAGTGCCGTTAGCGGCGGCGTTGGAAGGCGTCGTTCCATTACACGTCCAGCCGGTCTCTGGATTGAAGGACTGAGTAAGACGTGACATCCTGTCATAGCTGAACTTGCGCTGGTGATTTGGTCCGCTGCTCTTAGCTCCTCCCCATTGATCTATCTGCACAAGATTGTCCAATGGATTGTAGGTGTAGTCCGTATCCATCGATGGACTCCGGCTAGTCCCATTCGGCTCGAGCACGCTCCCGAGCCGTCCTAGTGCGTCCGTAGTGTATTGCCACTGATTCCCGGATTCGTCAGCGAATGTGCTGAGGTTGCCGTAGTACATCCACGTTTGGGCGCTAACGCCATCCGAATCAATCTGTGAAGTGTTCCGCCCAAGGGCGTCGAAATAATACTTGGTGACTCCGTATGTCTGCTGGCCACCATAAAAGGGATTTGACACACTTGCGAGCCTTCCCAGACTGTCGTACTGTTTAAGGACTTCTATCTGGAAGTTGTTCTGCAAGTAGGTCGATTCGCGACCCAAGCTATCGTAGTAGATTGCATCTGTTCGAGCTCCCGCAGAGGTACTTGTGTCAGTACTTGCAGTGAAAGGAAGAGACCCTCCGAAACTGTAATTGGACGACGAGAAACCACCAGGACTTGACGTGGTCTCGACCCTCTGCATCCGGTCATACGTATATGACCATTGAGCACCGTTCGGGTCAGTGACACTGGCCACTGACCCATCGCAAGAATTGTATGTTGAGGTGGCTGCCTGACCTACTGCATTAGTGATAGTCGTTGGGTACGCGAACGACGGAGACGTTATACACGCAGTCGTATGTGGGTTCCAGTGATCCGTGTAGTCGTATGTCGTCGGATTTCCGTTGCCGTCAACCGTCCTTACTAACTCCCCAAGAATGTTGTAGTAGTTGGTCTGCGTCGTGATAAACGTGCCCTGCGATACCATCTGCGAGATGCCGGTCAGATTTCCTCGCTTTGCCATGGATGTACCGAAATTGGCATCGTCATGAAGAGAGTGCCCACTACCATCAGTAAGCCCAAGAACAGAGTTCCCAGAGGCGTAACTCGAAGTTGAGTAAAGAGTAGTGGCGTCATACGTGTAGTTTGTCTGAGCAAAAGGAGGGTTTGACCCTCCTGCGCCGCCTATGTCATAGACTTCGACATCAGACGAAATGTCTACGATGTGATGGCCGTTCTGAAGGTAGCTATCAGTAAATGTTGGCGATCCATACGTACACAATCCGGTGTTGTCGGCTGCTGAGGTATAGAAGCTCACATGCGTTTCGCGCAGGATGTTACCTGCGGAATCGTATTCCTTCTTGGAACTGATTCGGGGAGTGCAGGTGTCGGGATACGTATAAGCGACCTTGCTCGAGAAGACACCGTCCAGCGTAGTAGTGATCACACTGGGGTGACCAATTGCTGAGTATTGAATCTGTATTGTGCGGAGAGGCGTCCCTGTTGCAGATCCCGAGTATGTTGATACCGTCTTGGTCCCTGTTGAGTAAAATGAACACGCGCAAGTGGTTTGCGACTGAAGGCCCGTTTTCGAATCAGGCGGGGCCGTCACTGTGGTAGTCGGTCCTGCCCCGTATGAAAAGTTCCATGTACCGTCCGGCGTCTGAATTGAGTGGATGGCCACTGGAACGTTGAAATTCGACTGAACGACGTTCTGGATCGTGATGTGTCCGCCAGTCGGAAGCGTTATCCCGATCAGTTCGCCGTAGTGCCCTTGCTGGGTGGATAGAAATGTGCCATTAGGTCCCTGAGGCGCTCCTGCATCGTCGTAGTCGAAGATGTACTGGTAGCCATCAGGGTTCGTCAGAGTAGAGAGCACGCTCACGGAGATCGCACCTGTTGTCGTCCCTTGGCCACCTGACGGACTGAAGCCGATCTCTTGCCCTCCAAAATTGAATTTAGTCCACACGTAGATTGTCTTGTATGTGGCGCTCCAGAAAGGAGGATACAGACCTATGCTCCGTCCGAGGCCGTCCCCAGAAAGTAGATTTCCATTCGTGTCCTTCACGGCCCCAGAGACTATATTCCCGTGCACATCGTAAACAGTCGCCGACGTCTGATTTGTCACCACAAGCCAATAACCACTGCCATCGGTCGCGCCAGCCTGAACTCCGGAAGGATATCCGCAAGAAAACAAAGTAGAGTCACCAGTTGTCGCCGATGTGCTGAATGGGTGAACGGTGCCGTGCCCATCGATGTATTGAAAGCTCGAGTAGGTATTACCCCCTGACCCACCGCAGGTCGTCCCAGACTGGATATATTTGGAGGTCCACATCACATTTCCGCTGTAGCTTGGCAGCGTGTTGACTCTAAGACCGCTGTTCCAATCATTGATATACGGAGTGTGGGCGATCGGAAATGCCGCCCAAGCATAGAATGTGTTCGATGGGTTCGATCCATTCGGCGCGGGAACTTGCACTGTTTGATATCCGCTACTGTCGTATACGAGAACTTTCCCGTATGTCTTGCCATCGCGATCTTTGATACTACTCAACGGCATCTCGATATGAAGATTCCCATTATTCAAGTTCACAAATCCGACGCCGGGAATTTCATATTGCGTGGCGTCGGTGGGAGCACCGATGATCCCAGCCAAATTGTTAGTTTGAGCGGCAACAAGAGAGGGGGCTAACGACGCCGAAAGGCAGGCAAGTCGGATTATGCGAACAATGTTCATCGGAGAGACCATGCTTTCCTAGGGTTGCGACAGCAGTGCTCGAACACCTAAATACGTAGGCGTTCCGAGGTAATTCGGTTTAGGTTGTCAGATTGAAAACAGGAAAGGTTCGGGCTCTTTCACGTTTTCACCTTCCACAGCACAAACCAGCGGACTGCTAAGGGTACTTCTCGTGAACAGATGAGGAACTTAGTGGGGAAATGATGTAGTGGACGAATAGTACAGTGTTTCAAGAGGACACTGCATGTTCCTTTAGTTGTAGACCTAACAGTCATATGAAATGCGGTGAGCCGTGGAAGGCTTTACTTTGGCGAGATTCGAAAGGGCCAGAACTTCGAGTACCTTGAGTACTATCAGCCCATCAAACCGGAGTTCAAAATAAAATCATGCAGGGGCTTGCCCTAATACCACTCTCTCGAAGAGTTCCTCTCATCCACGATCAATTGTTTGGATCGTCGGCGTCTTGGGTGCCATCGTCGTCGGACTCATCAGGACTCTGTCCGTTAACGTAGGCTCGACATCCCGCAGCGAACGATGGAGAGTTCGACGTATCGCCAGCCGTATCGCATGCATCCTCGTCATCAATGTCATGCTCTTGCGCCCAATTGTAACCAGCCTCATGGCCGCTGCAATCTGATGTGCAGGGATCGCCAGCAAAGGTTCGGGTGCTGAGGACTTGGTCGCGCTTAGGATCAGGATCAGTCGGACTGGACGTTGAGAGGACTGGTGAATCAGTGTCCGTCAAGGTCGGTCTGTGGGTTTCGGAGGTCTTCGACCTTCCGAGAAGCCATAGGATTGCGACAATGAAGATGATTCCAACCGCCAGCTTCTTCCACATAGCCTGTAAGAATCTTTCCGCCCGTTAACGGACTGGCTTTGCGATCAAGGCTGACCCCTTGCAGACTCCGCAAGTGCCCCCTTCCTTCGCGCAGTGCTTGCAGTATCGGCAGTTTTTGCATGCGTTGCATGGGTCGCTCCCGGTGCAGGTTGCAAACGAAGCGTCCGAGATCGCCCCGACGATGATGGGCAACAACAGAACAGCCACCCAAACGAGGTTTCGCCGCCGCATAAAGCCTCCAACTATAAGGGGTTCTTGCAGCGAATAGTAGGCCGCGACAACTATAGATTGCAAAGGGAGAATTGTCTGCGCACCTAACTTTAGTGGGATTGTTTCAAGCAGTCCATTCGAAAACAAGAGTGATCCACCATTTTCACCATTCAAATCAAGCAATCAAGATAACGAACGGTTTCACAAGTCGTAATGACAACGATGGCGTGACGTGCCAGAATGCCTGCATGCGCACATCTCAGCACTTGGTCGCGGGAAACACCTACACGCGCAAGCAACTAATCTCGCAGTTCGAGATCAAGGACTCAACCGTCAACACGGGCGTATTTAGGCCCAAGGACACGATTCGATCTGGCTGTTCGCGACAAGAGACAAAACGAGTGATCGGACACCTTATTACGGTGTATTGGATGGCGATGACTTGCACATCGATGGTCAAGCTAAAGGGCGTACCGACGCCATGCTGATCGAACATCTGGAGAGGGGAGTAGAAGTCTTGTTGTTCTACCGAAGTTCAAAGGCTGAGAATCCGGGATACGCCTTTCGGTATGAAGGTGAGTTCTGATACGTAGAACATACGGGTGCACGTCCTGCCCGGTTCCATTTCCACCGGGACGATTCCAATCGGTGGATGCCCGGTGTAGGTCGCGTCCGAGCAGAACTGCGCACCCACAGCATTACCGAAGTTGCCCTTGCCATCAACCGCCACGCTCCTCATTACGAAATTGGCCAACTCCAGACGCTAAGGTCGCGACTCTCCGGGAAGGGCCGGATGGCAGGTTTTGCAGGACTTGTGAATGCTATCTCAATCGACGCCAAGGCATCAGTAAATGAAGATCCTTCCATAGTGGCTCAGTTTTACTTTCCCTGTTTGCTAACCTCCTTTTCAGACACGATACGGTACAGAATTCGCATCGGTGATTGGCTGTCTTTTCCAGCATCCTTTATATCGGTCCAAAAACTAATGGAGTCGTCGTACAGCCTTGCGAGATAACTATTGTTTGCGTGAAGTCTTGAACACGACGTAGATAGGTGTGGAGTTGGCTTGTATGCCAAGTACTCATCACAGGTCAATACATATTCAATTTGATCACCTGCTTGTTCGCCATCTGCGTAGCCTTCAATGGTGAACTTCATCGCACTGCACTCACCAGTGTCACAAACGATTGGGTCTTCCTTTTGGCTAACTGCCGTGACATGAAAAACAATTTTGGTTCCGTTCAAGCCATCTTCCTTCGTCTGTCCATCCAAACGCCCAGACAGCAGCAAGAGACTTCCAGCCAGCATCAGAGTCGTGATTCTCGCCATACAAACCTCACGGCATTGCCTTCATCACTTCTTGTTCTTTTCTTCCGTCCACGCGCAACCAGTCATAGACTTTTGGAGCGATGGAATCGGCTTCTAGTCCAAAAGGAAGTAAGCCCAGCAGCAAGCATCACAACCGCCAATAGCTCTTGTTCAATGTGGTCCCATCTGATTATCCAAACACTTGAGCTTCCTGCCTCTATGAAACTCTTCCAAAAAGGACCGTCAAACAGATTCACATTGATGACCAGCACCATTCCTAAAATGACGGCCGCAAACGCAAGAAGAGACTCTTAGTTTGTCCAGCATTCCAACCATGTTAGCTTGCTGCTCCCTTCGTTCCTCCACAACGTTTGACAGCATCCTTAAACACACCTGCGAACTTTTGGGCGTAATCGGGATTATCAAGTCCCAGAAACACTTCTGGTCCCTTACTGGTGCTCACAGTTTCGTGTTCTTTTCCAGTCAGATTTGGATATATCGCGTGGAACTCCTCCAACACAACGGGACTGTGATTGCGCGTGAATGCGGTCATCTCCGCATGGTCACAAGTCATCTGCATTGCCGTAATTTCATCGGCTGTATAGTCAGCACAAGTGAATCCGCCGAAATGTGACATTACTCGCACTTTCACTGAATCGGGATCAAGGTCATGTAGATTGACTTTGAGGGTTGATGACGTTTGCAGCGCAGTGTGAACGCTATCCGCTGGATCAGTTTCGCTATGAAATTGAAAATCACAACCGTTGTTCTTGAACGAGTCAATCGTTCCTGAAGACAGGCTCTCAGTCTGCCCATCCGATCCATGAACATACCAGCCTGACCTTCCATGTCCAATGTTGATGCCTTCATGTGAATTGTAGGTATTGTCCATCCATTCAAGGTCATCAGAAAGTTTTCGGTCTTTGCAGCCAGTTGCTACCATCAGCGCAAGAGTGCAGCACAGGCCCATCTTCTTTATCATTGGGAGTGTTCCTGACGAAGATCGTAGCACGAAAGGGAACATGCATAGCTGGGAAGTTAGCAGCATAACGTTCCTTCCGTGTTACACTTCGCTGCATCGCCTACTTTATGAGGTTTGAGTATATGCTGGCCAATTTCCTCAAAGGCTGCCTGATCGTCTGTGCTTTTCTGGCACTCACTGTTCCTGCTAATTCTCAGAACAGCCCATCCAGCCCACTGCTCATAATCAAAATCAATAATGAGGGAGACAACCTCGTTAGGATGGCTGGCATTTCGGACCTGAGTCCAAGAGAACTTGCAAAACTGGATGCCCTTTTGCGTGAATCATTCAGCAAAACCTTCACGTTAATCCCAGAGTCCGACAAGCGAGATTGCATTGAACTCGGGATCGTGATTGAAAAGATGAGGACAGCGCAAGGTGTTTTGTATTTGGGTAGCAGCGCAATTGCAGTAGGCAAGGGTACTTCTGATTTGCTTGTCACGCACAATACCATCGCTCAGCCAACGCTTGAAAAGGTCAGTGCCTCGCTGATTCTGCAACTTGACATGATGCAAGTCAAAGCGATGCTTCCGAAATGAATGATAGGTTAAGCTGAGTTTTTAGTCAGTTGGTCTTGCACAATTGAAATCTCTCGGTTCAATTCGGCCACTATATGCTCTCGCAGACCTTCAAGGTCGGGGAACAACCCAAAGTGGCTCTGCCCTGCAAGGTCGAGGAACGCTCCTACTTCATCAAAATCCACAGACGGCAACACTATTTTGGTAATGCAATTCGCATACTTGTCCTCCAGCGGATCAAACGACGCACCGCACAGCGTAAATGTTGAACGCTGGGCAAGCATCCTTGAATTTGTCCACACTGGGGCTACAGCTACAGTTTCTAAATCATCTTTCTTGGATGGTGATGCAGGATTAGAGATTATTGCTGGATGGTAGACATGCGAGTTGAATGTTTGGGGCATGCTCACGTTGATGTAGCCATCAAGGAAGACCATCTCTTCCCGACCAACAGTTTGAAGATTCAGCTTTTCTGGTCTAAGAACAAATACTGCGGCATCATCCGTGGAGTTTCTATTGAGATGAGCAAAGTGGAGTGCGCATGGGAAACTCTCAGTCCAATCAAGCAGTCGTGTAGGAAGTCCAATGTGCTGCATCGCAAACACAGTTCCCCAATGCGTCCTTTCGTGAGGCTGTAATAAATGGATGCTTTTCCCTTTAAACCTATGAAACAGTGATTTTGATAAATCACCAAATAACTCGATCCTCTCTTTTTCGGACGCATTAAAACCACACGAATCAAATGAGTAGTCAACCCTCCTGTGAATTGATGACTTCACAGGCCATTTCGCGTCTCTTTGACCCCTATACCAAAGAGAATGGCCCTGCTGCTTGGCTTCATGCTGCATTTGCTGAATCTGTTGCAGTATCTCCGACAGCATAGGCTTCTCTCTTCCGCAATCAGTCTGTTTCCTTTTGAGTTTGGTCTATACTGTTGCCCATGTCAATGAACGATATTCTGACCGAAATTGATGCGGAGATTGCACGTCTGAAGCAAGTGCGTTCTTTGCTTGTTCCCACTGCTGGTAAAGCACAAAGGGCTGCTGCTCCAGAGAAGCAGAAGCGGAAGATGTCAAAGGAAGCACGAGAGAGGATTGCTGACGCTCAGAGGAAGCGTTGGGCGAAGCAGAAGAAGAAAGCAGCAAAGAAGCCAGCGAAGAAGACTGATGACAAGGTTCCCGTTTAGAGGTGCCCGTGGCGCTGCCGATCTACGCCGAACAGAAGAATGCGACTGGTTTGAAACATAGCCAAGTCATAACTAGCCCATCATCTAACAAACCGGTTCAAGTGAAGGGTGATGTCGCGGTCCAAGGAAACATTCAGACTTCAACGCAAGCGACTGTGTCTGTCAAGGAACTGCCTCCGATCAATACGCGACGTGATTGGTTGGACTACTCCGCTGTTGGAGTGAATCTCTCCCTTCTATTTGTTGGGATGTTCGGTGTTCTCTATGCGCGTAGAACACTGATTGCGATACGCCGTCAACTTGTGGAGATAAAGAGAGCAGGTATACAGGCTCACAAGATGATCGATGCGGCGAAGCAACAAGCAGAAGCCTCAACTGCAAGCTATATAGAGGCACGCGACACCGCTCGCTTAACTCAATGTGCCGATGTACTGATTGACGTGATTGAACTGGAGAATGCATATCCGCATTTTCAGCATTCATCGCGCATTCGCATAGTCTTCAGGAACTACGGACCAACGCTTGCAACAAATGTCAAGCTTGACTTTACATTGCAGCCCGGAACTCTTGGCGATATTCCTAATCTCGGTGGACCAATCGTGATCGCCTCGCAAGCAACTGCGGCTATCATCTACGCAACATTCTCTGAACTTGGTTGGGGTCCGAATCTTTCAGACATACAGAGCGGCATTATTCTTCTAAAATTCAAGGGGACAATCTCATATCAGGACGTATTCGGCTACACGCACACAACTGATTGCTTTGGACAATACAATCCACATACACGCAGCGTCAACGCGAAGCAAACACCTTTGCCTACGCTGCCCCCAGAAACCCTTTCAGCCGTTGGTAAGACCCCTGTTTCCTCATCTCAGGCTTCGTGAATCTCCAGAACTGCTCATCTTCCGTTCTTGGCTCTGAATCGTCTACAGCAGTCCTCCAGCTTGCCTCAGTCCTCACAACCCATGCAACAGGTGAGGCTCGATGAAATCGATTCCGATCACGAGAGTCCAGTTTCAAGAATGTCGTGACCTACCGCAGAAGCGCCGCTGGGACTGGCCAGCCACAATGCAATCGAGTCTGCAAATCTCAAAGGCGCAATTGCAGTGCTCAACACCATTAAGCAACCGCCATCCTGCTACCCAGCGAATACTGACACAACTGCACCATCTAAAAAAGCCCCGCGCCCAACAGCGTGGGGCTTCATCTTGGATTAGGTAAAATATGGCCCATCATGACAGTCGAAAAAGAGCTCAAGAAATTAAAAGAACGAGTTGATTGGATGGGCGGGCAGTTGCGCGCAATTCAGACTGCTACGTCCAAGGACAATTCAACGCCGACGGACCACGAGTTCATGCACAAGGTCGTGCATTGGGTCAGAGGGAACTGGGGGAAAGTGCTGTCTGGACTGCTTGCGTTGATAGTAGCTGGAATCAACTTTTCACAGTGGCACGATGCTCACGTAGCCTTAGAAGAACAACAACAACAGTGGCACGATGCTCATCAAACCTTCGAAGCAGAACAACGTGCATGGCTGAAGATCCACTTTGAATGGCCAGATTTCACAAATCCAGAATCTCTCACTGCTGTAAATGTGACCTTCACAAACATCGGGAAGGCGACGATTTCTCGATTTGACGGTAAAGGTTTGGCCCAAGTGCTGCCTTTGGACGTTGGGCCTGCGCTGACAATAAAGAGTCTGCAGGGCCACGGCGGCTATTCGAACATAATCTCGCCGGGTGAGCCTACCACGTTTTACGCAACATTCCGACAAGCACCAACAACAGGAGAGGATCTACCAATCTCACCGCAGGATATGGATGATCTTCGTCAAGGACGTAAGTATATGGCTGCTTACGGGATAGTGCAGTATACCGATCAATTCGGCCCACACTGGTACAGATTCTGCAGTTATAAGGCCTATTCGGACTCTACTAAACGCATGAAGGTAGGAGCGTGTGTCAATTTCAACGACATCGGCGAAGGCTCCGCATCACTCAATTGGTAAGAGCAGCACCTTTATTACTGCCCGGAGCACCAGTCGCTGGCTTCCCGCCGTACTCGATCAATTTCTTGCACTGAGAGCACTGGATGTGATCCCCATCAACCATGAACATCTCATGCGCAGGGATGCGGTAGCCACAATGCGGACACTTCAACGACGTGTCATACGTACCGGGCAATTGGGTTCTGCGGGCCATATTACTTTGGGAAAGCCAAAACTCTGTGCGGTAGTTTTCCCCACTTTCCACATTTGGCCGCACTATCCACATCTCACT
>Ga0105237_10005072_pt1 | contig 14962 bp, 13 predicted proteins | sample KBSC24metaG_FD_81520 | JGI IMG/M metagenome (GOLD analysis project Ga0105237, IMG submission 81520) | Corn rhizosphere microbial communities from Kellogg Biological Station, Michigan, USA - KBS C2-4 metaG | ecosystem: Host-associated > Plants > Roots > Rhizosphere > Soil | place: Michigan, USA... | reverse complement strand
GCCCGACTCGCCGACGCAGAGAGTCGGCGCGAAGGTGGAAGGCGACTTCGCCCCGGTCGCGCACGCTCTGCCGATGCTCTCGCTCAACAACGCTTTCAGCGAAGAGGAAGTAACGGCCTTCGATCGTCGCGTGCGAGAAGGCCTGGGACTCGAACAAGTGGAGTACGCCGCCGAGCCCAAGTTCGACGGTCTGGCGATCAGCATCACGTTCGAAGATGGCCTGTTGACGGTGGGCGCGACGCGCGGCGACGGCTACACCGGCGAGGATGTGACCGCCAATCTCAGGACCATACGCAGCATTCCGTTGCGGCTGGCCACAGCACATCCGCCGCGGCTCCTCGAAGTGCGCGGCGAAGTGGTGATGCTCAAGAAAGACTTCGAGGCGATCAACCGCAAGATGGTCGAGCGCGGAGAGAAGCCGCTGGTCAATCCGCGCAACGCGGCTGCCGGCGCGCTGAGGCAGAAGGACCCCGCCATGACTGCCGCGCGGCCGCTCAGCTTCTTTGCCTACGCCCTGGGCCGCTTCGAAGGCAAGGGCCTGCCCGGCGATCGGCATAGCCATCAGATCGACTTTCTCGCGGAATTGCGGCTACCCGTGTCCCCGCACGGGAAAGTAGTGCGCGGAGCCGAGGGTTTGCTCGGTTACTACCACGATATCGGTTCGAAGCGGCCGAGCCTTCCGTATGACATCGACGGCGTCGTGTACAAGGTCAACGAGGTCAAGCTGCAGGAAAGGCTCGGCTTTGTGTCGCGCGCACCGCGCTTCGCGCTGGCGCACAAGTTCCCCGCCGAAGAAGCGCATACGGAGGTCCTCGGCATCGAGGTCCGGGTTGGCCGCACCGGTGCGCTGACGCCGGTGGCTCGACTCAAGCCGGTGTTCGTCGGTGGCGTCACGGTGACCAACGCCACGCTGCACAATGAGGACGAAGTCCATCGCAAGGACGTGCGCGTAGGCGACACGGTGATCGTGCGGCGTGCGGGCGATGTGATTCCGGAAGTAGCCCGCGTGCTGATGGAGAAGCGGCCACCCGGCACGGTGATCTTCAAGTTCCCGACCAAGTGTCCGGTATGTCACTCGCGCGTCGAGCGGCTCGAGGGCGAGCGGTCGCCCGTTGTACCGCGGGCCTGTTCTGTCCGGCGCAGCGCAAGCAGGCGATTCTGCATTTTGCGTCACGCCGGGCGATGGACATCGAGGGGCTCGGCGAGAAGCTCGTAGATCAGCTCGTCGACAATCAAATTGTAAAGACGCCGGCGGATATTTACGGCCTGACCGTCGAAACCCTGGCCGGCATGGAGCGCATGGGCGAGAAGTCGGCCGCGAATCTCGTCGCTGCGATCGATCGCAGCCGCAGCACGACGCTGCAGCGTTTCATCTACGCGCTAGGGGTCCGCAACGTGGGCGAATCGACAGCGCGCGATCTCGCGCGCTCGTTCGGTGACATCCACGAGCTCATGAACGCGGACGAAGGCAGATATCAGCAAGTCCCTGACGTGGGGCCAGTGGTGGCACAGAGCATCGAGGCGTTTTTCAAGGAGCCGCACAACCGCAAGATCGTGGAGGCTTTGCTGGACGCCCACTTGAAGCTCGAGCGACCGGCCGGGGCCGGCGGTGGATTGAGTGGCAAGACCTTCGTGCTGACCGGCAAGCTGCCCAATTTGACGCGCGAAGAGGCAGAGGAGCGCATCGTGGCAGCCGGCGGGAAGATGGCCGGCAGCGTGTCGAAGAAGACGGCATACGTCGTCGTCGGCGCCGATCCCGGCAGCAAGTACGACAAGGCCCAGGAGCTCGGTATTCCTGTGCTCGACGAAGAGGGCTTGCTAAACTTGCTCAAGGGAGCAACCTGAACAGAGAGGTGGCAGTGAGTCGAATCACCAAAGCAGTATTCCCGGTCGCCGGTCTTGGCACCCGTTTCCTGCCGGTCACCAAAGCCAATCCGAAGGAGATGCTGCCGATCGTCGACAAGCCGTTGATCCAGTATGCGGTGGAAGAGGCGGTGGACTCCGGCATCACGCACATGATCTTCATCACCGGGCGCAACAAGCGCGCGATCGAAGACCACTTCGACAAGGCCTACGAGCTCGAGAGCGAGCTGTCGGAGCGCGGTCGCGAGAATCTGCTCGAGCAAGTGCGCGACATCGTGCCGAAGAGCGTGGCTTGCACGTACGTGCGGCAGACCGAGGCGCTCGGACTCGGACATGCCGTCTTGTGCGCACGCGCAGTCGTGGGCAACGAGCCGTTTGCGGTGATACTCGCGGATGATCTGATCGACGCCGATGTACCGGTGCTGAAGCAGATGATCGATATCTACGACAAGGAGCAGCGCTCGGTCATCGCGGTACAGCCCATTCCGCCGGAAGACTCGCAGAGCTACGGCATCATCAAAGGCGAGAAGGTCGGCGATCGGCTGTATCGGATGACCGGCATCGTGGAGAAGCCGCATCCCGATGTCGCGCCGTCCAACCTTGCCGTGGTGGGACGCTACATTCTGTCTGCGGCCGTGCTCGACCTGTTGAAACGCGTGATCCCGGGGGCGGGCGGCGAGATCCAGCTGACCGACGCGATCGCGGCTCTTCTGAAGGTCGAAGGTGCATTCGGCTACGAGTTCTTCGGGACGCGCTACGACTGCGGCTCCAAGCTCGGCTATTTGCAGGCCAACGTCATGTACGCGCTGAAGCACGCAGGAGTAGGCAAGGAATTCGCAGCCTTCCTGGCTGGCCTCGGCAAGCACCAAGGCCACTAATTCAAGAATTCAAGTTCCCTCATGCGATCGACTAACGAAACGTGGCAGATCCTCGAAGGGGCCGACGTGGTCTGCACGGAGCAGGAAGTCGCCGCTGCCGTGCGTCGACTGGCCGGCGAGATTACCGCCGAGCTGTCCGAGCGGCAGCCGCTCGTCCTCAGCGTGATGGGCGGCGGCGTCGTGTTCACCGGGCAGCTGCTGCCGCTGCTGCGCTTCCCGCTCGAGTTCGACTACATCCATGTCACGCGTTACCGCGGCACCACGCGCGGTGGGATGATCGAATGGAAAGTGGAGCCGCGCAAGCTGCTGGGCGGACGTGCAGTGCTGGTCCTCGACGACATTCTGGATGAAGGCCAGACGCTCGCTGCGATTCGCGAGCGCATTCTGGCCGACGGTGCCGCGGAGTTCTACAGTGCCGTGATGGCGGACAAGGCAATCGGCCGGGACAAGCCGATCCGCGCCGATTTCGTGGGCGTGACCGTGCCGGACCGCTATGTCTTCGGATTCGGCATGGACGTCGAAGGCGCATGGCGCAATCTGCCGGCGATCTACGCATTGAAGAGGTAAACACGATGCTTGGAATCATCGGCGGGACCGGCCTGACGCAGCTGTCCAATCTGGAGGTGACGCACAAGCAGGTGGTACGCACGCCGTACGGCGAGCCCTCCGGCGCGCTGGTGTTCGGGCGCATTGCCGGCCGCGACGTGGTGTTCCTGCCGCGTCACGGCCACGGCCATACCATACCGCCGCACACGGTCAACTACCGCGCCAACGTCTGGGCGCTCGACTCGCTCGGCGTGACCGGGGTGGTGTCTGTTGCCTCGGTAGGCGGCATCCGTGCGGACCTGGGACCCGGCGTGCTCGCGATACCCGACCAGATCCTCGACTACACCTCGGGTCGCAAGTCCACGATCCATGAAGGCGACGGCCGCGCGGTCGTGCATATCGACTTCACGCGGCCGTACTGCGATCGCTTGCGCGGCAAGCTGCTGGATGCGGCGTCGGCGGCGGGCCGGTCGGTTGTCGAGGGCGGCGTGTATGCAGCGACGCAGGGGCCCCGCCTCGAGACAGCGGCCGAGATCGATCGGCTCGAGCGCGACGGTGCGGACATGGTCGGCATGACCGGTATGCCCGAGGCCGCGTTGGCCCGCGAGATGGGGCTGTGCTATGCCACCATCGCAGTCGTGGCGAACCATGCGGCAGGACGCGGAGACAGCCGTGAGGGCATCCGCATGGAGGACATCAACGCGACGCTGCGCACGGCTCTGACTCAGGTGCGCGCGGTCATCGAGAAGATGGTGGAGAAGCATGGCAGTTAGGCCGGTGCTGCGGATGGGCGATCCGCGTCTGCTGGAGCGCTCGCGGGAGGTCGAGCGGTTCGATACGCCGGATCTGCACGAGCTGCTGCAGGACATGCACGACACCATGGACGCGATGAGCGGTGCGGGCTTGGCGGCGCCGCAGATCGCAGTGCCGCTGCGCGTGGTCGTGTTCGGCCTCAAGCGCAATCCACGCTATCCGGAGGCCGAGGAGGTGCCGTACACGATCCTGATCAATCCCATCATCACGCCGGTCGGCGATGTTGTGGAAGAGGGCTGGGAAGGCTGTCTCAGCGTTCCCGGCATGCGCGGGCTGGTGCCGCGGTGGCGTGCGTTGCGCTATCAGGGGCGCGATCAGCTCGGCGGAACCATCGATCGGACGGTCAGCGGCTTCCACGCTCGCGTCGTGCAGCACGAGTGCGATCACCTCGACGGGATTCTCTATCCGATGCGCATCCAGGATCTGCGCAACTTCGGCTTCCACGACGTGCTGTTTCCCGAGCAGCCGGACGTGGACGAGTGAGGGCGGGGCCCGGCGCTTAGGTCGGCATCAAGTTTTCAGGTCGCAGTCCGAGAATCTGGCAAGGCGCACGCATAAGCGTGCGCGCCCTGCGAGAAGACCTGGTCAATGACAGCGGAAATGCTCTGCGGAACGGCAACCCTTGCCCGGGCTTGCGCTCGGGCGGCAAGCATTGCCGCTCGCGGCCGACGTAACATGAGCGCTTCGGTCTATCTGCGCCAAGCGTGCTGCGCCGGCACGGTAAGCGTCGAATGAGGAGCGCACAAACGAACCGGCGGCCTACGCTGGACCAGGCTGTAGCCCTTCACAACGAAGGCGCGCTGCCCAAGGCTGCGCGTCTGTACGAGCGTGCGCTGCGCGAGACCCCGCGGGCGTTTCAGCCGGTGTTTCTGCTGGGCGTGCTGCGTCTTCAGCAAGGCGATGCCGCAGACGCGGAGCGGCGCCTGCGTCAGGCGCTGGAGATCAACCCCGGGCATGCCGACGCTTGGTTTCATCTGGCGGAGATTCTGTCCGCGAAGGGCGACGCCGACGCGGCTGAAACAGCCTATGCCGAAGCGACCCGCCAGCAGCCGCCGCATGCGCTCGCGTGCTTCAAGCTCGGACTGCTGCGGGACCGGCAAGGTAGGTCGGTCGATGCCCGTGCCGCGTATGAACGTGCGCTGGCGGTTCGCCCGGACTTCCCCGAAGCGCTCAATAATCTGGGCAATCTGCTGCGTGCGGCAGGCATGCTCGACGAAGGCGAAGCTCGTCTGCGCCAGGCCATCGCTCTGCGTCCGCAGTTTCTGGCGCCCTACCTGAATCTCGCGCGCCTGCTCGAAGTCGAGCGGCATCAGCCGATGTCTGCGTGCGAGGCCCTCGAGGCAGCGGTCCGCGCCTGCCCAGATCAAGCCGAAGCGCAGCTCACTCTCGGCGCATTGCTCGCGCGTATCGGGCAGACCGAGCGTGCGATCGAACACTACGAACGCGCCCTGCAGATCAATCCCGAGTACGCGGAGGCATACAACAACGTGGGCGTGCTCTTCCTCGAGCAGGGCTTCATCGACGACGCGCGCGTGTGCTTCGAGCGGGCGATCGAACGCCAACCCGCGCTCGCGGAGGCCCACAACAACCTGGGCAATCTCTATTCGCAGCTCGAGCAATACGACGCGGCTCGGGCGAGCTTCGCAAGAGCCATCGAGTTGCGCGCGGCATTCGCCGAGCCCCACAACGGGCTCGGCATCGTCCTAAACGAGCTCGGCGACGTGGAGGAGGCCGAAGCCTGCTTCCGAGCGGCGCTCGAACGCAACGACCGCTTTCCGGAGGCCCTCGCTAATCTGGGGGCGGCTCTGCAGCGGAAGGGGGACGTCGATGCGGCTCGCCACTGCTACGAGGAATCGCTGCGTCTCGCCCCGAGCATCGCACTGCAGATCAAGATGGCCATGATGCTCCCGCCGATCGCGCGCTCCGTGGAGGACCTCGCCGAGGGCCGCCTGCGATTGGATCGACGGCTCAGCGAGCTGCTGACGGCCGGCGGCCGGACGCGCGAGGAGGAACTGCTCAAATATCCCGCAACCGGCTTCTACCTGGCCTATCACGGAGAAAACGACCGCGCGATACTGCAGAAGCTCGCACAAGTCCACAGCAGCGTCTGTCCAACGCTCGAATACCGTGCCAGCAACCTAGAGCGGCCGCGAGCCGCGGGAAGGCCCGTGCGTCTGGGTTTCGTCTCGCGGTTCTTCTTCAACCACTCGGTAGGCAATTTTTTCAATCCGATCATCGACCATCTGGCACGGCTCGACGGCTTCGAGGTCTATCTGTTCGGCGTCGGTCACAAGGAGGACAACATCTTGCGGCGTACGGCCGCAGCGTGCCGCGAGTATGTTCAGCTGTCCGCGCGCTCATTGGAGGCGGCGCGCCGGGCGATCGAGGAGCGAGAGATCGACATCCTGGTCTATGCCGACATCGGCATGGATCCTTTCACGTATCTTCTCTCTTTCTCGCGCCTGGCCCGCACCCAGTGCGTGCTGCAAGGGCATTCCGACACGAGTGGCGTTCCGAGCATCGATTACTTCGTATCCAGCCGGATGATCGAGCCGCCCGATGCTCAGGAGCAGTACTCCGAGCGCTTGCTGCTGCTCGAGGAGCTGCCCATGAGCCTGCGGGCCTATCCGCCGCTGGACGGGTCGAGCAGCCGCGAGGACCTCGGCTTGCCTGCGGTCGGGCGGCTTTACGTATGCCCGATGAAATTGCACAAGATTCATCCGGAGATGGATGCTCTGGTCGCGGCGATCCTGGATAGAGATGCAGAAGGATGGGTCGTGTTCTTCGCGGAGCGCGGCAACGAGAGCTGGACGTCGGCACTACGCGAGCGTCTCGCACGGATTGCGCCCGCCTCCAGCCTTGCACGCGCGCTGTTCCTGCCCTTCGCCGCCGACTTCGAGCAGTTCCGCGCGATCATCGCGGCCGCCGATGTGGCGCTCGATACGCCGCGTCATAGCGGAGGGACGACAGCGAACATATGCATCTCGGTAGGAACGCCGATCGTCAGCATACGCGGCAGCACGTGCCGTGGTCGCGGCCCGGCGGTATTCTACGAGATGATGGGTATAGCCGAGGGCATTGTCAGCACCGCGCAGGAGTATGTCGACGCCGCAGTCGGCATTGCCAACGACAAGGCGCGGCGTGCCGCGCTGTCTGGGATGATTCGCGAGCGAGCGCCACGCTTGCAGCGCAATGCGCAGGTGCTGGACGCTTATGCCGATCTGTTTCGACGGATGGCTCATGGCGATGCGTTGCCGGTGGCAAGCGACGAGCAGCGGCCGCAGTCCGAGGCGGCTTGTGCACGTATCGTCGATGCGGCTCAGGTCGCGTCCATCCGACGCGGCATGCAACTGCAACAAGACGGCCGGCTGACAGATGCCGAGGAGGTTTATCTCGAAGTACTGCGCAGCGACCCCCAGTGCGCGGATGCGTGGCAGCTGCTCGGTGTGATCGCGCTGCAAATCCAGGACGCCGCCGCGGCGCTGCCGCTGATTGCACGTGCGATCGAGCTCGATCCATCCCAGGCGCACTACTTCAACAATCTCGGCAACGCACTCTTTGCGCAGAAGAAGCTGGATGACGCCGAAGCGATGTACCGACAGGCCATCGCGCTCGCGCCGACTTACCCCGAAGCTGTCTACAACCTCGGCAACACGCTGCAGATACTGCAGCGCTATGACGAAGCCTTGGTCTGTTACGAGCGGGCAGTCGAGCTCAAGCCAGACTATCCCGACGCGCTGTTCAGCGCGGCGGGCCTGTTCCAGGCGCGCGGCGACTATCCGACGGCGCAACAGTGGTATGGGCGGCTGCTTGAGATGGCTCCTGGCTATACCGAAGGCTACCTGCATCTCGGGCGGCGTCTGTTCCAAGCAGGCAATCTGCATGATGGCGTGGCGTCCTACCAGGAATACCTCCGCCACTGCAAGCTGAAGCGGCCGAACGATACGTACACGGGCACGAAAGTGGTCGCCTTGAGCTCGGTCAAGCAGTGGTGCGCTGCTTCAGGCAGCCGTTACGAGCTGGTACGGCCCGCGGAGCAGCAGTACGTCGAGGCACCACGCTTCAGCGAGCCGCCGGCGCACGCGGTTCCGGCTTCCGCCGGCGTCTTGCACGAGCTGTATCTGGCCGAGATTCCCGACGCAATCGTGCTGGGATGGCATGATGTCGTGCTGGCCGATGGGGGACAGACCGCGCTGTACGATATGGCGACATGCAACGCGGACGACGCAATCGAAGTGGAACACGGCGGCATCCGCTACGCGTCGCGCGATCATCTGCTCATGCACGAGCTGCGCAAAGACAGCTTGCCGGTAGACCGTGGCGTGCTGATCGCGGGACGTGGTCGCGACAGCTTCGCGCACTGGGTGATCGACTTTCTTCCGCGTCTGTGGATTCTCGATCAATTTCCCGAATACGCCGAGTGGCCGTTGCTGATAGATGCCGGACTATACCCGCAGCAGATCGAATCGCTGCAGGCGCTGAATCGGAGCGGGCGTCCGCTGGTCACGCTCGCCTCGGACACAGCGTACGAGATCGACCGCGTCGTGCAGTTGTCCGACCTGTCAGGCATGCGACGGCAAACGTACCGCCCGTTCGCCAGTCCTTCCGGCAATGAAGTTACCGTCTCGAGGCACGCGCTCGCGTATCTCAAGCACGCGTTCGCGCCTGCCGCGACGCTGCGTCGCGACGGCCCGCGCCTGTACGTTTCCCGATTGCATCAAACTCAGTTCCGGCGGATGGAGAACGAGCGCGAGATCGAGGATTTGCTGAGGCGACAGGGCTTCGAGGTGATCTACCCGGAGCAGCTAAGCTTCGCCGAACAAGTGCGCCTGTTCTCGGAGGCCAGCGTGCTGGCCGGTGCGGGCGGCTCCAACATGATCAACTGCATCTTCGCACCGCGCGGCGCCCAAATCCTGTTGTTCACCCAGTGGCATCCGAAGATCAATTACTATTTCTTTTCCCACCTCGCACAGCTCAACGGTCATTGCCTCGAGTACGTTCTCGGCGAGGTGACGCGGCGGCACACGTTCTACTACCAGAACGACTTCGTCGTCGATCTCGCCAAGATCGAAAAGGCGCTGGCCGCCCTGAACTGATTGTGCGCCGAGCATGAGCGATTACAGCCGCTTCAAGGATCTGACCTTCGACGACTTTCGTCGCATGGCATCCGATCCGGGTCTGACTCGACACGAGAAGGTCGGCTTCCCCGACGAGTACCGTGCCGGCCGCGAGGCGGATATCTTTCGCGATGTCGTCGGCAAGCTGCCGTTGCTCGAGCAGCGCGACCGTACCGTGCTCGAAATCGGACCCGGCTGCAGCGAGCTGCCGGTCATGCTGATGGATCTGTGCGCAAGGCAGGGTCATCGTCTGCTGCTGGTCGACTCAGAAGAGATGCTGGCGCAGCTTCCGGACGCAGTGCACGTCGAAAAGATGCCGGGGCGCTATCCGGAGATCCCTGCGCTCTTCGAGCGGCATACGGACGCAATCGATGTCATCCTGGCGTACAGCGTCCTGCAATATGCGTTCGCCGAAGGCAACGCCTGGTCTTTCCTCGATCGGTCTCTGGCATTGCTGGCCGCTGGCGGCGCGATGCTGCTTGGCGATATTCCGAACACGTCGATGCGCAAGCGCTTCTTCGCCTCCGCCGCCGGCGCACGCTGCCATCAGCAGTTCACGGGCAGCAACGAGCTGCCGGACGTTAAATTCAACATCCTCGAGCCGGGACAAATCGACGATAGTGTCGTTATCGGGGTGCTGTTGCGCGCCCGCGCCGCGGGATTCCATGCGTTCGTCGTGCCGCAGGCCAACGGACTGCCGATGTCCAATCGCCGCGAAGACATTCTGATTCTCCGGCCATGACCACCGATACTCACGAGCCGCGCCGCCTCGTCATCGTGGGCGACAGTGCCTACGCCGAAGTCGCCGCGGAATACTTCGCTTGCGACTCCTCGTACGAGGTGGTTGCTTTCAGCGTGGAGCGCGGGTATTTGAAGAAGCCGACTCTCGCGCAGCTGCCGATCGTCGAATTCGAAACCCTCGAGCAGCATTACGCTCCGGATACGCATGATGTCTTCGTAGCGGTGACCTACACCGGGCTCAATCGCCTGCGCGCGCGGCTGGCCGCGACTGCGAAAGGCAAGGGATACGGCCTCGCCAGCTACGTGAGCAGCCGGGCATTCGTCTGGCGGAATGTCAGCTTCGGCGAGCACTGCTTCGTCTTCGAAGACAACACAGTGCAGCCGTTCGCCCGCATCGGCAGCAACGTGGTGCTCTGGAGCGGCAACCACATCGGCCATCACAGCACGATCGGCGACAACTGTTTCGTCTCGTCGCACGTGGTCGTCTCCGGGTTTGCCGAGGTCGGTGCCAACAGCTTCCTCGGCGTCAATGCGGCGATCAGCAACAATGTCCGGATTGGACGCGACAACTGGATCGGGCCTGGTGTCACCATCCTCAAGGATACCGCGGATGGCGAGCTATACGGCGGCACGCAACCGCAGGCCGCGCGCGTATCGGCTCCGCGTTTCTTCAAAGTGAAGACCGCGCCGTGAAGTGGCGCAAGCTGGGTTTGGTCTACGGGCCCGATGGCAGCCTGCCGTGGGCGGTCTCCCATGCGATGATGCCGACACCGATGCCGCTGAACGGCGACGTGCTGCGCGTGTTCGTCAATTTTTGCGATGCGAAGATGGTGGCGCGTCCGGGGTTCGTGGATCTGCATGCGCACGACCCGATGCGGGTGCTGCGCGTCTCGCGGGAGCCGCTGCTCGATATCGGCCGCCCCGGCTGCTTCGACGACAACGGCGTGGTGTTCCTGTCTCCTGTCGCAGTCGAACCCGGCGTGCTGTTCATGTACTACGTCGGATTCGAGCTTGGCACCAAGATCCGCTATCGCCTGCTGACAGGCCTGGCCATCAGTGAAGACGGCGGGGAGACATTTCGCCGCGTGTCGCGCGCGCCGATCTTGGACCGCAGCGACCAAGAGCTCTATTTTCGCTGCGCGCCGTATGTTCTATATGAAGACGGGCGCTTTCGCATGTGGTATGTCGCAGGCAGTCAATGGACCTCGGTGGCAGAGAAGGACGTGCCGGTCTACGACCTGCGCTACACCGAGTCGGCGGACGGCGTGCATTGGCCATCCGCGGGGCGCGTGTGCCTAGATGTCAATGACGAGGACGAGCACGGTTTTGGGCGTCCCTGGGTCGTTCACGACGCGACGGGCTATCGAATGTTCTACTCGATACGGCGGCGCTCGCTCGGCGCGTACAGACTGGGATATGCGCAATCCGCAGACGGTCTCGCCTGGGACCGGCGCGACGCAAGCTTGGGGCTCGACACATCGCCGTCCGGCTGGGACTCGCAGGCGACGATGTATGCGGCGGCTGTCTCCGCAGCAGGACGCACCTATGTGCTGTACAACGGCAACGACTTCGGCAAGCAGGGATTCGGCGCAGCGGTGCTCGAAGGTGAGTGATCGACCCGAGCTGCGCGTGCGCAGGTTGGAGGCATCCGACCATGCGGCTTGGGACGCGCTGGTGGCTGCGAGCTCCACAGGAACCCTGCTGCACACGCGTCGCTTCCTTTCGTACCATGGAGATCGTTTCGCGGACCGCTCGCTCGTGCTCGAGAACGACACCGGGAATTGGTGCGGTGTGCTTCCGGCCGCGCTCGACACGGCGGATGGGTCCATCGTTGTAAGTCATCCCGGGATTTCGTACGGTGGGTTGCTGCATTCCGGTGAGCTGACGGGCCTGAAGGCGGTGCGAGCGCTGCGCACGATCTGCAGCCACTACAGCGGGCAGGGGATACGGTTGTTGCGCTACAAGGCCGTGCCGTGGATCTACCACCGCAGGCCTGCGCAGGATGACGCCTACGCACTGTTCCGGATGAATGCGAAACTGTATCGCCGCGATCTGTCGACCGCGATCGATCTCAGTGCGCGCGGGCGGCTGTCGGAGAGACGACGGCGCGGGATCGACAGAGCGCGCAAGCAAGGCGTCGAGGTGGTCGAAGGCTTCGCGGCCGCGGGTGCCTTCTGGGACGTGCTGGCCGAGAATCTCGCGGCCCGGCACGGCGTGAAACCGGTGCATACCCTCGAGGAGATTGCGCTATTGCACAGCCGATTCCCGAACGAGATCAAACTGCTGGTGGCAGAGCATGGGGGCGTCGTCGTGGCGGGCGCCCTGCTGTTCCAGACGGACCGTGTCTCGCATGCGCAATACATTGCGGCCACACCCAAAGGGCGCGAGCTTGCGGCCCTCGATGCGGTGTTCGACGTAGCCATCCGGCGGGCCAGCGCCGACGGTCGGCGCTACTTCGACTTCGGGATCAGCACAGAGCAGGGCGGGCAGGTTCTGAACGAGGGCCTGTATGAATTCAAAGCCGGCTTTGGCGGGTCCGGCGTCGTGCATGACTTCTATGAGATTGCGCTGACATGACCGGACCGCGCGCGCTACGCCCGCTATCAGTAGAAGGGCAGAACGAGGGTCCAGCGTCCCCTGGCGGAGCTGTAGTCGATGGGTACGTCGGGATCGACCGGAGTGATCCAGTGGGGGACGTCGAAACGGAAGAGAATCATGTCGCCGATGTTATGGACGAAATCGGTGCCGATATCCTTGCCATCGACCTCGAAATGAGTGGCGCCCGCATTGAAATCGGCGCCACGCTCCGAAATGCCGAGAATGAGCCCGACTCGCTGCGGCTCCAGCGGATGCTGATGACGCCCGAACATGCCGCCGCCGGCGGGATACTGGATGATCTGCGGATGCAGCTTCTGGCCGAGGGCATTGCGCTCGAGCGCGGCCTCGTTGCCGGTCAGTCTGTTTTGAAAGACCCGCAGAGGCTCGAATACCGCGGACAAGATTTGGGACAGCGACCGGTCCACCGCAGGAAGCTGGTTGAAGTTGTATGCGTGGTAGTTGTGGGGGGTCTTCTGTCTCGGCGAAATGCCGCTTTCGATCGCATGGAAATTCTCGTCGACGTAGGTCTGCGGCGGCTTCTTGTCGAAGCGCTGGCCCCAGCGATGCACTTCATCGCGCAGTTGCGCAAGCTGGGCGCGCGGAAACACGTCGTGCAGCACCACGATGTCCCGGCTCATCACACGGTCGAACAGATCTGTGAGCGGGCAATCCGCTTGCAGTTGCCCGTGCATCCAGCGGGCGCGTTGCTCAATCAGCCTGGACATTCTTCTCCACCTCGAATTTGCGCGTTCCAGCCTGACCGACAGCTGCGTAAGCGCATGGCGTCTCTTGCAACGGCAAACTGAAGCGAGACTTTAGATGACGGCTAAGAAAAGCGGCCCCGTATCGCAGAACACTCCTTCCCGATCGGCGGACCTGCGCCAGAAGCTGCTCAAGCTCTTTGCAGAACGCCCGCTACCGGACGATGAGCTGCTGGTGAACCTCGGCTTGTACATCAGAAGCGGCGCACTGGCCAAGATGCTATTCCTGAACGAGCTCTACGAGAAGATCGTGCCGATACCCGGCGTCATCTGCGAGTTCGGCGTGTGGTGGGGACAGAGCCTAGTGCTGTTCGAGAATCTGCGCGCGGTGCACGAGCCATACAACCACACGCGGCGGGTGATCGGCTTCGACACGTTCACGGGGTATCCCGCCGTCGGTGCCCATGACAAGCGTTCGGAAACCATTTCGGAAGGCGTTTATTCGGTGGCTGCCGGCTACGAGGACTATCTGAGTCAGCTGATCGACTATCACGAGCAGGAAAACGTCATGTCTCATATCAAGAAGCACGCCCTGGTGAAGGGCAACGCCATCGAAACGGTCCCGCGCTATTTCGACGAGCACCCCGAGACCGTCGTCGCGCTGGCCTTCTTCGACATGGCGCTGTACGAGCCGACGAAGGCCTGTCTCGAAGCCATCATGCCCAGGCTGATGCGGGGCAGCGTGGTGGCCTTCGATGAGCTCAATCACAGAGACTATCCCGGCGAAACCAAGGCCGCGCTGGAGACCTTGGGATTGAAGACGCACAAGCTGCTCCGATCCAGATTCCTGCCGGATCGGTGTTACTTCATTATTGAGTGAGCACGCTCCGACTCAGCCGCGCTCACCAACAGCAATTTAGGTGGAATGCCATGGGAATCGACCAGTGCCGCCTTATCGATCTGCCGAAGATACTCGATGCACGCGGGAATCTGACTTTCATTGAGTCGGGCCGCCATCTCCCATTCGAGTTCAAGCGCGTCTACTATCTCTACGACGTGCCGGGCGGCTCCGAGCGAGGTGGACATGCGCACAAGTCTTTGCACCAGTTCCTGATCGCGATGTCGGGCAGCTTCGATGTGATCCTCGACGCGGGACGCGGGCGCCAGCGCTTCCATCTGAACCGGTCCTACTACGGTCTGTACATTCCTCCGATGGTGTGGCGCGAGCTGGACAACTTTTCCTCCGGCTCGGTGGCGCTCGCCCTGGCTTCGGAATTCTACGAAGAGGATGAGTACATTCGCGACCATGCCGTCTTTCTGGAGGCGCTGCGCAAGGCGGGATGACCTCGGTGGCGCCGAAAGTCGAACGAGTGGAAGCGGCGGTGATTCCATTCCTGGATCTTGCCGCCACGCATGCTTTGATCGAGCACGACATCCTCGATGCCCTGCAGCGTGTCGTCCGCGCCGGACAATTCATACTCGGTCCGGAGGTCGAAGCCTTCGAACGGGAGTTCGCAGCGTATTGTGGCGCTGAGCATTGTGTTGGCGTCGGCAACGGCCTCGACGCGCTATTCCTGATTCTGCGTGCGAGCGGTATAGGCTCCGGCGACGAGGTGCTGGTGCCCGCGAACACTTTCATCGCGACCTGGCTTGCTGTTAGCCACGCAGGTGCCACGCCAGTTCCCGTGGAGCCTCTAGAAACCTC
>Ga0105237_10005069_pt1 | contig 14965 bp, 34 predicted proteins | sample KBSC24metaG_FD_81520 | JGI IMG/M metagenome (GOLD analysis project Ga0105237, IMG submission 81520) | Corn rhizosphere microbial communities from Kellogg Biological Station, Michigan, USA - KBS C2-4 metaG | ecosystem: Host-associated > Plants > Roots > Rhizosphere > Soil | place: Michigan, USA... | reverse complement strand
TCGAGTTCGGGGTAACGATCCAAAAATGCTGTGTAGTAGAGATTGTGGTTAGCTATATTAGCAGGGCATTTAACCAGGGCACGTACACCTGTTCCGGATGGACTCAGCCAAACAGCTAGTATGTAAGGGTCTTTCTTGAGCTGTTCGATCTTTTGAGCAACGTCACAAGAATCCCAGTCAAGAGTGAACACACCAGAGTGTTCAACCACGCTGGCATCCTCGCGAAAAGTCTCTATATCCCTCCTGCTTATAGTTTGTTTAACTTTAGCAACAGAAAACAGTACACAAGGAAGACCCTTCTTATCAGCTTCATAATCCTCGCCAGCTTGAACCTTTCTTCGTATTTCCAGTATCTTGGTCTTCGATGCTCCATTCTTAATTCGTTCTAATGCTTTTTCTAATGTTGTTGTATGAGGGTTTGTGACCTCAGAGAAATTTTTAAAGAAAACTACATTCATTCAATCATTTTTAAATATCTACTTGGTAAAATCTTTTTAGTCACTTCCAGGAGTTGATCATAAAACCAATCTTCAGGAGAAGCAACAGATATGTTTTCAATCCTGGAGTTACAAGAGTGACATGCTGGAACCATATTAATCGCAAGCCAGCAATACTCGGTGATTCCTTCTTCCTTACAGACTTTTTGTGGAACCCAATGAGCTGTCCCTTGTGCTGGCTTATTGCACCCGCAATTTGGATGCGGTTCTCCGGCATATAACTCCTTATAAGTCTCAGACCTCTTACGATCTATTGTTGCTTGAGAAACTCTAGTGCCATCGATACAGGTATATTTAATCGGCATCAAAATGGAAGTGAAGCATCATACACTAGACTTTGGCTTTGTGATTTCTCTCTGACTTTACACATCTCTCTGATGTCATCCTTATGCTTATTATTTCCTCTTGCAGCATATCTAGTCTTAGCTTCCATGATAGCTTCAAACTTCGATACGTTGTATTTGAAGCCTTTGTATTCGATAATATCATACCGTTGTTTGTTATCAATCCGGCAATCAACCTTTACCCCATTGTAAAGGAATGTTTCATCAAAGTCACTCCCTGATGGTTTGGCATTTGAGTCATACACACTCTCGTCACTGTCAAACGGCATGTAGTGTGGAACAACAATATCTAAATCCGATAGGTAGTCATTACCCCACCGATCTAATTTTATTCCGTGTAAGTACAACCCAACAGATCCACACACTTGTATCAATGGGAATTTGGTCTGTAACTCTCTGACTTTATCCAACCCCATCTTGACATCCATCTTTTCAGACAGAAGATTTTCTATAGGGATTTCACGAATTATTTTCAGCGAAGTGGTTATTCCTTTGTATGAATCCTCAGTGAATTCCCCGAGTATCTCTACTTCACAAAACCTATTAGAATTTACCAATGGGTAGTGGTCATATACTTGGTTCAGTGTGTTGCAATAATGGAATCCGTGATTAGTACATAACTTAGGTTTACCAGTAAACTCAGAAGTGTACGTTTCTCCAATTACGAATTGAAAGCCTCTACACTTTAAATCTTTATCAAATCCTTTAAATGCTTTTTTCATAGTAAATTTATTTCACATCCTGTCGAAGTTCCCTATTCACATTAAACAGCCAACTGCTTGTCTCAGAATCATAATATCTTATAGAGTCATATCCATTTATAACTCTGAAAGATTCTGCATCTTTAAACCACTCATAGGTTCCCATAACCTCATTGTTGTGTATTACTGAATAGTAGTTCATTTGTCAATTTTGTATGTAGTGATATGCTTACCATTAAGAGCTGATGAAAGACAAGAAATCAACTTTTTTATTTCATTCTTGTTGGCGAGTAATTCATCACCATTTTTAACATAACTTTCTTTCCGTAAAGCGTCCATTAAATCATAGGCTGCATTTTGAATTGACTCATGGTGCGCTTCAGCTATGTCTTCAAACGTACATCCGTTTTCTATTCTGTAGATATTCTTTGGGTTTTCTGTTTTCATTTCATAAATTCTTTTAGTAGTACAACTTGTCCATAATAAAATCCTGCTCTGCATACATGGTAAGTAAACAGAACTATAATGATCAGTATGAGTAGATTTTTAAATCCAGTGAAAATATTCTTCTTTACCTTTTCTCCGCAGATAAAGCAACCTGCAAGCCGTATCAAATCGAACATACCATTCATCTTTGTGTATCTCTTTGTAGAGATCGATTACTGTTGATTTCATCTCTTCAACTGACTTTCCTTCCAGTACTTTAGCAGCAGTGTCTTCGGTAAAGCAGGGAGGATTTTTGTGATGCAGTTTCTCTGGGTTTGTAAGACCGGGGATATTATCTGCGCGATCGCCCACCAGCGCCTGCACAAAAAAGTGGTATTCCGGATTAGTGATCTCCGTTAGAGTCCATGTTCTAGGGTTAAAAATAGGAACGCCAAGCTGACGAAAATCCTTATCCTCAGAACAGATCACACAATCATCTGTAATAGATGAAGCAATGTAGTCGTCAGCCTCCATGCCAGTAGTTTCAACTGCATTCCAATATTTCTTATAGTAACACTTAGCTTCATACAGATACTTAGGTTTGTTCTCCGGCTTGCGATTAGCTTTATAGTCTGCGCTTATATCCTTTCGAAAGTTCCCTTGACCACTAATGACCAACTCATACTCAGGAAAATCGAATCGTTCCAGAACATTATTAATGATGTTGTCTGTTGCTCTTAATCCTGGATAGTATTGATCTTTACAAGCGAAGAGTCCTTTGTACAAAAGGAGATCGAGATCAATTAGAACATTCACAACCCGTCGAACCTCCTAGTTCCCTAATCAACTTTTTCAAATCATTTAACTCTACCTGATCAAGAAGTATTTTCTCTTCTCCTTCTTCACCATTTAAAATCAAGGTATAGATGTCATTAGTACCAGGTAGTTTCTTCAATGTCCATTTCTCAGTTTGCCACATATTATTTTCCTTTAATTTCATCGTAAGCATTTAACACTTTAATCCAATCTTCTACTGGTACTCCTTTTTTACATCCTGAATCAATATGAGATGGTTTAAAGGTGTATTCACCAGCACTAGAGTTTCCTTTCTTTTTAGAGACTCTCACAGGTTCAACAATCTTTCTGAGATCAGCTACATTCAAAAACACATCATCCGGAGCATAATAGATACCATCTTTAGATACTTCTATTTCAAAGTTAGAGTCAGAAGTCCATCCGGATCTCAGGGTTATAGTTTCTTTCTGTTGTTCGTACACAGGTTCAAACCATAGGTCTAGAACTCCTACTTCTTTTAATATCTCTTGCACAATTGAATTGGACTTGAAACAACACCCATCGAGGTTTAAAAACGTCTTGTTGATATTATCTGGGAATGCTATAGACCCAGCAGCTTTCTCAAACTGCTTACAATCTTCTTTTAATTTGTAACCTATTATTTTCTTCATGTTAAAGTGATTTAGTATTTCTTCCTTTGAGAGTTTGCGAAAATGCCTATTAATAAGTGGTATGTTCCAATAGTGTTGAATGATACCATCCTCATCTGTAATACAATCTTCTTGTTCACTTTTGTATATCTTACCTTCAGTATAAGCAAGCTTGCCATCATCCATTAATACTGTTTTGGTACAGATAAAAAATTCGCCAAAATGAGGAGAGGAATCATCAACACAAGCCGCCAGTGCCAGTACTAATTCTGGATTGGAAGCTGGGATTTTTATTTCGTGATCAGGAGTTTGATTAAATCCAATTTTATCCTGTTGCCCACCGAAAGTGGCTAACAAGTAGGGATATTCTGATGCCCAAGAATAAGGGCGACCACCATACCTAATAAACATTGAATAGCCTAGCTTCTCAAGTTGGGGGACTATAGCTTCTAATTGTTCCTTTGATCCTTCGATACTTAAAGGGTATTTAAATTTCTTCATTTTATAGAGTGTTTAATTATTACAAAAATTGTTCCGGTTAGAGCTGATATTACACAAAATTTAGGGTGACTAGTAACGAGCCAGTTCAGAAATGAATCTATCTCTTCCCGGTAGGAAAAGATCACCACTATTGAAGTCATGCAGATCAGCGTGGATAACACCAGCAGTATCGAGTTCCCAATTACGTTCTCGTGAAGTTTCATACAGTTCATTTAAGTTTTCGATATGAGATAAGGGCACAAACCTGGATTGTCTAAAGGGCCAGATATTAGTTTTATGACGGAGATAGCATCTGGTACAAATGAGTTCACAACCTGACGAAATCCCTATATCCAAACAGACCTCTCCACATCTGCATTCAAAATACCCTTTAACAAAATAATGGAACCCTTCTTTAATCGGTAGTACATTACCATAGACACTTCTGTCATCAACACAGACAATCTCCTCTCCTACCTCAAACATCACTTCTTAATAGCTGATTCAACCATCCGTGACATTAGGATCGCCCCTAGCTGTTCTTTGAAATCAGGTTTAGAGATAGCATCAGAAATAATACTGTCAACTGCCTTACGTATCTCGCCTTGCTTGTCTTTTAAAGCTGCCTCAATAAGATCTTTTACCGGGTTTCCATAACTTGACTTAAGCACGCTGTCCATTGCCTGTTCTAACGCTAGCTGAAGTTTGTCTTTGGTTAGGGTTAGCTGAATTATTGGTTCCAAAATGTCTTCCATATTTTTAAAGTTTCTAGAGTATACGTTAGAGTTGCTAGGGATGTTGCTAAATTCTAGAGTTTTATTTAATGTTTATCGGGTCTCCAGAAAGGCTAGTAATAAAAACGGCCCCTAGATCACTCCAGAGGCCGAAAACACACATCTATGAAAACAAACTACACGTAAAAAATTTAAGTCTTTGGCGAAACAGGGTTGTTCTAGGGTTTAGAATCCTGGGATATTAGATTCAAAGCTGCCTTCAATCCAGCTTCCAGGGCTTCTTCGTAGGACAAGTATTCTTGCTCACCCTGGCTCTTTATGCTTATAAACCCCGGAATACTGTCTATTTCGAAATACCAATCCCCGAGATTACAAGTTATCCGAATATGAAGTTTATGAATATCACGTAGCCACTTCTGAAGAAGGGATTGAGTAGTCGCAGGGATCGCTTCATTTCCTATATTACACACTGGAAATACTTCATAAATCTGATTATTGTAATTACGCCTATCATAATGGTTATATGTGTTCCAATTAAACCCTTTCTCCTTTGCAAGCTTAGCTGTTGCTAGAGAGATTAATTGTTCAGTCATTATCAAATATCTTTGCAAGGATAGAGAGAACAATCATACAAGGTACATTAACCCAGAACAGAAACCACATCAGCTCAGAGGCACCTATCATTTGTAGGGTCTTACACTGAATGTAGTACGAGATCGGTAGGCAGACAAGAAGAGTAAGAATACTCACAAATAATTTAGCATTTTTCATATATTATTGATTATCAATTAGTTGTAAAAATCGTCGAAAAGAGTTAAGCCCTAGACCTTGAATAAACCTTATTATCTCTATAACTATCTCTATTAGGATTTTTATAGGGTAAATAACTAGTAAAGGGATCTGATTGCCATCTGTAATCCTCCCATTTGTTATGGTCTGAATCTCCGGCAAACTTTAAAATTCTAGGGTTTCTACCTACTGGTCTAGAGAAATCTGTCATACGTTTAAAGCTAAATAGTAAGTAAATGTGCCCTTTTCACCATATATTCTAGAAACAACCTTCTTAGAAGAAGCCTCATATACGTAATAACAATCAGTCCCCATCCAAGTGAAAATGTCCCCTGCTACACAAACTCTCAATTCCCCTCCATTCCAGTCATGCATAAACCTTTTGTAATCATCTTCAGAAATCTTATAATACTTACTAGGCTTGATCAGATAAGTGTGAATTAGGGAGTCACCCATTGCATCTAATAAACAACAAAGGGAATATTTCGGGTACTTTAGCGTTAATTGTTTATTCATCTATTCCAAGTGTTAATCCTAATAGTTTATTTCCTTCTTGTGGCTAGTCTTCGTCCCCATCAAACCAAGACCCTTCGTTCAGAAAATACTTTCTTTTTGGAGAGACTTCGTGCGTATTCTCAAAATCATCTATAATCTTCATTAATTCGGTCTTGTAGACCATTTTAAAGCCAGCAGGAGACTCGATCTCAAGTAGCTCCTTGTCAATCCTTTCTTTTAAACTCATATGCTTATAAACGATTTAAATGCGTCTGTGAACCTGTCAAACAGAGAAAGCCCCTATATCTCAAGATTTTCAATTTCATCTGGCATTAACAGTTCTAATTCTAGAACATCCTCAATAGCCCTATTATAAGCAGCTACTATAACATCCTCTAAACTACCTTTCGGAACCCTTACCCCTAAACACATAAAACACATCGTAGTATTTCCTTTCGCTGTTGTTACTTCACATTCACAATTATAGCTGAATTCTGATATTAACTCTTCTCTTGTCATACCTCTAGAATGATCTTTTACAAACTACTTCTTTCTTACAGATCCTGCACTTATAATGTGTCTCACTATACCAGAAAACCCAGTAACTCACCAATTTTTTATAATTATGGCCAAAGTGATTGCATAACAATTCCCTTATTTTATTCATCCCAGCCTATTATAGCATCAAATGCACATATAATGCATTTAAAAGGATTGTTACCCCCTAACAGCCAAATTACAATTAAAAATGGCGTTGTTGCTGCAATTGCCATAAAGGACAGTAGAATTACAATAATCAGCGGTAGTCTTTTCATAGTTGTTTTCTTAAAAGTCATGGGATGTTATACGGTAAACTCTAGAGAAGGTTACTACAGACTCTAAATTACCTCTAAAATTTTTCCGGGGATTTTTCAGAAACCCTTAAAATGAAGGAATTTCCCGGGAAAACACTTTTTCTGTGGGAATTTCTGGGTGAGGAAATATGGTAATACCACCACCTGGCCGAAGTTTTCAAACGCTTTGACGACTAGCCCCCTTGTGTTTATCGTCCCAGGAAAGCATTCTTTTATTTCTGTTGGGATGTGCATTATTACGGGCACTGTTTACCCAAAATGATTACCCAAATAACTCAAATATTGCGAATGGAATTCAATTTCGCTGTTTTCGGTCCCCCTATTGGAATCTCCATTGGTTAATTGATATCGACAGCTAACAGCTATGAACTTTCACAATTTATTGAAAGTTTGATAAGATGTATGTGGATTGCTAAAGGGTATTGCCCCGATCACTATTGATGGATTTCACGTTTCACGAAATGCGAAAGCGATTTCGTCAGGTCATAGCCTGATATTTGATTTCTATTTATCAGGTTGAGACCCGTTTGTAATCGCTTAAGTTTAGATATTTCTCTAAATATTTTACTTTAGAGTTGCATCTCTAGATTCTAGAGTGTATCTTAGTATTATAATTCAATGAGATATGAACATCTGGGACAACATAGAATTAATTGAGGTATCAAATGACACTATTAAACTCGGTGACATTGTAAGTCGTGATCCTTCGACTGTTTACCCTGTTGTAGATAGTTATGACAAATTGTTACGTATTGTTGGCTGCTGGGAGGTAAATAAAGTTTATTCTCAGAAAGATGAAGGTAATATCTATCTAGGCATTGATGGAGTTAGCAACAGTTATAAAAGATTGCTAGGTAAACCGATTTATAAATTAGTCTCTAGGGAATCTCTTTCTTTGCAAGGTCTTATTTAGAATGATTATAAATAACTATGGTATGAAATACTACGGACAATATGATATGCCTGCTATTTGGGCAAGCTATCTGATAAACAGTGATCCTTCCGGGTTAACTGATGAAGAGATTAAGCAATGCGATGATTATTGTCATGATTTAGGACAATGTATTGAGGTTAGTGAGGCTTCTTTCTACGGCATATTTAAGGGCATTGGTTGCGAGATGTCTACGTATAAGTTTGTTACTCTATGAAACTCTCTATCTATAAATATAAATGGTTTGTACTCTATAAGGGGTTTATTTATGGGTCTGTTAAGGATTCTATTCATTCTAAGATTAATTCTAAGGTTAGGATAGATAGGGTTCTAGGGGGTTTCGACAGGTTATGAAAACTAGACTTTAAATATAAATACTATGAAAACACAAACAGATAACTGCCTCCATGCACTGTATCCGGGATTGGCTACGATTATATTGACTGTGAGTTAACACCCTTACAGAAAGCCGCACCTGACTTGTTAGAGGCTTTGAAAAAAGCTAATGAAGTAATTGAATTCTTAGTGACCAACACAAATTTTGGAGAGGTATTAAGAGAGCAGATACAACCAATAATTGATTCAGCCATTAAAAAAGCAGAGCTATGAAAAAGACAATCAACATCATTATTCACATTCTAATCTTCTCTCCTACTGTTATTGTTTTACTCTACAGTGTTATTGAGAAATTATTCTAAACTCTAAAAACTCTATGAAAAGCAAGAAACAAGTACTTTCAGAAAGACCAGAGTACAAAACGTTAATCAACGGAGTACTGGCAAAAATTGATTACCCACATGATATTGAAAATTGCAATAGTCATGGTGCTGATGTTGGCATAGGCAGTTTCATTTACTATAATGAAACTCACGCTTTCGCAATGAGATACAGAAAGTTAATAGTAAAACTCCTCACAGAACAGGCTGAAGAATTTGGTCAGGAAGTTGTACAAATGGTATCTGGCTTTGGTGTGTTTCGTAAATCCCCTATGGATAACGAGGATAAGATGGAACTTTACAAATACATCGGCGGCGGTAAGTGCGAGCAATCTACTATTACCAATCTAATGGCATGGTATGCACTGGAAGAAGTATGCAGAATGTTTGAAGATTAAGCAGATGACAATTCAAGAGGCTTTCGAAATAATGCTTTCTGGTAAATCTGTTAGAATCACTAAAGAGCTACGCAAAGAGGTAAAAAGTAATAGGGGTAATTACTTTACCGACACATGGTTTAATATTGGTGCTGTTCATGCTGATGAAACATTGACAATTTGCGGAAACAATCACACCATAATTAAAGGTGTTGAACTTAACCAGATTTCAAAATGAACACTATAAACTTCACCGAAGAAAAACTAACAGCCTTAATCGATCTATATAATCAAGCTGTTAAAGAGGGTAAAGAGTCTTTTCTGTTTGAAGGGCAAGAGGTTCTTATCTCTTACGCTAAATATTTAATTGAATACTTAAAAGGAGAATTGAAATGAAAACGAAATACATTTTAACATTCGAACTACGATACACAATTCAAAAGGATGATGATAAAGATTACATCAATCGAAAATACACCATTGATGAGTTTGATTCATTTGATCAGGCTGTTAAGTTAGGCAATGAGTTTGTAGAACGTTTAAATCTTGATCATCCATCAACCCCAGGGATAAATGGTGATAGGTTAGGTACTCCTATTATGGGGGCTTGGAAAAAGGATTTAATACACGGCTATTTACGTAATAGCACAGGTGATAAGATTGGTGAAATATACATCAAGATTAAAAAGGTTACCTGTGTTGATATAAACACCGCATTAGAGATTTGCAATAAACTTACAAATCCTGCCGTTGAGGCAATGAGAGAGACGAATTGATCTAACAAAAAGAAAACGAACCCTAAAATAATATGACAAACTTCATTATAACTATTCAACCCCTCCAGGCAGGTGGTATGAAACGTAAGGCTATCGTAATGCCGGAGAAAAATTCTTTTGTCCTTAAATCAACTCTAGGAGTTATAAGGGTGTACAAAGACCAGTTCTCTAAACTTGTTGAATCTAAACTCTATACTATATGAAAAAAGAAAGTTGCACCATAGGACAGACATACCGTGAGTATAAAGAAAGTGTTACTAAAATGATCATGAGAGAAACACGTGATTTAAAAGCAATGATTAGCGGGCAGTCATTGGATTCTGACGATAAAGAAGAACTTGTTATTGCTGTTATTAAAGAACTCTTAAAACCCTAAACTATATGAGACAGTCTATTAATTCACTATCACCAAAGTTTTTGTTTGCATTCTATAATAATGCTAGTCCTGATACTAAAGTTATTCTAAGGCCGTTTATTGATAAGCGTCTAGGGTTTATCTCTTCGAGAGATTTGCAAGTAATTGATAATGAATGTGTTGTAAAACTCGATGGAAAAGAGCCCTTAACCCAACAGAACTCTAGGACAACTATTTTATAACTCTAAACGTATATAGCAATATCTTAATCGCTGTTTCAAAGCAGCAAACACTTTCAAATTAGCCGTATAATAATGATCTGTTAGACCGAAATTATATTGGGAGTGGATTTTGAGAAGGTTGGTAATCTAACGTATTGCCTTTGTGCGAAGAATTAGTTACCAACTGTAAAAACTGATTAAGATGATAATAGAAAACGTAAAATAATGAATAAAGAAGACGCACTAAAAAGACTAGCTTCTATTGAAGAAGAAACAAAGGAGCTTAAGAGAATTATCTCTAATGACTGGACAACAATCACCGACTTTCATTCTGCATGTAAGTGGCTTGGTAAAAATGGGGATTCATTACTCTCTAAATGGAAACAAGCAGACTTATCTAACCAACAGATACACGGTTTAATGCTGGAGACTTGTATTGAAGCTGTTAACACTGAAAACGGTAAGCGATGGGGTCCTGATTGGAACAATAGAGACCAGTACAAATACTACAATTGGTTTGAGAAGACCACCTCCGGTTGGGTTTTGTTTTCGTTTTTTTCCTACTTCTGCATTTCCTTCGCGGGGGCTGCGATGTACTTCGAGTCAAAGGAAAAAGCACTTCACGGAGCTAAACACTTCATTGAATACTATAAAGTTTGGTTAGGATAAACCAGTAAGATTAACGATTAAGAAAATGGAAAAAGTTAATTGTACATCATCACCAACAGGTGAGCATCAGTATGATCCATCAAAATATTCGCGTGATGACATGGCCTTCTATCTTGACTGCGTTCACTGCGGCAAAACAAATATGTTTGACTGTGATACTGTAGATGATCTGTACTACATATTTTATGGCAACGAAGATTAAAACTTTTTCTTATTACTAAACCCCGAAATTAAAAATGGAAAAGCTACCACAGGATTTTAAAGAAAAATGGATTGCTGCTTTACGAAGCGGAGAATTTGAGCAAGGCCGAAATGCATTATGCAGGGTTTATGGCATCGCTGATAAATCATATTGCTGTCTTGGTGTTGCCTATCGTGTTTTCATGGGTGAAGATCCTTATGATACAGCATCGGGGTATATCGATGGCAGAATAAGAGAAGGCGCAATTTTAAAAGGGTTCCCTGAAATATTAACAGGAACGACCGCAAAAAGTGATGTTGTGAAATCTCTTGTCCTGATGAATGACGGCGTTGGTGATACCACTAAATCTTTCAGTGAAATAGCTGATTACATCGAAGCCAATCTTTAATTAAAACCCCCTATGGAAACTACTCAGTTGAAAACAATAATCAGAGAGGTAATAAACGAAGCCTACATATCGGACTATCTCTCTCCCGAAACAATAGCTAAGAAAACAGAATTCTCCCCTATAACCATCAGGAGATGGTGTGTATCAGGTGAGTTAAAAGCTACAAAGTTCGGAAGAGACTGGAGAGTAAAAACTACCGACTGGATTAAGTTTTGTGATGCTAGGACTCTTTGAATACCTCCTCAAATAAAGCTTCATTGCTGCTTGCAACCTTATTCAAATACTTCCAGGTTGTTTGAAAGCTTGCATGCCCCATTAACCAGCTAATAGTTTTCTCACCATTAGGTTTCCCTGCAAATAGTTCTGCCACATGTTGACAATAAGAATGTCTGCCAGTGTGAACGTGGACTGTTTCCCATTCCTCCTCCACAGTTTTTTCACTATCACTGGCGCTCTTGGGCGTAATAACAAGTATTGGATCTTTGAATCCAGCAATTCTACAGATAGTTTTTATATCTCTATTAACAACCTGATTAGCCATTCTTGGGAGCCGGAAGTTAATCTTCTTGAAGAACTCAACAGCTTCTGGTAACAGAGGAATGTCAACTATCTTTTGCCCCTTTCCAATGTTCTTGTATCTCCACTGCCCTGCTTTCTGGTAAAAGTTACTCGGGCCTGTATTTGATATTTCCTCCCACCTCCTGCCGGTGAAAGCACCCGCTAGCCATAACTTTCTGGAGTCATTGAGTGTACTTCCAGCTTCAATCACTTTTTTGATTAATTCCGGATCATCCAGTTTCAACACCTTATCCCAGCTCAATCCAAGAACCTCTGGTTCGATGTAAGCCCAGCTTATTTTGTCATGACCGGGAATATTAAGTTCCTGCATTAATGCTGCAATTACTTTTGCATCTGTATTGATTGTGTTGGATACATTATCAAGCTCCTCAATGCAGTATGTTACAAACCCTCTCCACCATTCTTCGTTTAGCTCTTCAATAGTGAAGTTAGGTTCGTAGTTAAGTATTTTAGTGCAGATGGTACGAAAGCGTTTCTTATAGCCTTTAGACCAGTCCGATTGATGTGATTTTATTATTGACTCAATCAAGTTATAAAACTGCTTGCCAGCTTTAGTTAACGCTTCATATCTCTCAACGTTGACAATGACTGTACGTTCAACTTTCTGTTGTTCTTTTTTGATTTTAAAGGCATCGCGGATTTGTTGGATTGTAAACTTCTTATCAATCATATCCTGAAGTTTAACAGATGCCTTCTTCAGGGCTATGTTAATAACAGCGGCCTTCGGATCTCTTTTCACTATCACGATTTGCTTGACCTGATCCCAACTGCCTGGCTGGCAGTGGATGCCTAGTTGAACTGGCTTATGTCCAGGTTGGAGAATAAAAATTAAAGGAACGCCTTTCTTTGTTACTACGTCCTTTCGTTCAAATATCTTATAAGTCATAAAGGGTAACAACGAGAGTATTACTCAAATTGTTACCCTATTTTAAAAATCAAGCGTAAGTGCCTGATTATCAATAATAAAAAGCCCCCTGTCGGAATGGCGGGCCACGATATTAACGATACTAAACCGCATTTTAAGATCATTTTAGTGGGTTTCGACAATCTAAATAGCACTAAGTGATATCGGATTTGTTACTCAATTACTCAAAAAATAACGAGGAAATATTTAAAGACACAACTTGTCGGAGCATTAGGTTTAATTCGTAAACGTTAAAACATTAATTAATCTAAGGCGTTTTACATTAAAACCTGATAAATATGAAATCGGCCCCGAAGGATGTTGAACTATTGTTGTTGCACATTAAAAATCTATCCTCTTTTATAGAGGAGACATTACCAATATACCAGTTTAAATGCCACGTGTCAGCAGACATCACTCCCATCAAACAACAGATCGAGGAGGAGAGGATAATTTGTTCCGTGGAAATAATCCGCAGTGTATTAAGACGACACGGGGATTCGCTTTAACAATTCCTGTTTGTCATTCCTTAAATCGGATATGGTTTCTTTCAGGGTTAAAACTTCTTGGGTTAAAACCGAGATAGTTTCATCTTTCGCCTGTTTGAGATCTGTTATGTATTCTCTGTGAAGGTCAGCAGGGACTACTGAGTATTTGTGATTTGAGGGGTTCTTGTCACTCATGCTTATTAATTCCATTAAATCCTGGTCGAACACGCTTTTCCAGGACTGAATAAACTCAGCATTGGGAAAACGGTGGCCGTTTTTGTATTGACTTAAACGTGACTTAGAGATTCCTAAATCATTCGCAATTTGAGTTATTTCTCTTCCATCTGCAATAATTAATTCAGTTATGATTTTACCAGAAGCAATCTTATCACCCATAAAATTTATTGTAAACGTTTGTAAACCGAGTAAACATTTGTAAACTTTGTACGTTATAACATTTGAAGGTACTACCCGCATATTAATCTGTCAAAACCAAGCCCTTAATTTTTATGAATAAAATAGCTGTTCTAACCTTTATCGCCCTTGAAGAAGAGTGTTATATCCTCAACCAGGCCCTGCTTACTAAAGATGATTTAATTCTGTTCATAGCCCTCCATGATTATGACTATGACAATAAAGAGAGATCTAAAATTGATTTTGATCAGTTGGCTCTTGAGTGTTTAAATGAGATACTTAATGAATTAGGATCAGAAGAATTTACAGAATCAATAAAGTGGTTTAATCGCAATGACAAGGGTCTAATTAGACTAGAGATTGAAAAAAGAACAGCTCTATTGAATATTCTAGACAGAAATTAGTGCTTTTTACCGCTAACACCAGCGATTTTCAAAAATAATTAGGGTCTATGTAAACAATTTTAGAGATTAGAGCGTATATTTACCTAAAACACACTAAACAATGAAATTATCACTTAAAAGTATAGGGACCGCAGAACTAGGAGATCAGGATTTAGGAGCCGCTCTTAGAATGTGGGCCAATGAAAGCAAAACAAACAGCTCTATGTTAACCAAGATTATCACAGATTATCTTGTTAGAGCGAAGAATATGAAAGTTCTAAAGCTCCAGAAGTCTCCTACTCACGATAAGATCGTAGTAGGCGTAGAGTTTGAGCAGGATGAGGGTGCGACAATGATAGGACAGGCACCAAAAGAAAAAATTGTAAGGTCCACAAACGAAGGCTTCACTAAGAATTTTAGAGGGTTCTACAAAAGTGTAAGAGCTATCATCGATGAACAGAAAGCTAAAGGCAAGAGTGTAATAAACTTAGACGATTTGTATGCCCTCCTGCTTAAAGAGACCGATGCTAAGGGTAATAAGCTCTTTGTAAGAGGAGGGGTTCCAATGGAAAAGACCAGATTTGTTCAATACCTTTCTCCCTCTCAGCTTGACCCAAAGAAAGTTCCTTCTATGAAAGGTGTCAAACATGATAAAAACGGCAATATAACATTTTAAGGGGGCCAGGAGGGGGATAGAAATATTCCCCTTTTTTATTTATCTTGGAATTATGAAAAGGTTGCTCATAATTCTTGTAATCACTATCACTTCCTGCAATGACGATCCGGGTCCACGGGTC
>Ga0105237_10005068_pt1 | contig 14965 bp, 12 predicted proteins | sample KBSC24metaG_FD_81520 | JGI IMG/M metagenome (GOLD analysis project Ga0105237, IMG submission 81520) | Corn rhizosphere microbial communities from Kellogg Biological Station, Michigan, USA - KBS C2-4 metaG | ecosystem: Host-associated > Plants > Roots > Rhizosphere > Soil | place: Michigan, USA... | reverse complement strand
TAATAGGATGATTAAAAGTTACCGAAGAAGCGTGCAGCAACATCGTCTCCATTTGCCACCGCTCTTTAAACAGCTTATTCTGCTTATTACAACCGTGGGTTCGGTCGCCAATAATGGGGTGAAAAATATGGGCGAAATGCTTTCTTAACTGGTGCATGCGCCCGGTTGCCGGAGTGGCTTCAACTAAAGAATATCTTGATGTGGTATGATTGCCTAACGGCACATCCAATTCCGCCCGTTTTAAAGTTTGATAAGTGGTAAATGCTTCCTGTAAGGTTCCGTTTTCTTTCCTGAGCGGATAATCAATATCCTCCTGGTCCGGTGTGTGTCCGCGCACGATAGCCAAATACTTCTTTTTGACCAGGTTTTCGGCAAATTGCTTTTGCATCGCGATTTCAACCTGTTTGTCAAATGCGAAAAGCAAAACACCACCCGTTTTCCGGTCGATACGATGCACAGGGTTTACTTTCTGTCCGATCTGGTCACGTAATAGCTGCAGCGCAAATTCTTCGGCATCAGCTGCTATGGATGACCGGTGTACCAGCAACCCATGAGGCTTGTTAATAGCGATCAGGTGCTCGTCCCTGAAAATAATATCCAGCATTAATTATCCTGCTTTTTTTGCTCAGGCTTTTTCTCCATCGGGCCACGCTTGTAGACAATGAGCCCATTCAAAAAGTTGCGGAGCAGTTGGTCGCCGCAAGGTTTAAAGTTCGGGTGCTCCTTATCGCGAAATATAGCGCCAAGCTCGGTTTTTGTAGTGGCAAAATTCACCAGGCTGCAAATGTGAACAATATCATCATCCCGCAGTTTTAACGCCACCCGCAGTTTTTTCATAATATCATTATTGCTCATTTCGTATCGATTTTAAGATTATTACCGCGCAATTTCAATTTTTACTTTTTTATTCTTGATCTTTTCAGACTTAATTAACTCAACGGTCTTAGCGATCTTTTTTCGGTCAACCGCCGCATAAGATGAATAATCCAACACTTCTATCAAACCCAGTTCGTCTTTAGTTAGCTTCCCTTTTTGATGCAGCAAACCAACAATATCCATCTTGTTAACCTTGTCCTTTTTTCCGGCGGCAATATACAAAGTGGCCCATTGAGTTGGTAACGGCAACACATTTTTCCCAGGCAGTTTTTCAATTTCAGGCATCTCGCTTAAAAAATCAGGATGCTCACTATCATGCAACAACAGATAGGCAGTCCCTTTGGCATGCATCCTGGCGGTACGGCCATTACGGTGCGTAAATGCCTCTTTATTATGCGGCATCTGGTAGTGAATAATATACTCGATCTCCGGTATATCCAACCCACGCGAGGCCAGGTCGGTAGTGATCAACAATTGATTGCTCCCGTTCCTGAACTTGATCAGGGTGATCTCCCGGTCAGGCTGTTCCATCCCGCCATGAAAAATATCATGAATGATACCCTTTCGCCAAAGCAGTTCGCTTATACGCTCTACCGCATCCTTGTGGTTGCAAAAAACCAGGGTCGCTTTATTGCCTATCTTACAGATAAGTGAAAACAAGGCGTCCAGTTTGTCAGTAGTTTCCGCTATTACCGCCTTTAATTGCAATCCTCCCGCACTGGTGTCGGTATGCAGAAAATTCAATTTGACGGGATTCACCACGCCGGCAAACGTAGGAATTTCTTCCATTCTTGTCGCAGAGGTTAATACCCGCTTTTTTAAAGCGGGCAACTGGCCGATGATATATTCCATATCCTCCTGGAAACCGAATTCGAGCGCTTTATCAAATTCATCCAGTATCAGTGTTTGTATTTGTTCTGTACTAAAACTTTCCCGGCGCAGGTGCCAGGCAATTCTTCCAGGAGTACCTATCAAAACCGCAGGGGGCTGCGACAGGTTGTTCTTTTCAACTTTAGTACTATGCCCGCCATAGCAACAATTAACCTTGAAGCCACTGCTCATTGTTTTGAAAACTTGTTCGATCTGCAATGCAAGCTCCCGCGAGGGAACCAGGATCAATGCCTGCACCTCTTTTATATCACTACTCAGTAACTTAATTAAAGGCAATAGAAAACCCAGCGTTTTGCCCGAGCCCGTTGGCGCCAATAGTATTATATCTTTATCAACAGGGGCATTAAGCGCTGCATGCTGTATTTCGTTGAGTTTCTCGATCTTAAGGTTTTCCAGCGCTTTTTTGATCATTATTAATTTATTAATGTGGACAAAGGTAGCTGTTTTTAATTGACGAGTTTTCCTAAGATGCGGGGTTGATATAAGTCCAGACAGAACACGCACAGGACTTAAGACTTTATGACTACCTTTGCACCCATTAAATTTTTGACATTGTGTGGGCAGATAAATTAAAGCTTAATAAACAATTAGTACGCGCGGTAACTGAGGCCGGGTACTTTACACCCAAAGAGGTACAGCTAAAAACGCTTACCCGGATCATTGGCGGACAGGACCTTGTAGCTATTTCACCCGAAGGTAGCGGTAAAACGACAGCTTATATCTTAGGCGTATTGATGCGTCTTAAATATGGCTTTGAGGAGGCGCCGAGAGCATTGATCCTGGTGCCAGACAAGGACAAAGTGCTCGAAGTTATCGCCAAGTTTGAGGTCTTAAATAAAAACGCCAGCATCCGCATTGTTGGCTTATACACCGAACCATCCATGCAGCCACAGTTGGATGCCCTTGCCGATGGGGTTGATATCGTGGTAGCCACACCCGCAAGGGCCCGCGCGGTCTACTTAAAATTGGGTTTAAATCTCAACAAAGTCATGATGTTTATTGTGGATGACGCGGCTGAGATCGTGAAGCAGGGCGGTCAATTGCCCGTTGTAGAACTGGCTAACAGCATTATCAAATGCCAGCACCTCGTATTTACTGAGGTAATGCACGGCAAGTTGCAGCAAATGATCGATCCTTTTATGCATATTCCGGCTTTGGTTGAGATAGAGGAGTTGGGCGAGGCTAAAGCAGAGATACATGATCAAATACTTTATCATTTACCAAATTTCAGGACGAAACTAAACCTGCTAAGCCTTTTGTTGAGTGACACTGAAACCTATTCAAAAGTAGTCGTATTTGTGAACACAAGGTTGAACGCCGAAAAGGTTTATAATAGCCTCCGGGTTGACATTAAAGGCTCAGTAGCCATTTTAAACCCAATGATGTATGAATCGAAAGGCTTTGAGTCGATAGAAGAATTTAAGTACCAGGATGATGTGCGGGTATTGGTTGTGGCCAACGAACTGCAGGGCTCGCTTGACCTGGCAGAAATCCCCTACCTGTTTCACTTCGAATTACCGGAAGAAAAAGAAACATTTATCGGCAGAATGATCAAAAAGGCTGACGATGAAGCTAAAACCGTTTCGGTCACTTTTGCAACAGACCTGGAATTGGACATGGTGAAGAAAATCGAGCAGGCCATCGGCCAAAAAATGGAGTTGATCGAACTGCCGGATGATCTGCAAATAGCTAAGGAGCAAAAGGATATAAAGGCAAAAAAACAAGTCGCGACAGCAAAAACTGATATAACCGGCGGCGGGGCCTTCCACGAGAAAAAAGCCAGTAATAAAAAAGATTATAATTTTAGTGCCGGCACTAAGGCAAAAATGAATAACAAGAAAAAGCATTAATACCATGACAGAACCCTTTGATATCGAATTGGGCGCGATCACCTACTCTGTATTTTCCGAAGGTGAAGATATTTACGCCATTTTTAAAAATGGCTTAGAGTACGTTAAAATACAGAAAGACACCGAATTACACTGGCTCAAACTCGACCCGATTACCGAAATGCCACTTTTTGATAATAATGAGGAAGTAAACCTGATCGGCAGGGAGATTGAAGCCTACAAGGAAGAAGAGGAATAGAATACCCCCCTTCGTAAAAAATCTGCGACCATTCGGATTAATTGATTGAAATGTTTAGTTTTATTTTCCATATCACTAAATTCATCATCTCACAATTAAACTCATGACTGCAAATACCGCCGACGATTTCCAGAAAACCCCTACCCGCCTCTTTTCATTGGATGCATTGCGCGGTTTTGATATGTTGATGATCATGGGTGCCGATGAACTGTTCCATAGCATTGGAGATGCCGCCAAAACACCATTCTGGACTGCTATTTCAGATCAGTTTGAACACCCTGCGTGGAACGGTTTTCATGCTTACGATCTTATCTTCCCGCTTTTCCTCTTCATGGCCGGTGTTTCGACCCCGTTTTCGGTAGGCCGGGAATTGGAAAAAGGGACAAGTCGTGAAAAGCTATTATGGAGAGTGATCAAACGTGGTTTAGTATTGGTGTTGTTAGGTTTATTTGCCAACAACGGCCTCAAGATTCAGCCTATCGCAGATATCAGATTCCCAAGTGTGTTGGGGCGAATTGGTATCGCCTATATGTTTGCCAACATCATTTACCTGTATTCGAAAGAGTGGGCACAAATCGCCTGGTTTTGGTTTTTGTTGATTGGATATTACCTGCTATTAAAATTCACATCTGCCCCCGGCTTTCCTCATGGGGACTTGACTCCCGAGGGTAACTTCGCTTCTTACATTGACCGCACTATACTTCCCGGTCATTTATATGTACCATTCCCTGATGGCAGGCCAAACATGCACGACCCGGAAGGCTTGTTCTCTACCATCCCGGCTATAAGTACCGGCTTGCTGGGTATTTGGGCGGGTTTGCAGTTAAAAAGATCTGAGTTAACACAGGTAGCTAAAACCGTTAGACTGGCAGCCGTCGGTGTCATATTCCTTATACTGGCTCAAATATGGAATTTAGATTTCCCGATCAATAAAAATTTGTGGTCAAGCTCATTCGTATTGAATGTTGGCGGAATAAGCCTGTTGCTGCTGGCGCTGTTTTATTATATCATTGATGTGCTCGGCCACCAGAAATGGGCGTTTTTCTTTAAGGTCATCGGCATGAATTCAATATTGATCTATCTTTCAGGCCATATCATTAATTGGGGATTCGCCAACGACCACCTTTTTGGCTGGGTCGGACAATTAGCCGGTGACCCCTGGGGCGCGGTATTAATGGCCATCACCTTTTTATTAGTGAAATGGCTGTTCCTCTATTTCCTCTATAAAAAGAAAGTCTTTTTACGAGTATGATTGAACTGGTCTATTGCTGATAAGAATTACCATTGGGATAAAGCTGCAATCGTTGTACGCGATGCCAGCCCCATCCGTTTGTCGAATTTACCCGCGTCTCGAATACCACTTTTTTAGTCGCATAGTCAACTTCAATCATTTTGCCGCCGAGGCCGTTTGTATTAGTTACCTGGTAACCCGGAGAAAAAAGCACATGGTTTTTTTCCGGCAGGTATTTTACGGATGATACAACTAAAGAAAAGGTTTCCAGTCCGCGTTCCTTACCATATTCCCATTTTTGCTGCACGGTCATGTTAACCGGATCTATTTTAAATTCAACCGCCCGGCTATAGGGATTAACCAGGGGAACGAAATTGCGCGTACTTCCATTATCAAATATCATCAGGTCGCCGTTAGGGATCAATATTGGCGAATGCTGGTACCAGTTCCATTCAAAATCAGGCGAGTTAACGGTACCTTCCAGCACAGCTGCATCGGCTATCTTATTGCCATTCGCATCCAAGGGGGTAAGTAAAAATTGATTAAGGTCTTCACCCCTACGGTTTTTTGTCCATCCGCGATGCGGCGCCATTATCCATTTTACATGATTATCATAGGTCAGTTTCACAACGCCCTGTGTCCTTCCCGAAATAATGATCGTATTGTCAGAAGGATCGTAAATTACTGCGTTAACATGTATCCAATCCTGCGCATCGACAGTGAGTGCCGTACGGTACTCGTCCAATGATTCTTTTAGGTCCCAGGTATTGGTAATATCACCGGTATTCCGGTTGATCTCCAACACATAATCCTCGATGGTTGAGCTTCCGTTCAGGTGCTTACTATCCGATTTGGAGGTCGTTATTAAAAAATTCCCATCGGGTTTTTCGGTTACATTATGATGAAAGCCATAGCCATGTAATCCCCATGTATTGACGATCCTTCCCAAAACATCCACTTCATAAATTGAAGACGAAGTTCCATCTGCAAAATAAAAATTCCCATTTTGCAGTCTCGATATGCCACAATCATAAAACAAGCCGCTAAGCTTGGCATCATTGGTGCAATCCAGTATCCACCTGATATCGCCGTAGCTATCCACAATATAGGGCATCTGAGGAGGGTTAGGCAAGCCACTAAAACTGCTCACCAGGTTAAGTCCACTAACCATTTCTGCCTGATTAGCGATATCGGCATGAATAAAAGCAGGTGTATTGGTGGGTAAAGGACTGGTAGTAATATTCACCACGCTCTCCACACTATCCTTGCCTGCGCTATCAACTACATAAACATTTACGGTGTTTTTATAGTTAGGATATAATCCTAATACCGGTATTGAGTGCGAAGTGCCGTTATCGGTAAATGTTTGTGCTATATCAGATGCCGCTCCATTTTTCCCAACAACCACAATACGCGTGTGGCCTGCAATTGGACTGGTAAACTTCAAAAGCGCCGAAAGAGGGGCGTTGCCATAAGGATTTAGCAGCACTGAGCCCGCAGGCATAGTAAACGATTTGACAGGAACCATGTCCTTATTAGAATTCTTATCCTTATGACAACTTGTTAAAAACAATAATGTAACGCATGTAAGTAAGGAGTACTTCATAATGGGTATCAATCAATGGTTTTAATCGGATTAGAAAGATAATGATTATTATCCATTAAAACCACAAACTGATCGAAATCAGGCATCTACCGCATCATACACGATCACCTTTTCCCAAAGATGGCTGCAGTTTTTAATGAATTCCAGGTGTACAGGATGATTCTGATAGGTCGCCTGCCCGGACAAGTCACTGAAAAGCATCAGTTCAGATACCGCCCAGCTTTTATCTACCACATCGCGTTTTTCAGTATCAGCCACTATCCCTACCCGCAGTTCACGGACAGTTTCAATCTTTGACAATGTTTTTACTCCTGCCACCAACTGATCGCGGTCTTCCTTTGATGACGGATTTTTCAACCAGAAAAACACATGATGCACGATCGGGTATTTATTTCCAGCTGGCGTTAAAGGTAATGCTGAAGCGGCTACGGTACCTGCAGCTAAAGCTGCGGTGGTTGCAATAAATTTTCTTCTGTTTGATGTTTTCATATTTCGGTAATTAACTCCTAAATCTACAAAATTGATGTGAACTGTATATCACTCTAATGTGTTTGCATACCGGGTCGGATCATCTAACACCAGCACCCAGTCCTGTCCATAGCCGGATGAAGGGGGCGTAAACAGCTTTTTATCATTATTGCTGATCGAACCGATATTCGTGATCTTTCCTTTTCGTGGATCAAACCAATAAGCATTTAGTTTATCCCCTTTTATCTTTCCTAAAACAACAGTAAAAGGCTTTCCTTCAGTGGAATAAACGAATATGTAATCTTCGCCGCGGGTAGCCTGTATCCGCTGCATTGGTGTATAATTATTTTCAACAATTAGGGATTGATCCGGCACACGGTCAAGTAATAAGTGAGATTCCATCAACTTTCGCACGTATTTCATTTGAGTAGCCCCCGGCAGGTCCATCGCTTGCTGCCAATATACATGCGGCCCGTTCACAGCCTCCCTTTCTGCCGAATACATTTGCCATATATCATGGCAGCCATAAGTATGCCCAAATGCCCCGGAAAATAAGTCGAGATAAGCGTACTTACGCACATCATAGGCGCTTGATGTACCCAGATCCTGCACATTAAAGCAAACCGGGTGATCTTCATATAAAGGTTCGCCGTCAATTACCGGCATGGTGGGCTTGCTGTTATAAGCGTTCAGTATCTTATCATAGTTAGCGTTATCGCGGCAATGCCCGTTCTGGAACATATTAAAACTAAACCAGGGTTCGTTCCTGAACCATTCTGCTGAACCTTGCTCATTTGGCTGGCAATGGTAAGTGATTATTGCTTTATTATTCGTCGCCTTCATTATAGCCATGCCCATTGCATGCCATATGGCGATGTCCTGCTGATTTCTTGGATTGCGGTCACCCCCCAGGATCCAAATAATATTAGTCCGATTTTTATAGCGGTTAGCAATCCACTCTCCATAAACCGCTGCATTTTGTGGGTTGAATATTTCCGGGCCTTTTCCCCACGAATTTTTGAACACTTTGTCGCCCCAGGTTGGTAGTAAGGCGATATTTAAGTTATATGATGCTGCCTTATCTATGATATAATCCACATGCTCAAAATACTTTTCATTGGGTTTTGTGGGATCGTTGTTGATCAAAGGCTTTTCCCCGTAAGCATTGGGTACATTTAACCCGTCGAATTCCGCAAGAGCGACTGCCTGTATCACTGTAAAACCCTGATCGCTCCTGTGACTTAAATAACGGTCGGCATCTTCCCTGTTCAAGCGATGAAACAATTCCCAGGCAGTGTCACCCAACCAGAAAAACGGCTTACCATTCTTTAACAGGTAATGCTTATTTGAACTCACGGAGAACTGACCGAATACAGTCTGCAAACATGTCGCGAAAATTAGCAGTAGAAAATATCTTTTCATGATCTCGCTATCGTTTTAAACGGAAACCATTGCTTTAACAACACCGGTTGCAGGTATCAGCCATTCCGGGAATTCATCTTTGACTTTGTCAAAATCCGTCCGGTGGGTGATATAAGTTAACGGGTCGATAAACCCACGTTTGATTGCATCCATCACCACATCAAAATCAGTGCGCGTCGCATTCCTGCTGCTCATCAGTGTTCCCTCCCGTTTATGGAATTCAGGGTGACTAAAGCTGATCTCACCTTTTTGCAAACCGATCAGCACATACCTGCCACCATGCGCCATATACCGGAAGCCATCATTAATTGCGTGCTGATTACCTGTTGCATCGATCACAACCGTTGGCATATCTCCTTTCGTAATATCTTTTACTTGTTCTATCGCATCTTTTGAAAGTGCATTGACTATATGGCCGATCTTCAGTTTATTCTTACAAAATTGGAGACGGGAATCATTCACATCCATTGCTATCACCTTAGCTCCTGCTATACGTGCAAATTCCATAGTCCCTAAGCCAATCGGCCCGGCGCCAATTACAAGCACAAATTCACTATCCTTAACTCCTGCTCTATTGATACCATGAGCGCCTATAGCGAGAGGCTCAACCAAAGCCAGTTCATCCAGACTCAATCCATTACTATGAACCAACGAATTTGACGGAACAGATAAATATTCCGCCATACCGCCATCGATATGAACGCCACAAACCTTTATATTAACACAGCAATTGGGCTTTCCCTGCCGGCATGCGATACATATTCCGCAATTGAAATATGGGATGATGGTTACTGCCTCTCCTGCTTCAAATCCAGGTGCATTATCAAACTCAACCAACTCGGCGGCCAGTTCGTGTCCTAATATCCTCGGGTAACTAAAATAAGGTTGTGTACCTTCAAAGGCATGCAAGTCAGTACCGCAGATCCCAATCCGCTTTATTTTTATAATAGCATTGCCCGGTGTGAATTCAGGTTGTGAAGCTGTTCTATATTCTAAATTACCCGGTTGCGCGCAGACTAATATTTTCATTATTAGGTCAAATCTATTCCTGTTAACTTTAAAGTATAGGCATGCTCACATGGTTTTTGCGACGGAAGGGTTACTTTTAAACCTTCACTGTCCCTGGTAAACTGTACGTTGCCATGGCCTAATAATTCAACATTTTCTATTTTTCCTGTTTGTTGTGCGTTATTGGTTGCAAGTGGTTTGATAACTACCTGGTTTCCCTCCGGCCAACCCATAAAGAAAGCATAGAGCGTTTTTCCTTTGGTTGTAAAGCGGACATCGTCAGCAGTCATATCATGCCGCTTACTTTCGTTGAACGAGGTTTCAGATTTTGTTGTAGTTAGAGCGGGACTCACACCAAATATTTTCCATGGACGCGTAGCATAAATACCTTCGCTGTTAACAGCCATCCATTTGGTAATGCCATCCAGAATGCTTAGCTCGTCGCTATCCAGCATACCGCTGGCTGGCAAAGGGAAATTCAGCATCAGGTTACCGTTGCGGCTCACAATATCCACCAGCATATCCACTATGGTCTTAGGTGTTTTATAATGCCCTACCGTTTCCCGGTTATAATGCCAGTCGCCAATGCAGGTATCCGTTTGCCATGGTCGCGGCCATATGGAATCAACCACGCCCCGTTCCACATCATATACACAAGTACCTACCTGCGAGTCTTCGGCCCGTTTGCTGGTATAAATCGATTGAGCGACACCATTATTTTTCGCCGCGCTCTGGTTATATAAATTGGCAAGGGTGCTTAAACCATATTCTTCAAAAGGAATATGGCCGTCACAATACAACAGGTCAGGTTCGTAAGTATCTACCAGATCTTTGATCATCTCAAACCAACGTTTTTTCCAGCCTGTGGATATTCCGTCCTCGTTCCATGGCAGATCAGTAAATACTTTCTCGGAATCGCCGTATAGGTCGCTGTTCGCCGGGTTTATACCATCATAAAGTTTGCCTGCAAAAGGACCATTTTTATCAGCTCCCTTACTTGTGGAGAACCATTTAGGGCTGATCCATAAATGATCGCTGATGCAAAATTTGAGGCCGTGATCCTGCGCCGCTTTTTTAAACATACCTACGATATCTTTTTTAGGCCCCATGTTTACCGCGTTCCAGCGGGTTTGCTTTGAGTTCCACAAATGGAAATTATCGTGATGCGAGCCCATCGTCATAAAATATTTGGCGCCCGCTTTTTTATACAAGCCTAACAAGTAATCAGGGTCAAACTTTTCAGCCTTCCATTTTGGGATGGTGTCCTTATACCCTGTTTTTGACGGATGTCCATAATGTTCAACAAAATGTTTGTTCTGACGGCTTCCCTCCATATACATGTTACGTGCGTACCAATCGCCTGCCTCGATAGCCGATTGCGGCCCCCAGTGCGCCCATATCCCGAATTTCGCATCACGGAACCATTCGGGGATAACATAGTTTTTCAATGATTCACGGGTTCCTTTGAATGGCCCATCCAATATTTGGGGCCTTAAAGCACTGGTTGCATAGGCCGGAATAAATTTCAGGGCGGGCACGGCAAGTGAAATTGCCTGGATAGCCCTTCTGCGCGACATCGACATAGTTAATTGGTTTGATTGGAAAACAAGATAGGTAATCCAATTTAGTTTTTAATAATTGGTATTAAAATATCAGCTGTAGCCTGATTTTGATTTTCAGAAAAATACTGTAAGTTAGATATTTATAAAGGCATCCCGCTTTTGCTATAAACCAACTATTTATTACCGGCAGATCATTTAACGCGCATGCATTCAATTATTGTCATCGGAAGCTCCAATACAGATATGGTGGTTAAAACCGATCACCTTCCTGTTCCCGGCGAAACTATAATTGGTGGTGAATTTTTTGTGTACCCCGGCGGTAAGGGTGCCAACCAGGCAGTAGCCGCCGCCCGTTTAGGCGGACAAGTCACCTTAATTGCCAGTATAGGTGATGATATCTTCGGCAGACAGGCCATTGAGATGATAAAAGCTGAAGGAATAGATACCTCTCATATTATATCTGAAGAAAATATCGCATCAGGTGTTGCTCTGATCACGGTAGATAATAACGGGGAAAATTGCATAACCGTAGCTCCCGGTTCAAATGCTACCCTCTATCCTGCTTCTTTGCAAAAAGCCATTTCAGTTATACAGGGCGCTGCTATTGTAATGACGCAGTTAGAAACTCCGCTTGATACCATCATTTATGCAGCTGAGGTATGCAGAAATACCAGCAGCAAATTCATCTTAAACCCTGCCCCCGCTTGTTTATTGCCTGATTCTTTATTTCCAGATATCGATATCATCACCCCAAATGAAAAAGAGGCCGAAATGCTGACGGAAGTCAAAGTGCAAGATGTTGCCTCGGCCTCGAAAGCAGCCTGGGTATTGAAGGATAAGGGTGTGAATATTGTAATTGTTACCATGGGTAAGCAAGGCGCATTGATCGTAACCGACGAATATGAAAAACTGATACCATCCATTGCTGTCGAAGCCGTGGATACTACCGGCGCAGGCGATGTATTTAATGGCGCGTTAGCGGTGGCAATAGCCGAAGGAAAAGAACTCGAAGATGCTGTAACTTTTGCATGCAGGGCCGCAGCGATCTCGGTAACTCGGTTGGGTGCGCAATCTTCTGCGCCCAAGCGTGATGAATTGGAAATGTATCTTTAAAACCTGGTCATATGTTTATCATTCACGATTATTCGCTTGCTGTACTGTTCTGCGTTATCACCATGCTTTGCTGGGGCTCATGGGCCAACACCCAAAAGATTGCCGGCAAGAACTGGCGTTTCGAACTTTTTTACTGGGATTACGTGATCGGTGTAGTACTGCTTTCCCTGTTATTGGCATTAACCCTCGGCAGCTATGGACACGAAGGCCGGGGCTTTATGGCCGACTTGAAACAAGCGGATAGCTCCAATATCATCAAAGCCATCATCGGCGGGATCATTTTTAATGCGGCTAATATTTTATTGTCTGCTGCGATATCTATTGCAGGTATGGCTGTCGCATTCCCGGTAGGCATCGGCATCGCTTTGATCCTGGGCGTAGTGATCAATTATATCACCGCTCCGCAGGGAAATTTAACATTCATTGTTATTGGTATCGTTTTAATCATGGCGGCTATTATTACCAACGCGGTTGCCTATCATAAAATCAATAAAAGCGAAAATAAGGTATCCTTTAAAGGCTTATTCATTTCTGTTTTAGCAGGTTTGCTGATGTCATTATTTTACCGCTTCATTGCCTCATCAATGGATCTGAACAATTTTGAATCCCCGGCAACCGGTAAAATGACACCTTATACGGCGGTCTTTATTTTTTCGCTAGGCATATTGCTCAGCAATTTCATTTTCAACAGTATCCTCATTTACAAACCTTTCCAGGGTGAGCCAACCAATTATTCCGCTTATTTTAAGGGCAAATTCCCGACGCACTTAACGGGCATATTAGGCGGGTTGATATGGGGTGTAGGCAATTCATTCAACCTGATTGCTGCAGGTAAAGCCGGACCTGCCATATCCTACGGCCTGGGCCAGGGTGCAACCATGGTGGCTGCCTTTTGGGGTGTTTTTATATGGAAGGAATTTAAACAAAAGGGCGAAGGGATCGGCGGCCTGATAGCAGCCATGTTCCTGCTTTTTATCGCAGGTTTGGGAATGCTGATCTACTCGGGAATATAGGTTTTTCTGCCCCCTGGTGCGAATACCTTATCTGTTGTATTAATCAGCCCCCCGTTATATATTAGACGACATCATAGGCAATCATTAATTCGTAAATCGTTTTAGCTAATATTTTTCTAAATTGCATTCGGAAAATATACTGCCTAATGAAACTAATCTTCGGTCTGATAATTATAAATCTATTGCTTCTGCAAAAGGTATCGAACGCACAAACGATAATATTGAAATGGAAGTTGCACCCTCAGGAAGAAAACACTTACAGCGTACAACAGCTGTCTACGCCTGATTTTAACACTAAAAACTGGATTAATGCAATAGTGCCCGGAACCGTATTCTATTCCTACGTAAAGGCAGGCAAAGAAAGCAATCCTGATTATGCCGACAATATTTATAAAGTTAATAAAGCAAAATACAATCGCCCGTTTTGGTATCGTACAGAATTTTCTGCTAAAGGCTTTGCCCCGGGAAAACGAATATGGCTCAACTTTAACGGCATCCATAAACGGGGTGAAATTTATTTAAACGGAAACCACATTGGGTCGGTCAAAGGTATTGTAGAGAGGGGACTATATGACGTGACTGCATTGCTGAGTAAAAAAAGTGTGAACGTTATTTTAGTATTGGTTGTACCGCCCCGTAATGACCCTGAACATCATCACCCCCTGGCCAACTGGGAAAGCCCTACTTATATCAGCAGCGGAAGCTGGGACTGGATGCCCGCCGTGCCCGGTTTAAACAGCGGGATTACTGATACAGTTAGTATAACTGCAAAAGGACCTGTAGCTGTTTCAGATCCCTGGATACACACCAGCATGCCCGATAAAAGCACGGCAAATTTAACGGTAAATGTTCACCTAAATAACACATCATCTTCAACAGTAAGGGGCAGGATAAAATTCAACATTAACCCGGGCAATATTACCGTTAACGGCCCTATGCTTACTTTAAATGCCAACAGCAGCCAAATAGTAAATTATGACTGGACACAACTTTCGCAGTTGCAAATCAAAAACCCTAAACTATGGTGGCCAAACGGCTATGGCGGCAAAGCAAACGGAACTCAAAACTTATATACCTGTAGGGTTAGTTTTGAGGTTGGTGGAGTAACACCGTCTGATGTGGTTACCAAAACATTTGGGATAAGAAAAATCACATCTGATACGACCTCGCTCAACGGGCCGTTACGTGTTTATGTTAATGATGTGCCGATATTGTTAAAAGGCGGCAACTGGGGCATGAGTGATTATATGCTGAAAGCCCGTGGTAAAGATTATGATACCCGCATCAGGTTTCATAAGGAAATGAATTTTAATATCATCAGGAACTGGACCGGTGAAGTTACCGATGAGGCCTTTTATAACTATTGCGATAAATATGGAATTATGGTTTGGGACGATTTCTGGCTGAATAATTTCGGGCAAATTGACAGCCTGGAAATATTTAAGCGGAATGCTATAGAAAAAGTTAAAAAACTAAGGGACCACCCCTCTATAATAATATGGTGTGGCGCCAACGAGAGCGTACCCGGTGGCAACCCCAAAGGGCTACTCAGCGAGGTTATTAAAAATGCTATTAAGGATAACGACGGTGAGGACAGGTTGTATCTTGCCCGATCAAATGCAGGAGAAACCAATCCAAACTTTTCTATTTATGGCGGAAGTCGGGTTTTGTCAGGCAGCGGGCTTTG
>Ga0105237_10005064_pt1 | contig 14970 bp, 16 predicted proteins | sample KBSC24metaG_FD_81520 | JGI IMG/M metagenome (GOLD analysis project Ga0105237, IMG submission 81520) | Corn rhizosphere microbial communities from Kellogg Biological Station, Michigan, USA - KBS C2-4 metaG | ecosystem: Host-associated > Plants > Roots > Rhizosphere > Soil | place: Michigan, USA... | reverse complement strand
AGGTATATCCAATGCCCTGATAGAATGTATGGCTATGGCCAAACCCGTGATTGGCACCAAAGGCGGCGGAACCAACGAGCTGATCACAGATGGGCAAGATGGGTTCCTGATCGAGCCAAAAGATCCGGACCTGTTGGCTGAAAAGATATTATACCTGTTCAACAACAAAGCAGAAGCTGAAGAAATGGGTAAAAATGCTCAAAAAATGGTAATGGAAAGATTTACCGTAGATAGAATGACGACTGATTTTATAGCGATCTATAACTCCTTAGTTTAGCAGCCCTCCCCCTTTTCATTAATTTATTATTATGTATTAGAACAGAACCGAAACCGCATAAATATTATACAGGTTAATAGCATATTGATGCATAGTGAATTTTTTGTCAATAGTATCGTGGGCCTTTTCGCTTAAATCAGATAATACTTGCCTGTTTTCTATTACATAAGTTAATCTTGAGGCTAAGTCTTCAACATCGCCCTTCTCAACTATAAAGCCATTATAATCGTTCTGTACAACTGCAGATATCGAAGCATCATTGGTTACCACCGGAACACATTTAACGTTCATAGCCTCCAATATGGCCATCGGTAAGCCCTCCCCGTATAAGGAAGGTAAAAGGAATATATGAGAACACTCAAGCGCTTCCCACTTTTTTGCCCCCCCTACTATACCGTGATAAGTAAAATTTAATCCTTTAATTGTTTCCAGATCGCTCAAAACAGTTGTTAATTCGGGGCCGGTTCCGTAAAGGTTGAAACTGAAATCCTTGTAATGCTTTTCCATAGACCTCAGCGCGTCTAAAATCACGAATATCCCTTTTGATTTAACTATGCGTCCAAGGAAACATAATTTGAGTGTCCCTGAAAAATCCTTCTCAAGGTGATCAACATTCTTTTGTGCAACTGCATTGGGTAAAGCAAAACAGTTGTTAAATGAATAATTGCTCATCAGTGTTTTTTTCTCTATCTCACTTAAAACTATTACAACATCCGATTTCTGAAGCAGCGTAGTGATAAGGTAATTAAGGTAGCTATTTTTCCGGGGTGGGTTCATCAGGTAATAACCACCATGTGCATGAAAAATAATTTTCTTACCAAGAATATATTTAGCCACAAAAAAAATTAAAAAATCCCGTGTTAAAGCAGGTTTCTCAAAGCCGGTATTTAAGTGAACAGCATCAATTTTCCATTTTAACACGTTTCGGATAAAATTGGGCAGTAGAAATACCTGGTCGAAAAACCATGATACGCTCCGATTCTTTTTATCCTGTTTACCAACTTTAAAGTGAAAATATTTAACCGTTTCGCCGGAAAACTCCATTATGTTCCGCACGACTGTTGAAATACCGCTTACGTTACTTTGTTCATCTAATGAGGGGGCCGTTATGAGGACAGAGTACATTTTGTATATTTTATAGGTAGAAATAGATGTTTATAGTTTATCCCAGCCGGAGGTGTTATATTTTCCATGCCATAGATTGATTAAAGTACCAGCGATAAAGCCTGGTTTCTTGCTGTCTTTTTTTATTAATTCATTTAAAGCAGCAAGAAGCTGTTCGCCCATATCTTCATAACGCATGTTGTTGATGATCCTCAATGAATTTTCTGACATCTCGTGCTTTGACTGCGCATCAAGATTAATGTAATCCATGATACGATCTGTCATGCTACTAACACTATGTGGGTTAAAGCCGTATCCATTAATTCCTTCTTTTAAAAGACTTTTGCTGGCGTTTATTTTATTGCTTAACAAAACAGGCAATCCCGCGGCCAGCGCTTCATTAACGACTAATCCCCAACTTTCTGATAAGCTTGGTAACACAAATGCATTTGCATTATTAAAATAAGTCGGTATGTCGGTATTAGGTATGGCTCCTAAAAAGACTACCGTTTCCAGTTCAAGATTAAGTTTGAGCTTATTAAGCTTCTCGAACTCGGGGCCATCACCAATAATAACCAGTTTATAATCAGTCTTTTTAGCTTCAATCAGCTTCCAGGCCTTTAGTAAATTGGCGAGGTTTTTTATGGGGACCAACCGGGCTACACATATAATTACAGTGCGATCCATTTCTTTCTGCTCTCTGAATTTGAACAGCTCATTATCGATGCAATTATATCCATGAAAGAAAAGTATTTCCCCGGGATTCAGATTCGGGTATTCCTTGTCATATTCTGCTGCAGGCAACCATAATCCATCGATCTGCGCCGTAATTAGATTTTTTACCCAACGCACAATGAAGTTTCGCTTTACCTGGGACGGCTTGGCGTCATCAAACATGACAAACTTCTTGCTATTCAATTTTGCCCAGCGTATACCCAGGGCCCCCGAGAAAAAAACGATCGAACCGGTAATAACGATGTCTGGATTTATTTCATCCAGCTTTGAAAAAAGCTCTTTTTGAAGATCGGCGATCGTCACCTCATGGGAACTCTTGTCAGGGAATAGGCAAGTCCACCATTTCTCCTGGTTATCGTACCTGTCAAATATATAAGGCGAACCTTTACCAAATAACTCTATGGCATAAAAATCAATATTCTTATCATTTAAATACTTTTTAAGATAGGTTAACCTGCCTTTCCAGTACACCCGAAAATCATTATGTAATATGATAACTTTCAATTAATGATTCTCCTTTAATTTAAATTTATCCCAAAGTATCGGGAATAATGTTTTCAACCATAATTTCGCGAATGACATAGCATAATCAGCCGGGAAATGCTTTTTCATAAAATACAAATGTTCTTTATAGGCCAACCCTTTGGGGCTGTAAAGATATTCAATTCTCTTTTTAAGCGAATTATATTTTCCTGATAACCAATTTACCCCATGGTCGTCTTCGCAATACGCATAATACCCTGGCGCGATCAATACATCAATACCTTTTTTATAAGCAGTAAGGGTATAATCGAAATCAGCGTAGGAATGGGTATAGGCATCCGAGAAAACACCTATACTTTCTACTGTAGCTCTGTCTACCAGTAAAACATTGGCGTTGCCACATGGGCAGGGTGTAAATTCTTTATCATCGGGTATGGCACGATAACAGTCCCATCGCTTTAAGTTGTGAAATAACATCCCGCCATAAGTAATTTTTTTAGTCTCCGCGCTCATCGTGGAACCGATCAAAATAACCCCTTTTTTATTTAACTCTTTATACCGCATTATTAAGTTTCCAAATGCGTTATCAAACAAAACAACGTCATCATTAAACAAAAGAAACAGGCCGTAATTATCTACAGACATAGCATGCTTCCAAATGGCGCGCATCCCTCCTGCCCAAAACAAATTACCTGTCCCTTCAACTATCTTTACAAAGGGGTATTTTTCTTTTACAGCTATACCCGTACCATCGCTTGACCCATCATCAAGCAAAAAAATATCAGTATCGGACTTTTTAAAAGCTTCCTGTTTAGCCAGGCTCTCCAGGAAAGCCAGTGTCTTTTGTTTTCTATTATAACAAGTGATCAGAACAGCAATTTTGTACGCTTGTGCTTCTTCCATTTACGCCAATTCCGGGTTATTAGATTTTTCATCCTCCTTATTGCCAATATTGGTGATAAGCGGTAAAAACAGGAATAATAAAGTTATGGGAAGAAACATGATCGGCTCTCCAAAGCCAATTAATAAAAGTATCAACACACAGTAAACCTTTAATTCATTTCTTTTGATAAATGCACCGCAGAACCTGGCATAACTATAAATCAAATACACAAAACCCATGAATCCGAACTTTGCAAAAAAGTCAAATATTCCATTTGAAATGTTGATGGTATAATTTGTATTGATGACCGCATCATACTTGTTACTCACGCCGAGGAACAAATTCCACCCAAGGTTATCCCATAGATAGATCATACTCGCAAATCGATTCAAAGGTATTTGATCGGCATGTTTTACGTGCTCCTTTGAGTAGTGCCTTAGTGCATCAAGCCCCTTAATATCATCAATATAAATATCTGCTATCTTTTGGCCCAGGAACGGTACTACGATGATCAAAACAATGAACGCAGGAATCATGATCAAAACCCATAAGTTTAATTTAGGTACCCTGTAGCGATATATCATAAAGAGCATCAGCAGAAATGCAATGTAGTCGGTAGTTGAGAACGTAGTGATCAACCCGATGATCAATATAATGGCTTTTTTATCGAACTTGAATTTATTGCGGAAGAAGTTGAACAAAATGGCTATGATAAGGAAACAGCCAAATGCGCCGGGTTCCCAAACAAATCCTGAATTTCTGAAATCGTGCCTGCCTTCTGTGAAAGTAAATATGATGAAATTAGTATATCCGGGAATACCGATACCCTTAGGGCTTATACCAATTGCTTCAGACGCACCATAAATAGCATCGCCGGCTACTATTTGCACTGCAAAAAGCACTAAGGATATAATGGTGAGATGCACCATCACGTTTACAATATTTTCAAGTGCCTGGTCTCGAACAATGACAATATAAATAAATGCAAGTAATGCGTACTTAAAGGGAAATATGACATCGCTGAGCAAAAACTCTGTCCCCATATTAGAGAACCCGTCTACCGCATTGGTCAAGAAAACATATCGAATTCCAACATACGCCAGGTAGACAACCAAAAATACAACCAGTACTTTGAGGTCTCTTTTCACCAAAAGCTTTTTTACTAAAACATATCCTACCATTAAAAGCATGATGACAAACCACGATACATCATTAAGCGCCAGAAAATTAGCACTTGATGTTAATAGCAGAAATAGTAAGGTGATAAGGTAATTCATTCTTCGATATTTAATAAATTATTAAATGCGTATACCTGGTTTTTAAATATTGGTCTTTTATACGGATTCCCTATTTCAATGTTTTTCAAATTAATAAAAACATACATTAATTTCATATGAATTATTAATAAAAATATAACTTTTAAATTAAACTACTGGCCTTCATAGGTTATTTATCCCAAATGCCTGTGGCCTTTTGGTCAATTATTAATTTACATTGCCAGGTAAAAATAACATCCATTATTACCATTACAATAATATTTGCAATAACTGTCCCATGCAGCCCCACTTTCCTGATCAGGAAAACCGACAGGGGGATATTAATAATGCTTGTGACAATAAGCAGGATCAATTGTATTCTTAATTTGCCAACTCCATTCAACATATAAGCATGTATTACCTGCCATGTTTGTACCATCATATAAATAGCAATAGATATGGAAAGCGCTTTTGGAACAATTACTGCCTTACCTACCCATAAACCATAAAATATATCAGCAAAAAAGTATAGTACTACTGCTAAAACAGAAAAATACAACCAAAGCTTACGCATCTTATTCATGGACTGCTTTATCCAGCCGAAATCCCGCTTTGCATAGGCATCGGTAAAAGCACTCCAGTAGGGCGTCATAACAATAGCAAACGCCACGGTGAGTATAGAGAAGTATTTATAAGCCGTATTGAATGTGGTAACCTCATTGGGCCCCAACGTTCGCGTGATAACGATGTTATCGGTTTCATAAAGTATCAACGCTCCTATCTGGATAAAAAAGAAAACACTGCCAACGTTGAGCAGGCTTCCTGCGCTTTTAAGATCGATAAATTTAAACCTTGGCGCGAACTCCCGCAGATCGGTCATGAAGTAATATATATTAGCTAATAAAAATATCAATATAGGGGCACCGGTAACAACCACTACAAGCGTCATTAAATTCCCCTGTGTGAAGATCGTTAACAGGTAAATTAATACAATGGTTAATACCTGGCTTAGTAATAAGATCAAAGAAGCCTTAAATGGTTGATGGGTTGCTATTAGTACGCTGTTAATGGGTTGTAAGGCAAATTGCATACAGAAAGCACCCAACGCGATAATAACAATAGGCCATATGCTATAGCTAACCGCATTCTGAACATTCAGCAGTTGATTCCAATCAAAGAAAGAGCCTATTATAAAAAAACCTGCAAAAATCACTATAGCGATGAGTGACAACAAAGCATAGGTGGTACTGATGTATTTTACAATATTCTCTTTCTCATTCAAGGCCAATGAATGGGCCATTTTATTTCGTAAACCATTGCTCAGGCCGATATCGAAGGTATTCATCCATGCCACAAGTGAGCTGATGGTTAGCCAAATACCATATTGGACAGGATTTATATAGCGTATGGTTAAAGGGAAGAGCAGGTAACCGATCAATACGCTGCCTCCTTTGATCAGAAAAGAATAAATAATATTCCTTTTTACTTTTAGGGAACGCTCGTGACCACTGTTCCAGAAGTTTTGAACCTTATCGCGTAAAAATGATATCATTATTCGGCAGGTTGCTTTTGCATAAACATCCAACGCTGGCCTTCCAGGTCTTCAGCGCGGTAACGGGTTCCCGGCCCGCCTGTTTCGATCTCTGAAAGCATAACAGCACCATTCTCTTTTGCAATTTTAAAATGGGCTTCGATATCATCAACATATACCAAAACACCATTGATAATGTATGGAACAGTATACCATTTTGCGGCAGCGTCACATACAGACCGGTGATGCCTGGGGCTTTGGTAGTCAGGAGTAGGTGATGCCAGCATAATAAGGCTCTCTCCCATTGCGATCTCGCCATGACTGAGACGCCCGGAATCATCCAGCCACTGAGTCACCTGTGTAAAACCGAAGGCTTTGCACAGCCAAGCCATGGCTTCAACACCATTCTCATAAGCGAGCATTGGAATAATCTGCTGATCCATTATTTATATCCTTTCAGTAAAGATATTAAAAGATCATACATATAGGAATTCGGATAAGCTTAAGCAGCCAATTCAATACTTAATCTGCATCCGAGGGATAGCGGATCCCAGCTATTTTCCTGATCTCGTCGAGCGTTTCCATTAATAACAGGGTATCCGCGAATGTCACTACATTACTTTCAGTCAAGCCTTTTCTCAGGCAATCATTTACGTGCCTTGCCTCGTATTGATAGCCGAAGCCTTCTTCTTTAGCTACGGGTATCACTTGCCTGCTATCAGTTCGTTCCGGGTAAAACTCTATCGCGGATGATGGTTCATAAAATCTTGAGGTAAGCCTTATTCTGCCATCGGTTCCGCTGATATCCGCCTCGGTAGCCAGGTTGGACGAAAAAGTGGAAAATAATTGGGCCATAGCCCCATTGTTATACTTGAAAAGTATGGCACACTGTTCATCCACACCCGTTGACGCAGGCGTCATCACCGCATCAATATGATCAGGTTTACCGAGAATGTTCATTGCGATAAAAACGTTATAGATACCAATATCCATTACCGTTCCCCCGCCTAATTGCGGATCAAACAGCCGTGCCGGAACAGGTGCCAACGGTTTAAAGCCAAAGTTTACCAATACTGATCTGACGTCTCCCAGCATCCCCTGCTTTATCATTTCCTGCATTTTGATATAATGCGGATGAAATTTTGTCCACAGGGCCTCCATCAAAAACACCTTCTTTTCCTTAGCTATATTGATCATCTCAATAGCCTGCCGGCTATTCATGGCAAAGGGTTTTTCACACAACACTGCTTTGTTATGTTGTAAACATAACAAGGTATTTTCACGGTGCAGGTTATGGGGCGTGGCGACGTAAATTACATCCACTTCAGGATTTTGAGCCAAAGCCTCATAACTATCATGAGCATATTTTACCGGAAACTCTTTGCTGAACTCTTCAGCTGATTCCTTGCTACGCGAGCCAACAGCTACCAATTCCGCGTCCTCAACAAAACGAAGATCCGATGCAAACTTACGGGCGATGCGTCCCGCACCTAAAATACCCCAGCGTATAGCCTTCATCTATTAGTTTTTAAAATGTGCACGAAGCATCCAGGCCATTTTTTCGTGCTCTTCCATCAGGCCGGTAATGTAATCGCTGGTACCCAGGTCATGGTATTCATTGGCGAAGGTGTTGATATTGCCTCTCAAAAATTCCACGATACTTTCGTGGTCTTCCAGCAATTCTTTTATAAAACCTAGACTATCGTTTTTTCTTTCGCTGTATTCGGTTAAGTGGGTCAATTCCAGGAAGCTTTTTAAGGTAGCCGGAGCATAATGCCCCAGTGTGCGGATGCGTTCGGCAACACCATCCAGCATGTCTTCCAACTGGCCATATTGCCCTTCAAAGAATATGTGCATCGAGTGAAAATCAGGTCCTTCCACGTTCCAATGAGCGTTTCGTGTTTTGGTGTACAGGATATATTCGTCAGCTAATAGTTTAGATAATTCAACACTAACGGCTTTAGTGTTTTTTTCGGTAATGCCAATATTGGTTTTCATGGTTGTGAGTTTTAAAGGTGGATTTTCTTTAACAAAGATAGGATTTGTTAAAGTTAAGCTGACATTGATTATAAAAACTGACAAAGCTTTTACCCAGTCAGGTGATCAAAAAAAAGCATGGTTTAATTGTATGGAAATCGTTTACTTTTTGGTTTGCAATATCAATACCCAGTCGTCAAACCCCTGGTTGTTTTTAAAAACAGGTGGTTCAAAGTATTCCATCCCCTTATTGTTATACATCTTCATGGTTGGGAGATATTTTCCACTAGTGGGATCAAACCATTTAGCATAAACACCAGTATTAAAACGCGCCATATTTACACCAACCTTTCGGTAGGTAGGCATATATATTACAGCAATTGAAGTGTCTTTTGAATAAGCGGCAGTGGCATATTCGTCTCCGCCCGGATTAGTGCCCGCATTAAACTCCCCGCGGCCGCTCGTAAAAAATGTATGCTGCCAATCAGGTTCCATATCATACCATGGAATTTGTTGTAAGAATGAATGGAATATTTCCATACTCTTAGTCCCTGGGGTGTTGAGCATATTGGGCCAGTTTTTATTCATCTCCCAAATATCCCTGTTACCAAAAAAATGACCTGAAGCACGGCTTAGTAAAGCCCAATAAGCCTGTCTTCGCAAAGTTTGGGTGGTTTCATCCCGCTCATATTCATAAGCGCTCTCCATCATCAAATACGGGATTCTTTTATTGCGCAGTTTCTCGTTATAAATCTGCCCGTATACGTGATATTCGCCATTGTTCATATCCGGGAAATAAGTGTAAATGCTGCTCAACGTCAGCCATTTTGCATCAGCCAACCTTTCCGTAGAGGTATAGGCGGGGTTGGTGTGATAAATATGTAAGTGAGTGGTGTCTACCGATGCCACTCCTTCAGCAAAGGCAATAGATTCCGGCGTTTCATTGTGATCGCCGCCACTTCCCCAAATGATATTTTTTAAATGTTTATACCGGTTTGCCGCCCACTTACCATAATCACGGCACTTTTCAACGGTATTAGGCGCCTCTCTCAATATTTCGATCCACCCGTCATTACAGCAGCCGAGATATAATGGGAATAACACTACTGTAAAATTCATTTCGCTGCATAGTTGAAGGATGCTATCGGCGTGAGCAAAGAATTTTTGATTGGGCCTACTGATGTCTTTATTAATAAAACAGTAATCGCCATAAATATCCGGTACATTTCCGCGATTGTTTGTTCCGTTATCCGGTGATATTTCAATAATCAATGAATTGAATCCTTTTTCTTTGCGATCGGCCAGGAATCTCTTTGCTTCTGAATAAGTAACGGTATAGCTCAGACGCCACGCCGCGCAACCTTTAAGAAATATCGGATTATCGTCTTGGTCGACCAGGTAATGCTTATCCGCGCTTGCCTTTAATGGGAAGGAAATAGTTTGAGCCTTAACCTGAGTGGCGATCAATAGGAGAAAAACTATCTTTTTCATGCTGCTGGCGTGTTCTCAAATAAAATTAAATATAAACAAAAAACCCCGCCAAATTGATTGGGGTAATGCAGTGCGGAAGCTCATCACTCCTTAGAACACGTTAAAGAAATTTTTGAAAACAATTAATGATATTTACTATACTAAATCATCCAGCTAAATGATCCATGGAAGAAGAACAAATACGTGAAGCGCTGAATGCGCACTGGCACGCGTCAGCAGTCGGCGATGTAAGCGCCGAACATGATATTTATGATGACAATGCGATATGTGATTATCCGCAGTCGGGTGAGCGAATCCTCGGGCGAAGTAATTTACAAGCCCTACGGAGTCATCATCCGGGTAAGCCGTCAGGATTCAATGTCAGGCGCATTCTGGGAAAAGGCGATCTCTGGATCACGGAATATATAATCACTTACCAGGAGCGACCAGCATACACTGTGAGCATTATGGAATTTCGCAACGGCAAGGTTGTGCATGAAACACAGTATTTCGCAGATCCCTTCGAGGCACCTGGCTGGCGAAGTCAATGGGTTCAACAGATCGTGTGATGCTCATTTAAACAAAAAACCCAGCCAAATTGACCGGGTTTATGCAGTGCGGAAGAAGGGACTCGAACCCCCACGCCGTGAAGCGCCAGATCCTAAGTCTGGTGCGGCTACCAATTACGCCACTTCCGCAGTTAGGATTTTTAAGAGGTGGCAAAGATAATTATTTATATGGATTTCACAGATTATTTTTGGAATGATTCCACCGATTGGTGGCTGATTCCACTGATTTGAGTTCTCTGATTAATGAATTGAAATACTCCGGTGCATGTAGTAACCTGCTCCCATACCACGAAAACAGCTCACCATCAACGAGTTTAATAATGACGTTTGGCAGTAAGGCTTTAAATTCTGCGATATGTTTTTCTTTAAAAGGATAGGGTTCAGATGACAGCAAAATCACATCGGGATTTGCACTCACTAATTGGTCTGAATCAATTTCCGGATATCTTTCGGTATCAAAGGCATTGATCAAATCACTCTTTTGAAGCATATCATCGATAAAAGTACCCTTCCCGGCAATGATATAAGGTTTGCGCCATATCAGGTAGGCAACACGTAAACCCCTCGCCCCTATATCAGGTTTACTGAACCCTAAAGCGATATTATATACCAATTGGTTAGCTCCAGCACTTTTGCCGGTAATCTCTCCTACCAATTTTATCATATCCGTTGCCCCTTTCAAATCAGAAATATCACTCATCCATACCGGGAAATCCTTCATTAATTCTTCTACCTGGCTGCATTCGTTTTCCTCTTTGTTGCCAATGATTAAGTCCGGATTTAATTGTTTTATCAAATTGATATTTAATGTCTTAGTCCCTCCTACTTTAGTTTTTGATTTAACTTTATCGGTAGGGTGAATACAAAACTTAGTGATACCGATAATCTCTTCATCCAAACCCAAATCAAACAGCAATTCCGTTTGCGAAGGAACGATGGATATAATTCTTTTTGGCGTGGAGGGTATATCCACAGTGCTGCTCATCTGATCCTGGAATACGGGCATAAAGTGTCAGTACGCGTTCTTATCTCCTTTTAGCGTGATCCAAAAGGTAAGAAAAATAATTTTAAGGTCGAGCATGAACGACCAGTTTTTCATGTACCAAACGTCAGCATCAACTCTTTTGATCATCGCTTCAGTATTGTGCACCTCTCCCCTTAATCCGGAAATTTGCGCCCAGCCTGTAATACCCGGTTTCAGCGAATGTCTTGCTTTGAACTTTTCTGTCAGTTGTGAATATTCTTCCGTATGGCTTACCATATGCGGCCTGGGGCCAACTATCGACATATCGCCTAACAGCACATTAAAAAATTGGGGAAGCTCATCCAAACTGGTTTTTCGCAAAACGGCCCCGATCCTGGTAATCCGGTGATCATTCCTGGTAGCTTGCTTTTTATGGGCATCGCTATTGATCAGCATGCTTCTGAACTTATAACATTTAAAGTGCGTGTTATTATGTCCTGTGCGCAACTGGATAAAGAAAACAGGGCCTTTTGATTCCAGTTTGATCAATACGGCCAGTATTGGCAACAGCCAGCTTAAAACGAAGATGATAATGAATAGAGAGAAAATAATATCGAATGATCTTTTAAAGAGTTTGCTGAACATAATTTACAGGTAGATGGCCTGGTAGAGTTACGCTGACATTTTGAAAATGGTTGTTTCATGATTTTTTTTAATGATATTAACTGTAGTATTGCACCGATAAGCAGAAACCGCCAGGTATGAAAATTTTTGAAAAACTATTCCAGGCAAAGCTTGAAGGCTTTGATCAAATTAAGAAATATTTTAAAAATAAGGCAGGCCTTGAAATTGGCGGGCCGAGTGAAATTTTTAACAGGCGGAAATATATACCTGTTTATCCCTTAATTCAGCGGCTCGACGGCGTCAATTTTAGCACGAATACGATTTGGGAAAACACTATTACAAAGGGCTTTACTTATAAGTACAGCAACAAAACTCCGGGATACCAATATATTGAAGAGGGTACTGATTTAAGTGTTATTAAAGATGACACTTACGATTTTATATTATCGAGTCATAGTCTTGAACATATGGCTAATCCATTAAAGGCCATGAAAGAATGGCTAAGGGTATTAAAAAAGGGAGGGGTAATATTAGCGATCCTGCCTGATAAAAGGTACACCTTCGATCACAAACGGCCAACAACCACTCTCAGCCATTTGCAGGATGATTACAATAATGATACTCAGGAAGATGATCTGACTCATGTTGACGAAATACTTGCCCTGCATGACCTGGAATTAGATCCGGGGGTTACAAACAGGGACGAATTCCCGGCACGCTGTGCAAACAATATTAGTAACCGCTGTTTGCATCATCACGTATTTGATATAGATCTGCTACGTGATGTTTTTGCTTATCTTGATCTCAAGGTAGTTTTAACTGGATTCTCAGCCCCTTTCCACCAGATCATTGTCGGGGTTAAGAATTAAATTCCCCGGTATGAATCAATTGTATATTTGGTAAACACCACTGACAATCCTATTCGCTGCTGAACCAACGAGCACGGTAGCTATCTTTTTTTCGATCATTAATTGTTCGGCCTGGCTGATATATTCTTCCGGGTCGATGATCACAGGATTAGCCGTCATCATTTCAGTGATGATTAATTGCGAAGTATCGGGATTACGCAGCAACGCTCTTCGAAGATCACCATCAGTAATAACCCCTTTTATTTTTCCAGTATCGCCAACTATTACCATTCCCAGTTTACCTTCCGACATGCACAGTAATAATTCGGTAAATGAGGCATTCGGATCAATAAAAGGTAAACTATCCGTACGCATCAAGTCCTTCACTTTTACTAATAATTTTCGGCCAAGACTGCCACCCGGATGAAAACGGGCAAAATCCTCGTGCTGGAATTGTCTTTCTTCCATTAATGCTACGGCCAAAGCATCCCCCATCACGAGCGTAACGGTTGTAGATGAGGTTGGGGCCAGTTCCAACGGACAAGCCTCGCGGGTGACACAAACGTTTAAATGATGGTCGCTATTTTTGGCTATTGTAGAGTTTGGATTGCCGGTAATGCTGATGATGCTATTCTTGTTCCATTTTAAAAACGGGATAATCTTGAGCACCTCATCAGTTTCGCCTGAGTAAGAGATCAATATAACCAGGTCATTCGGTTCCACCATCCCGAGGTCGCCATGGAAGGCCTCACCGGGATGCAGGAAAAAACTTGGAGTACCAGTACTGGCCAGTGTCGCCGCTATCTTTCGGCCTATGAGTCCCGATTTACCAACGCCCGCAACTATCAATTTACCTTTCGAATTCAAAATAGCATTTACAGCTTCAGTAAATTCATCACCGATAGAGGTAGCAACTTCTTTTAGCGATTCAATTTCAATATCAAATACTCTCTTGGCGATATCTTTCAAGTTGTACGTTTTAAGTTGTACGTAATACGTTTATTCTCCATTCACGTACAACGTAAAACGTCATACGTATAACCTCTAAGATAATAAAGGTTTAATCACTTCTTCCAGTTCATGCAGCTTAACCATATTTGGCCCGTCGCTTAAAGCATTGTCCGGATCGGGATGCGTTTCCATAAAGTAACCGTCTGCACCAAAGGCTTTTGCTGCCAGCGCCATCATAGGTACAAAAGTCCGGTCGCCACCTGTTTTGCCACCTGCACTGCCTGGGCGCTGTACGGAATGTGTGCAGTCCATACAAACAGGGTGGCCAAACTTCTTCAGGTCATAAATATTTCTGAAATCAACCACCAAATTGTTATAACCATACATATTACCCCGTTCGGTCAGGATAACTTGCTCATTACCCGCTTCCAGCACTTTCTGTGCCGGGTAAAACATATCCTGACCTGAAAGGAATTGCGCTTTTTTAATATTAACGATCTTACCTGTTTTCGCGGCTGCTACCAGCAGATCGGTCTGCCGGCATAGGAATGCCGGGATCTGTAATATATCAACCACCTCTGCCGCGATAGCCGCCTGTCCGGGTTCATGTATATCTGTAATGACTGGCAAGCCAAAACGTTCCTTTACATTTTGCAGCATTTCCATGCCTTTTTCGATACCCGGCCCGCGATACGAATGTATGGAGGTTCGGTTAGCTTTATCAAATGAAGATTTAAAAACAACTGGAATGGCATACTTCTGCCCTATCTCGGCCACCTTTTCAGCTACTGTATAAAGCAGCTCCTGGTTTTCCATGACACAGGGCCCTAATATAAAGAATGGTTTTTGGCGTATTTGTTCGAACAAACTCATGCACAAAGATGCAATTTTTTAGCCTCACCCCAACCTCTCTCCGGTAGAGAGGGGCTATTTTATAAAAATAAGAACACCAAATTTAAAGGAGACTGTATCAAATTGTACTTTACAGAAACCGGTCAAAATATTATTTGGCGCTGTGCTAGCGATGTTCCTTTCTGTGTATTTTCCTATGGTAAACTAACCGATGTTGGCGCATCATAGGGTTAACATGGTTAACACAATTTCAAGCAATTTGGAGTTAAAATACTGATTATAAATGGTTTAACAAAAAATCGTGTTAACCCAAAAATACCTGCTTGACCCGTCCTGAAATAGCTATACAGATTTGTGAGTAAATCCTGTAATACCTATACAAAGTTCTGTTAATCCTGGAAGTACTATACAGGCCTTATTTTTTAAAGATAAGCATTACTTAACTT
>Ga0105237_10005063_pt1 | contig 14974 bp, 11 predicted proteins | sample KBSC24metaG_FD_81520 | JGI IMG/M metagenome (GOLD analysis project Ga0105237, IMG submission 81520) | Corn rhizosphere microbial communities from Kellogg Biological Station, Michigan, USA - KBS C2-4 metaG | ecosystem: Host-associated > Plants > Roots > Rhizosphere > Soil | place: Michigan, USA... | reverse complement strand
TCGCGGAAGCCCTCGATTGGCTGGGGCAATTCGCACCGGCCCGGCTGACTGGAACGGGTTCCTGTATCTTCGCGCCGTGCGCGACCGCGATCGACGCGGAACGCATCGCGGCGCGCGTGCCGGACCGGTGGACGAGTTACGTTGCGCGGGGGCTGAATACCTCGCCGGTGCACGAGTTGCTCCGCACGCGGAGCCGCTCGGATTGATTTTCGGTTGATGTGCTGGGGTGTCGCCAAGTGGTAAGGCAGCGGGTTTTGATCCCGCCATTCGTAGGTTCGAATCCTGCCACCCCAGCCAAAAACGCAAGGTGTATTCCGGTCTCATGGGTAACGTTTTATACCGGAGACATGGGTAACACTTTAGCAGCGAAGGGATTGGGCGCGCACTCCACGCGCCCGCACTCCTCGTCGAAAAAGCCCAGGTCGTACTTCATAAAGCTCACCAGCCAGATCTTTTCGCTCACCTCTTTGATTCCCACGCGCTGACCGGCGAACACGCAGCTGAGGTTGATCTTGCGTCGACCGATGCAGATGCGCCCGCAGCTGGTGACCAGGATGGTGCGATCGTGAAAGGGATATTCCAACTCTTCCAAGCCGGCGTAGACCCGTGCTGAGGGCCTGTAAACCTCTGCGGGGTACTTCATGTTCAACGCCTGATGGGGCCGTTGATTGTTATAACAGTCCATGAATCGATCGAACTTGCCCTGCTGCTGCAGGAAGTTCTTCGCCGGCGGCTTGGTCGCTTCCTTCTTCAGCGTCAGGTGCATCCGTTCGTGCCGTCCGTTCTGTTGTGGTTGACCGGGCTCGATGCGTTCGATGCTGATCCCCAAGCGCAACCACCACACTGACAAACGACTCAGGCCGAAAAATGCGGTGCGACTGGCAAAAGGAATTCCATTGTCGGTGCGGATGGCCAGCGGCAGTCCAAACTCCTTGAAAGCCCTTTCAAATACGGCAAAAGCGTATTCGCCGCGGGTGTTTTCCAGCGCATCGCAACACAACAGGTAGCGACTGGCAAAATCGGTGATCGTCAGCGGGTAGCAGTAGCGCCGATCCGCCAGCATGAACTCGCCCTTGTAATCGGCACACCACAACTCATTGGGCTGCGTGGGCCTGGAAAGCTGCGTACCCTCGGCGAAGTAGTGAGCTCGGCGGCCAGTGCGGTTCACCAGGCCGTTGCGATCCAGCACGGCATGCACCGTACTGATGGCCGGGAGCGAGATCTCCGTGTGCAGCCGTCGGATCTTCTCGCGGATCTTCGGGGCTCCCCAGCTGGGATGCTCACGCTTCAGCTGCACAATCAGCGTCTCCACCTGAAACGGCAGCTGATTGGCTTGCCGGTACGGGCGACGGGACCGATCGGTCAGCCCCTCCATCCCGCAGGCTTTATAGCGCGAGAAGATCTTGTAGCCTGTTTTCCGAGAGATATCGAACTGCCGGCACAGCACCGCCATCTTCTCCCCGTCCAGCAACCGGGCCACGAACCGCAGTCGTTCGTCCATCTTGCAACACTCCCGCCACGGCATTTGGGGTACCCCCAAATGCCTGAAAGTGTTACCTATGTGCCCGGAATGGAGTGTCACCTATGTGCCCGAATGGGCATTTGATAAGCCTTTTCTCTTCCGCCCTTCCCGGTTTGTCACGGAATTTGTCACAGAGCCTGAGCCCAGCCAGAGCCAATCCATTTCAGGTCTGGTGGAGGTCGATCTGCGCTCTACACGTCTTCTGTTGATCGGAGACCTGGGCCATAATGATCGTGGTTTGATAGGGGGCTGTGTGCGTCGGTTTCGGCCTTCGTCCTGAGCGCTAGGGGCTAACCATGCTGTGAAATCGGACCTCAAACGGTTTCCCGGTAGAGCAACCATGCAGCTCTGGCGGCCCCTTGTCATCCCTCGATTTTGTAGTACGCGGACTTCAACACTACGCGTCGCATGACACTTTGCGAGAGCATGACGGTTGCATCCCAGAGTTCGGGAAATTTGATCTCTTCGACTAGGCGCACGTGAGCGACTGCCTTTCGACTGGCACCGATCTGCTTGTCGAAAATGGATACGCCATCGTATTTGAGCAGGTGCTCACACGTGCGGTACTGATATTGCCCCTTCGTACGTAACTCACTCGCGTTGATCGCGTGCTTCGTGGGGAAGCGTTGAAGAAGCTTCTTCAAATAGGGGATCAGATCCATACTGGCCGATTTGTTTGCTTTCAGCCGTCCACGTCTAAATATGTGTCGCCAGCCGTATTTCGTGAACTCCACTCTCCCGATCACCGGGGATTGAGCGCCGCTGCCAGCTCGGTATGCCTGTTTGACTCGCTTTCGACGTTCAGTGATGTTGCCTGTCCGTTTTCTAACCACCAAACCCTTCGCGCCAGATTTCGTGGCAGTCTGGGCAGCCATGCATCTAGCAAGATCGTAAATTGTGGCTGGCGACACTTCATGGAGAGCGCCATAGCACTGTTGAGTCGCCTTCGTCTTTGGATGAACGTATGCCCAGAACAACTTGCTGGTGTCGCGATCCACCCATATGACACAGATTCCGTGACTCGTTCGCTTTGCCTCTGCCTTGGCCCTGCCACTCAGAACGAAACCATCCGGAATGAGCCTTCCATAGCTCTCTCCCGATTTCACCTGAGCGAGGATCAAAATCCGCTCGCCTTTGTGCCACGGGTGTTGCGATGAGAAAATCAGATCAATCTTGCAACCATTTTCAGCGCGCGATCCCCACTGCCCTTCACCGCGACACGCGAGAATCATCTTTGCCATAGCGTACGACTCAGCATCGCCTCCATTCAACGAATTGTGAGCGCGATCCTGTACGGGTGCGGCGGTTTGAAGTGATGTTAGAAAGCTCTGCATCGAATGCCCCTCCTGGCGAATTGGGAAGCGGTTCTTCGTCTGTCATTGTGTACGAAGCACAGGAAGGATTGCCAATTACCCTGCATGGCTGAACGTGCGGCCATCCGATTGGTATTCGGACCATTGTGTGTCATTCTGTCCCAGACACGCTGCGGCCCGATCAGACAGGCCGCCGCTTCGCAATCAAACTGCCCCCGTTACCTTGTTCGTGACCCCAGGTAAGTTGGAGTTGGCCAGCTGATATGGCCCGTTCTTGGCAAGGGCTGCACGTAAGGACCTCGCGGATTTGCGCATGAGTATTTCCTTCTTACGGGGAGGTTTGGTGGCCGGACGAGGCAAGGCGATGCGCGGCAGCTTGAAGCGACGATGGATCACGCTGATATCCGCGGGTTGGCTACCGCATTGCATCGGTCCGTCGCGGGGCTGCCTCGATCTAGAGCCGGGGATCATCCCGTTTGGGATGCCCACATAGCTGGCCCGAGGGTTCCCCTCATCGTGTGCCGCGCATCGCCTTGCCCGATCCAGAGGGTTTGAGCAGATCAATCTACGTCATCTGGGTATTCTCCAGGAAAGTCTGGTCCGCCGGTATTTCAAGCGCTAACCGTGACGTGTCGACCTATGTCCCACACGAAGCCAACTAATTCGCGGGCGATCGCCACACAGATTTTGTTGTGTTGGATCCCACGGAATTTCAGTTGAGATATCGATGATTCAGCTTCAGTTGGGCACGACAGGCGATGGTACGGATCGCCGCGGGCTGCTGCTCCTGGCGCTTTTGAAGTGGGAGCGTAATACGTGGTGGGAAGCGGTAGTTCCAAGCCGCCTCGATCAGTACCCGTCGGGCGTGGCTGTTACCCCCGGTCGGTCTCAGGGTTCGGCCGTCGGCGAGTGGACGCGAACGTCTAACCCAAGAAAGGTTACTCAGCGCACCGGCGCATCTGACGGTCAACGCGGACGCGGACCCCGCGAATCGTGGCGGTCCCGGATCGCGTCGGCGATGACAGGGGTCTGCAATGACCTCAGACCAGTGGCCCAGAGGCAGTTGTAACGCCCCGTATATTGTAATGCAGAGTCTCTTCCGCTAAGACTCTGCTCTTGGCCTGATTATCCGGCTATTGTCTTCGCATAAAGGTCTGCGGTTTAAGCGAGGCGAGCAGCCTGTCAGTGGCTTTGAATCTTCCGGAACGCAGCTTTGGTGCTACGATCCCTGCCCCTCTGGACCGTCGACAAGCGCCTGGCCGCCGTCGCCCTCGATCTCGCGGCCTCATGAAACGCAGGCCCGTTCCGTGGAATAGCGAAGTCACCGCCGTCGCCGCTCTCCGAGCCCATCTGCAATGCAGGGTCGGCTAGCGCGGACTCCGCTTCTTCCGAGATGTTGAACACGTCATTGATGTGCCCCGATGCCCCTCGTCTTCAGGCTGCCGCTTTGCGGTGGTCGTAGAAAACCGATTTACGATCGCTCAGGATTTCCTCGCGTCGAATCTTCGCAACACCGGAAGGGCCCAGCCACTCATCCACATTGTGACGTCTATATCAGAATTCGCCTCGATGATGACTCGTCAATCGCGGGGCCCCACGGCGTTGCGAAGCTACTCAACATGCAACAGTAGCTCCGCGGCCCACACATAGAGGCCTGCTTGGCCGGCTACTGTGAAGAGCCATTCCGGTCCGTGGATATTAATTTCGAACGCACCTGAGAACAGTAGCCCCACCAGCACGGAAACCATGACGAGCACGACGAGAAATAGCCAAACGCCCAGGCGGAGATGCGTCGCAACTCGCCAGGAGTATACGGCGGACACCGCGTACGGAACGATCGCGGGCATGGCAATGAAAATGACTCCTAGACCCGCGCGAGACCGCCAATACGGGAAGCTCACCAAATCGATTTGACTCAAATAGAATACCGCGGAAAGGAAGCCAACCAGCACATGGGCGAAGACGAGTAACTTTCGATTAAAAACTTGCCGTTTGTGCCGCAAGACGGGAAGGTCGAGTTCTCTGTTCACGTCAAGGATGTTGGTCGATCGGCATGCGAAGGATCGGGCCCAGTCGCCGATGCCTGAAAAGTAAACACGCGACACGTAAATTGATCCCGCATCGCAGCCAGAACATACCTAAGTCGGGCGAACGGCAACGTCGCCCGCCCGGTGCGTATTACCCCCTCCTGACGACACGGGTTCGGCCGCATCAACTAATCCTGCGCGTCGGCCTTCGCGGCTCGATGCTTCTACAAGGGCCGATATCAACCAATGACGAATGCGCGATTTGATCGAATCGTATCGTTGAAGGGTCCCAGCGCGACCAGATTGACATGCACCTCCTAACCCTCGCGCTCGTGAGCGGCAGCCTTTTTGCGGACCCCGGAATGGGCGGCGGAATATATCTATCACTTGATGGCGCTTTGTGAAAAGCAATGCGTTGCCACGCTCGACGGGTCACGAACCTTCATGGCCTACGGCGGCGCCACAAATAACAGGCTTCCGACGGACATCAAAGCCCGCTTTTTGAAGTTGGGAGAACATCTTCTCTCCCAGATCCATCGCCGCCTTGTGACCGGACTCGAGTCCGAATCCGAATCTGGGTGTCGTGAAGACGACGAACTGTGCGGGATCCGAGTACGGTTCCAAGTGCACACCGCAGAGGTTTGGATCCTCTCTTCCGCTCAGCGGAGCATTCTGCAACCAGAACCTCGCGCCATGCCCTCGGCCCTCTACAGCCCACGTCACATTTCCGGAATCAGATGTAGTTTTGCCAACCGCTGTTACCAGACCGTCTTCTTTCGCCAGCGAATTGATCGTTCCAATAAACTTCTCCGGTTCGCCGGGCCGTATCACGACATAAAACTGAAACACGGCTGGACCTGGGGCGCACGACGCCAATGTAGCGAGACACAGCAGGACGAAGAAGCATTTTTTCATGACTAGCAACCGGGGAAATTCGCCGCCGCGTATGCAGCGGCTGCCTGGTCAACATTATCGAATACGGCCGGACCGGTTACATCATTGATGAGGTCCAGTAACCCGCCAATATCCACATTGAAGCCCGTTTCCAAACTTGCGTAGGGTGACTGCGATTGCGGAAGGGAGGAATAGCCTCCGGTTCCATGCGTTAGCATGTAAGCCCCGTCTGAGGTGTCCAGAACCGTTCTCTGCACCGTTCCCGTAAAGACATGGAAGGGTGTCGTGGTGTTAGTCCCTGTCAAACCATCTGCCGAGAAGGTTGTATTGACCCATCCGCCAGGAACTCCCCAATTGTTCACAACCAGGTATGTACCAGGTGCTTTCGGCTGCCCTTGGGTAAACACATTGGGAACTGTGAACCGACTTATTAGGTCACTTTGCTCCTGCTCTGTGAGCGGTCTCCGGCACACCGGATTCTGTGTTCGATAGTCATGGCCTTGCTTCGCGCCAGCCGTATTTGAAGGATGTACAATGAGATAGTTAAACCAAATGACCGTCGGAATCCGGATTGTCTGCGCAGGTTGTCCCTTCTTTGGAGGGGACTGCACCGTCACGGTCTGAACGCCCTCTTCCGCGGATGTAACTCCAAAGAACTCTCCTACAGTTATGAAACTCAAGTCCGAAATAGAAAGAGGAGGAAGGTTGGTCTCCGGAGCGTTGTTGATGACTACAGTGGGAAGAGCGTTAGTCGGCGTACCCTTGGCCACTTGGAATCCTGTCGGATCTGTGAAACTGAGGGGGTTATTGCGCACGTAGCTGTATCGATTGTAATCCTGCGGTAGGGTCCGATCCGGGATCGTCGGATCGGCTGACAGAAATCGACCTGTGATGGCATCCTGAATCCGGCCATTCATGTCATTGAGACCCATGGCGCCCAAGGCCACCTGCCAAGTATAGCCATGCCGGGTGACGGCATTCATCTTCGTCAGTTGGCCATTCGTCGGTGCACCACTCCACGTGCAGGCGTTGCGCCGCGCGCCAAAGGCCGTGAAACTTTCCTTCACGTAGGTAGTGCCATCGCTGTTCAGGATTGTGGCAACGCTGCCCTGATGGTCCTCACGCACATAATGCAAGGTATTCACCCCTCCGCTGGTGCGACTGTAGATCGCCACCTTCGTACCGCCCGCGAAGATGTAATGCCGGTAGTCGATCGCACCGGCCGTGTTCACCTTTTCCAGCAGTCCGCCGATGAAGTACGTCGTCTCAACTCCGCTGTTGCTGTTGAGCACCGCCTTCCATCGGTCATGAGTGTAAGTGTAGGCAAATTGGACCGACTCCCCGCTGCCCGTGTTGTTAATCAGCAGCGGATGGTTGTAACTGGTCCAAGTGATGCCCAATCCATCGCGCGCCGTGGCGTTGCCATTGGCATCGTAGGTATAGCTGTAGGCGCTGCTGCCCGCCTGCGTCACTGCGTGCTTGTGCGAGGGATCGTACGTCCAGGTCGCCCCGCCGGCCAGATCGCTACGTGAGGTAATGTTACCAGCATCGTCGTAGTGCATTTGCAGATTCAACGTGCCGTTGAGGCTGGAGTGATCGAGGCGATAGTCGCTATCGTAGTAGAAGTTTTCCGTAAGACCCGCATTGTTGTTCTGCCGTTGCGTGACATTCCCCAACTCATCAAACAGATAGGACTCGTTCTGCAGCGTGGCCGATCCACTGGGACCCGACGTGATAGCACTCGGCCAGGTGGTTATGCTGTCCAGTGTTCGGTTGGTCACCACCCCATTCCCGAGAGTTTCCTGGGTCACTTGACGCCAGGCATTGGCTGCGTTTGCTTGCCAGTAGACAGTGCCTGCGATCGCATCCGAAACCTTCTGTGGGTAGCCATTCTGATACGCGTACGACAACTTCAATCGATACCCCGATGTGCTCGTGGGATACGTCAAGGTATCGAGCAGTCCGGTGACATTGTTGTACGCCAAGTCGTACCCGTAAGTAGCATCCGACGGGATGGTAATAGATCGGTTTGAGGGTCGCGCATCGGCGTCGTACGCATAGGTTTCCGTGTAGCCATTGGCTGACACCACCGTCAGTTGACCGACATCGTGATTGGACGCCGTGTGGCCCCAGGTCCAGTTGGTCGTCAGATCCGGTTCCGTGCGAATCAACGGTCGCGAGTTCGCATCATAGGTTTGCGAGAAGCTCTGTCCCTTCGCATCGCTCCAAGACGTGACTTCACCGAGCGCATCGTAGTTGAAATGTCGATGATGCCCTGCCGACGCTGGCGCTACATCCAGATCCATGTCCGTGGCGTCAGTTTGAAAGGCGCCGAGGTCATAACTGGCCGTGAAGAGAGAATTAGACAGGCTGTCGGTCACGCTCAGCACGTTGCCGAAGGCGTCATAGGTAAAGTTTTGATGATATCCGGTGGGATCCTGAGAGACGCCCAGGGTGCGGGCGACCGTGTTGATCTTCACGGTGGCTATCCCCTGCGGATCCGTATAAGTGACGGTGCGGCCCGAATACTGAATGGTCGACGTCTGCGGGTTGGAATTGCTGGAATTGATGGGCCGTTGAGTTTGAGTGAGACGACCGATGGCGTCGTAACTCTGCGTGACGCCATATGGACAGGGAGCTGCCGTTCCAGACCACGCACAGGGAATTCCCTGAACCCGTACCCGCCCGAAGTTATCGTACTGAACGGTGTTGAGGGTATAGGCACCGGCGGCAAACGATCTTTGGGTCGAGAGCACCTGGCGATCCAACGGATCGAACCACGTTGACCCGTCCGTTTGGATACTACCATCCGTGGAATGCACGGCTCGGCCCACTACGAGCCCGTGACTTCCGACGGTGCATTGGCCGGAGGATGCGCAATCACTGAACGTCCAGGTGGTGTAAGTTCCGTCAGGTCTCGTTTCCTGTTGTCGCCGCCCAAACGCATCGTACTGCCAGCTCGTGGGTGGCGCATTCGCAGTACTTCCGTCTGCGCTCTGGACGACTTCGCTGGTCTGTACGCCCCAGTTGTAGTCGTAACCTTTGACGGTCCTATACCCGGAGGCGCCCAGCGCGTTACTGGCGGCGTCGCGCAGGGTAACGGCGAACTGCCCAGTCGTACCCCAATCGACCGTCGACACGCGGGCTGCCATACCGATACCGGTCACCGTCTGACTGTTGATATTCCCAAATCCATCGTAACCCAGGCTCGTTGTCACGGCGTACGTGGAATTGCCGGGTTCCGCGTTCTGGACATTGATCCGGCAGTGCACATAGTCTGACGGGCTGTCGAACGCGGTCGTCCGCGTAATTGCCGAGGCACTCGTGGCGCTCTTGGTGACGGTGATCTGAGTCGGTATGTTCAAGCACCAGTTGGTGCCCGAGTCAGGATTGATTGTGGTGGCCGTGGTCGTCGTCCAGGATTGCCCCACATAGGGCGAGCTGGAGTCGTTATCCGTCACCGTATCCGTCACATTGGTCGCATTGCCGTAATTGTCGAACTGGCTGGTCTTCGACTTCGTCGCGATGAGTAATCCATTTTTGGGCCCACCCACCTCATAGTCCTGCTCAGTAGAGTTTTGAACAGATATGAAATGCCGATCGTTGTAGGACGTGGAATGAAGGACCGTGTCCTGATTGGTGTATGTGGTGTGCGAAACGAGCGTCGTCCCGTTGTTCTGGAATACATCCGACTGTAAAACTTGTCCGAACTTGGGAAAACTCTGCTCATACGTGGCCTTTGAAACCAGGCTGTTGCTCCGACTGTCAGTGACTTTGACGGATTCAAAGCCCTCAAAACCCCAACCCAAGAGATTCCGTCGCGCGCCGGTATAGGTATAAGTTTGCGTGAAGGTGCCACCGATGCCATCGGATTGATTAACGGAGCTCACCACATACAGCGGCGCATGGACATCCTGCTCAGGATAGGTGGTGCTGTTGCCGCTGGCACTATAACTACCCTGCGTGATGGCGTTGTAGCTCACCGTGAAATTGATTCCGTAACCATCCGTAATCGAGGTAAGCAAGTCCGGCCGCTGACCGAAGCCGTTGTGCGGGTAATATCCGATACTGGTTCCACTGTAGTACCCCAGGTCATCGAGTCCATCCGCGTTGGCATCGAGCGTAAAATAGATGCTACTGGAGGGAATGCTGGTGGGGATCAGGCTGCTGAAGCCGGTGCCCGTGGACAAATAGACGCCCAGGTTGGTGCCATTGTTAACGACCAGATCAGTCCGACCGTCGCCATCCCAATCCATCGCCCACAGCACGCTCGTAGAACCGACGTTAACAGTGGTAGGCGAAGCCCCGTTACACCCCGATAGATGCAAGATGCCATTGGCAATGAACTCCGAACAACTGTCGGAATTGAAGTTCAGGAAAGTGACGATGGACGCCGCTGGATCTGAAGACACCAGGTAGCCCGTAAACGTGGAGCCGTTGGAAATCAGTTCATAGGTTTGCTTGGTCGTGCCATTGTTAGTGATCAGAGCAACATCCTGGCGGCCGTCGGCATCGAAATCGAGGCCCCGCACGTTTCCTGCCATTCGGATGATACTGTCTCCGTTGTAGCTGCCAATGGCATAGGAGGAAGAGTTGGACAGGGTGTAAGCGATGACGACGCCGCCAAAGCTCGGAGCAGTAGTGGAGCTCGTATTCAACTGTGTGAATACGCGAGTGATGCCGCTCACAATCGAACTGGCTATGAGGTCGGGGCGGCCATCGCCGTTGATATCGGCCAGAATGAATTGGTCCCGACCGGTGTCATAGGCCAGGCCCGTCGAAACGCCTGAGAACGGGTTTCCATTCGAAGTGAAACTGTAGTAATACCAAGTGCCGCCATTGTTCCCGAGGATACCTGACTTGCCATTGCCCAAAATATCGCCGAAGAGCTTTGGGGTTGGCACTCCGGTATTGAAGGGCGTCCCGTAGCCGCTGGGAGAGCCCAGCGCCACATACAGGGCAGTTCCGTTGCCATACAATAAATCCGGAAAGCCGTCACCATTCACATCGTATACCCATGGATGAGCGCCAGTGCCATTGGTGATGGGAGTCACGGGCGCGGCGCTGACGCCCGCTTGCCCGTTCTGATACGTCATGGTCGTGGGACGGAGGCAGTTTGTTGCACCCGCATCCGAACACTCTGTAACCGAGATGAGGCGCTGGGCGCCGTTGGTTCCGGTGGAGGGTGACGACTCATAGCCCAATGAATACAGCTTGATGGTCGTGCCCGAGCTATTTTTAATGTTGATACTCTGCAGTAGCTCGATATTGAGCACCGAGGTACCCTGGACGTAACCGGAGACCGAGCTCGGAGCCGCGTTGGTGGTGTAGGTGAACGCCATCGTGTAATTAAAAGTGCTCGCGCCCGCACTGGTCGGGCTCCAGGAAATCGACGAGGGAAGTCCGACTCCACTGACCTGTGCACTCGGGGCGAGGTAAGACAGGGTGAGTAATGTGTTGCCATATCGATCCGTGATCTTATCGAGGGCCCAGGCGACCGCTGTGCTGCCCGAAGTGACAATCTGCGAGCTGTTGCCATTGCCATATTCGTACGTATAACCGTCCTTTCCCTGGACAGTGAAATACGATGGCCCGTTGCCGGCCACGCCGTGCGCGGTGATGTTGGAGAAATTGGCGAACAGCGTCTGGTAGGTAGTTCCGTCCTGACCATACGTTGACAACGTATCGCTGCTCGTGAGGCGCAGCCGTTGGCCATCGAGGCAGAACACATCCGTGGCGGCCAGTTGCACCGGGCCCGCTGCGCCATCTTGCGCGATGGTCCGATTGCATCGGGAAATCATCGAGAGTCCCGATAGAGACCAACCGATGCCGACACTGCCTCCGCCGCCTCGATGATCGTACGTCAGTGCCATCTGCGGCCGGACACCTCGGGGACCGGGCGGCGACCAGATGGGAATACTGTAGTTGGCCGCGCCCGTGGGCGATACGTCAAATGAGCCTCGAGTTCTGCCGATGACAGTCGTCGCACTGACAGTCTGGACCGTCACGAGTCCGACGAGGAGCGCAGCGAGCCATTGGATCCAACGGGGGATACGCATCGGGGAATTCCGTTCGGGAGGTTGCGTGTTATGAGAAATTTGCTGTGCGAAAGGCAGCATGCAGCGCATATCAGGGCGCTCCTAGTTGCAGTCCGGACTGCTGGCAGCCGTTGTCAGGGTGAGGACGTTGGAGTAGGTACTCCAGTTTCCCGCCGCGTCCGTGGCACGGACGCGATAGGAGTACGCGGTGCCGGCCGTGAGACCCGTATCAAAGTAAGGCGGACCATTGGTGGCGGTGCCGGGTGGCACCGGCGTGCAACTGGCACCCGAACAGCGCTCGACGCTATAACCCGTCACACCGACATTGTCCGTAGAAGCACCCCAACTCAGATCGATTTCCGAGCTCGAAGAGGCCACCACCATGAGATTTGAAGGTGCAGTCGGTACCTGCGTGTCCCCTCCTCCGCCAGCCGGTGTGGTGATGCTGACGGGAGGGCTCGAGTAGGAACCCAGATTGCTGTTGGCATCCGTCGCCCGCACACGATAGGTGTAGCTCGTTGATGCCGTGAGCCCGGTGTTGCTGTAGGAAGTGGTGGTGGGCGTCGCAATCTGCGCGAAGTTGGAGCAACTCGCGCCAGTACAGCGTTCGAGCAGGTACCCGGTGACCGCGACATTGTCGGTCGGAGCGGTCCAACTGACGTTGATCTGCGTACTCGAGACGGCCGTGAGGTTCAAACCCGTGGGCGCACCCGGGGCGGTCGAATCGGCCAGGGCCTGAATCTCGGCAGCACTCAAAATCCGGTTATAGACGCGAACCTCATCGATCAGGCCATTGAAGCCGCGCGCATTGTCGACGGGCCGATTGCCGATGGTCAGTGGAGTCGTAGTATCGCTGAGCGCAGTACCGCTGCCATTGGCCGACGTGCCCGCGGCACTGACATCGATGCCGTTGATGTACAGATGGATGCCACTGCCGAGCGCGGAACCATCCCAAGTCGCGGCGACGTGCTGCCAGCTATTGAGAGCAATGGTCGAGCTGGCAGAGGTCCGATTGGGCTGAGTGGTGCTGAATTGGTCGCTTTGAAACTTCAGCGTGTTGTTGAGCCCCAGGCAAAAGAACCAACCCTGATCGTTGTTGTCCTTGTCTACGATACGCCCGCCCGATCCGCCCCCGAGGCCCGCCGGCTTGATCCAGGCGGTGACGGTGAGATGCGTCGTATAGAGGTTTGCCAGCACACCGCTGCCATTGACGGCTACCGACTGCGTGCCGCCAGTGAAGCTCAGCGCGTAAGGTCCGACCCGGCCCGTGGACCAGGTGGGGCTGTTTGTTAGAGTGCCGGTATCTGCATTTCCGGAAGCATCCGCGGTTGTGCTGCCGGTGCCCTCATCCAGGCTCCATCGACCGACCGGACCGGTTTGAGCGAAGCACGGCGCAGCCAGGAAGACCCAAACCAGTGCAATCGAGCCTCTCGGCATCTTAGATAGGACCGATTCATTGAGCACAGCGGCTCCATAGCGAACGGCTTTGGTGCGTTCGAGTGGGGAAAACGATGGCGGAAGGGGGAAATGAGCCGGCCGCTACGCGGAGTTACCCTCTGCGCTGAGATATTTGGCCGTGATCATGCAGTGTAGACCGACACTGCAAAGAAGAATGAAGTCGCGGCCCCTACCTGTGATCGACGCCACATCGACGTGCATAGCAGCCCTACCTCAGCAGCGCAGCTTCGGACCGTCCCTCTAACGATCTTAGGGTCCGGGTTCAATCGCGCTCGTGTTGTTGTTGGATTCCCGAGCCATCCGATGACGCCCGACCATCATCTTGGGCTTTAGCTTGGCTGTCAACCACTTTTCGGTCAAAATGGAGTTGAGTTTCATTCGCCACAAAAAACGCCGGGTACTGTTCGCTTCATGACGCACCCACACGGCTTCTGTAGGCATCGAGTGCACAGGCCCCAAGTGCAAGGGATGAAGGCTTCGGTCGCTGGGATTGCAGCGACGTTGCTGCTACACGGGTTTGCCCTTGCACCGCTTACTTGGGGTGGACATGTTGAACGCCATCGCACACCCGACATGGAAGGAAGCTCGGCGAGTCAACACGACTCCAACTTACTCGACTCCATGATGGTGGTATTCACGGAGGATTCCGGCGCGATTGGGGACCCTGCGCGAAACGACTCGCCCTCGACCCGTCCCTTTCTGCTTCCGCAACCGGCACTCGCAAAGGTGGCGCGCCCACATCTAACTGCGGCCAATCTGGATCTGAGTGACGAACCTGAGAATCGGATCCCAACGGAGGCCAACGGAAATGACCTGGGGCGTTCAATGTTGTTCGGGCGCTATATGGGACAGATTTCGGCCCGGGTCGAGCGAGCCTGGATTCGACCGCGATCAGTCCCCTCCGCGGGTAAATTCACCTGTCGCGCGCAGATCACCCAGGATCGAAAAGGTCAGGTGCAGGAAGTCACACTGCAGGAATGCACCAACGATCCGCGGTGGCAAGTCTCACTCGTGCGTGCCATCAATGGCGCATCACCCTTTCCAGCACCGCCGGATTTGTCGGTTTTTTCAAACCTCATCACGGTTGAGTTTGATTCTGATCCATATGTACCCGGCGCAAGTGAGGAAGGCTTTGAGCCGAATATGCCTGCGTTCGCGAGCGCGGTTCCGGCCGATAGTCCGTCGCGATCCTCGCCCCCCGTGGGACGCACGGTGAGAGAGGTACTCCCGGACGGAACCGTGAAACTGACCATCATCGGACCGGCAAACAACGTGCGCTGACGCGCCAGAAACTGGAAGGTCCCATACAGTGGGAGTCCTGAGCCACCGTGGAACGCTCCAAGCTGACCGAACGCACCTTTGCCTCAAAAGGCTCGAGGGGACTGCCGGATGAGTTCCATCAAGCGGCCTTGCCCCATTCATCCACGTTTTTAGATTGCAGTACGTAGGTGTTGCAGGTTCAAATCCTGTCTCCGCGACTATTCCATTGAGAGAGCTGCTTAGTGCTGTACGGGTCTGCTCTCCATTTGAAACCGGTACACCGGGCGCCATCAGAAACCGTTATTTCGCCGCCGCTGCGCGTCGGCCAGGACTCCGCATCGCGAACACACGGGTACGCAGTCACTTCACGCTTTGTGGATTTGCGGGGCCTTGCTTCGCCGCGTCCTCCAGCAGTGCTGCAGTGTCGTCTAGACCCCGACGGCGCGCGACCTCTGCAGGCGT
>Ga0105237_10005062_pt1 | contig 14978 bp, 11 predicted proteins | sample KBSC24metaG_FD_81520 | JGI IMG/M metagenome (GOLD analysis project Ga0105237, IMG submission 81520) | Corn rhizosphere microbial communities from Kellogg Biological Station, Michigan, USA - KBS C2-4 metaG | ecosystem: Host-associated > Plants > Roots > Rhizosphere > Soil | place: Michigan, USA... | reverse complement strand
TCACCGTAAGATCCAAGGCCAGGTAGCTCAGTTGGTAGAGCGCAGCCCTGAAAAGGCTGGCGTCGGCGGTTCAAGTCCGTCCCTGGCCACCACCCAAAATCAATCACTTAAGGGATTGGGGACCTAATAGGGCTTCCCACGAAGCGTTCGCCAAAAGGCAGTAACTAATTTAAAATAAAGGGGAAAATGCCCCAACCCAGAACAGCCGAAAAAAGGCTGGCGTCGGCGGTTCAATTCCACCCTTGCCACCACAACAAAAGGACTTAGCCGCGAGCAGAACATTGGTTTCAACCCTGAAGTACATTAGGCGTACATCCGCCTCTTTGCTTTCGGGTTAGTCCTTAAAGCAGACCTTCGGCCAATTCTAAAAGGCTCCGAGCCCGGTAGGCAGCTCTAGCCGGATTGCTATCATGACCGGCGGGGGCTATCCCGGTCCACTTCTCCCAGTTGCCGAGAAAACCCGCGATTAATTGGCGAAGCCAAGCGCGTTTCTCGGTACTAATCGGGCGGACTTTCTAGAGCGACTTCTGGACTTTGGTGGTGCGAAGGGGATTTCGCAACAGGAATCAGGCCCTATCCACCACAGACCGTCGGACTGTGTCGTCCTCCTGGATTAGTGGACACTGGCCAACTTCCCGTTACTTATCTCGAGCGTTTCGATTCCAATCGGGCGCACCATGTGACTACTGTGCTTGTGCAGGCGCGCTTTATGTATCGCGATAGTCGGCCCATTGAAATGCGGCCCGTGGGCGAGACCGAATTCGTCAATGGTATCGCCGCCATGCGCGAGCGGATATGGCGGCAAAACGCGCGTTGCGGCGGGAATCGTGGGCCACGCCGATCTGACGCTAGAGCGCCGGTCAGAGCAAACGGCAATCCCACTCTGGGCGAGCGTAAACCCAACCACTTAGTTCGAGATGCGCGGTGCTGGAGGCTGCGCTCGCTCACCCGTGAGAGATGAGTCGAAGGGCATCCTGAAATCGTGCCGCCCCAAGATTCTCCAGATTTTGTTTTATATGAACCCTCGCATATTGTAGCCTGGCTTCATCGGCCGCCAGAATAAGCTCACCCGCCCAAATGCGGTTATGGAAGTCCCGGAAATCCGGCACCTTCTCCTTCGAATGAACCGCGTTGTCTCTCAAGCTAAACATGAATAAGACCGCTGGGTAGAACATATGAAGGAGCTGGCGCATAAGATAAAGTCGCGCGCGCCTGTAGTCACCCGCCGCTTCTCCGAAATAGGCCCGAAGATAAGCCTCTTCCTCCGCGTCGTTGGTGATCACAAAATTCGCCACCACGGCGAGATCGACGTATCGGTCGTTCCGGAACCCGGCTTCCCAGTCGACGAGCCAGACGCGGTTTCCATCGAAGAGGATGTTCTCGGGCTTCAAGTCGTTGTGACTCGATACCATGTCTGAATCGTCGCGTGGGTAAACGCTCGCCACGCGCGCGTATCCCTCGAAGAGTGGGCCGGCTTCACTCTCCGGCAGAATCTTCGCCGCCTGGAATTTTCGAACGAATCGATCCATGACGTCGAGGTAGTTCATGGCTCTCGGGAACGGGAACGGAGGCAGCGCGTGCAGCGTGCGAAGCGTGGCTGGTAGCCGAAGCAGAGCCTCGGTTCGTGGAAACGGTCGAGCGGTCACGAAGTCGGTGATCGAAACCCGATCTTCGATGCTTGTGTACCAGACGCGGGGGCCGATTCCAGCCTCCGCCGCCGACTTCATGCAAGCGAAGTGGTGCGTTTGATCGCCGCGGCCAGGGCCGGCAGTGGCATTGGTACTCACGATGAGGCGCAGCAGGTATGGCTGTCCCCGCACGACGATGCGGAAGATGAGGGCAGGGCTCAGCCCCGCCGTCATCATCTGTATATCGTCGTACCCGGTTACACCAAACGCTTCCCGCAACGCGCAGGCTACGGCTTCTTTTTTCGCTTCCGGAATCATGAAATCCTCCTTCAGTTGGAGAAGTTGCCGTCTCTATTCCATTCCGATATAACTTGCCAGTTCCTCGTTGAAAGCGAGCCGAAAACCGTCTGGCGCTGACAGATCCCGGTATGTGTTTCGGGTTGGCTGGTAGATCTGTCCAGCCGTTCGCGGCTCGATCACAGCCTTTAAATGATCAGTAGGATCGAGAATCGCCAACGGGCGCGGCGCAACCAATCCCGCTAGCTGCGGTAGATCGAAGCGCTTCAAGATGCCGGGAACGATCTGGCTGGCGGCCTGCATGAATCGCCCATGGTCCGTCAACGTGCAGTAGGATGCTAACCCCCGTTGAATCGCGACACGAGTGACGCGTTGGTCTACAACAGCGGCAAATAGAGCCCACAAAGCGCCCATATCGGAACCAGCCAGGCGGACCTTCCCGAATTGCGAGGCGAAATCGATCGCGCGCAAGAGATCGCGCACTCGTATGGCAAAGAGGGATTCTCCCAGCGCCCACGCCATGTTCGCTAGTGCGACATCGGAATTGTGCAGGTGCTCGTAGGTGCCGCGCAGATCGCGCCGGAACGCTAGTGGTTGAGTCAGTCCCAATCCGCGGACATCGGCTAAGACTACGGTGAAGCCGTCACGCGCTAGTTTATCGGCGAATTCGTGCGCGGCGTCGTCATCGTCTCCGCCTGCCGGCGCGTTGGGATCGTCGTCGGAAACCGATACGGGCTTGGTCACATCGCCGGTCACGTGTACGACGCATTCCGCACCGGGGCGGTGCGGACGATAGAGGCGCGCCGCCACGTATGCATCAGGTTCGGAGAGAAACTCGACGCGGCTGATCTGGTATTTCTCCAGGCGCTGCGACCCTACCTCGCGCGGATTCAAGGGGACTGGTGACATCGGAAGCGCGAGCATCCGCCGGATGTCGTCTCTCTGACGCGCCGCGTCCACAATCGGCGGCGGTAGCATCGACGCGTGTGTGCGGATGATTGAATAGATGGAACGGCCGATTACGGGTTGGCGCAGCGCACCGGCCGGTTCCGGTTTTACATCGCTTTCTGTAATCTCGTTTGTCGTATGCAGCAACCACCGTTGAAACCAGCGAACGGTAGCGAGCCGCAGCGTCCGCGGCCAGTCCGCATCGGGCCGCGCGATTTCGACGGCGAATTTATCTGCGGCTCCGACCAAGCGATAGCTTTGCCGCAGGTGGTCGGCATCCGCATTAAAATCCCCCGTTTGATCTTCCACTAGCGTGAGCAAGGGCCGGGGTGCGAGGGCCATTAAGATGTCCAGCAGATCCACGCCTTCGCGAGCAGCGGGAAATAAATGTTGCTCCGCGTCGTCCGTGATATTCCATTGGGTGACGTCGATCGGCCAGCGCTGCGCGCGGCCATGGACGTGCATCGCCAGACACTGGATCCTCTCATCGAGGACCGCGTGAAATAGTGCACTCCAGCCGGTATCGGTATGATCGGCACAGCCGATCCTCGTGCGGTCGACCTCCGGGCGCGTGAGCAGGTAGTCCACGGCGCGCATGGCGTCCCACACGAAATATCCCGCCGCGCTTTCCCCGATCAAGGAGAGAAGCGCGCCGATCACTCCATGCTCAAGCGTCGGCGATAACGTTTCATCGAAAGTCTCCGCGCCAGGCTCATAGTGTTGGCGGCGGTCTCCTTGGCCGATCGGATCAAAGGCGAGCACCACGAAACCATGGGAGACGAAATCGAAATACATCTGCTGGTAGTCTGCCAACATGCGCTCGGCGTTGAAGTGTCCCCGCTGCAAGACGACCGCGGGAAATGGTCCCGGCGTAGCGGTGGGGATATAGAGGTTGGCCGGAATCCAATAATCCGGCTGGCTTTGGAACTGCACATTCTCGATGCGATAGCCCGGATTTTCGATCCGATGCGTGGTGCGCGGCGACAACGGGCCGCCTGCAGGGAACGGCCCCATCATTTTACGAACCTTGGATCGTACCAACTGGTTTCGCGCCAAGGCCTGGTTCGTCGTGCGAATTTGCGCGCGCTCCTTGGCTATTCGCAGCGCAGAGTCATTCAGCCGCTGGGCAAGGCTCCGCACGGCCATGTTGGGCATGTCCGCCGAGTACGGGCGGATACTTTGCCCTCGCGCGAGTCTCTGCGTCAGCGCGAGCGCGGACGAGCCCAGCACGAATTGCCGCCGGTCTATTTTCACTTTTTACTGCAGATAGAAGGCGAACAATGCGTCGCCTGCACCCACCACCACATATTGCCGGCCATCGAGCATATAGGTAATGGGCGCGTTGGAATCGTTGCCGATGCCGGCATGCCAGAGCGGATTCCCAGTCTTGGGGTCAAACGCAATGAAGTTGCCTGCGCCGTCGGTGCCAAACAATAACCCTCCGGCGGTGCTCAGCAGCCCTTGCGCTCCGGTTTGGGTGGTGTGCTTCCAAACTACTTTCCCGGTCTTATAATCGATCGCGCGCAAAGAGCTGCCGATGGAGCCCATGTTGCGTTCGGACGCTCCGTACCCCTGCGGACGCGCGTCCGTATCGGTGAGATAGAACATGCTGAACGTTTGTGAAGTCCCGACGTAGAACAGGCCTGTGTTGGGATTGAAGCTGGGCGCCGGCCAGTTGGTAACACCGCTGGAACCCGGTGACACCAGCACCCCTTCCACTTTCGGATCTTTGTCAGAGTTTGGAATCGGGCGCCCCAGTTGATCGACGCCCTTGTGCCAGTTCAACGATTCCACGAACGGCTTGCTCACCAGATTCTTGCCCGTGGTCCTGTCGAGCAAGAAGTAGAATCCGTTGCGGCTCGCGTTGGCCAACAGTTTACGCGGCCGCCCGTCGACCACGTCGTCAACCAATACCGGCACTTGGGTGCCGTCCCAGTCGTGCGTATCGTGCGGCGATACCTGAAAGTTCCACGCCAATTTTCCCGTGTCCGGATTCAACGCGACGATGGACGCTGTGTAGAGGTTGTCGCCTTTGCGACTCTGCCCAGCCATCACGGGATTCGGATTGCCCGTCGCCACGTACAACAAATTCAACTCGGGATCGTAGGTCCAGGGTTGCCAGGTCATGCCTCCGCCATGTTCCATGGAATACGAGTCGGGCCACGATTCGGCGCCGGGTTGACCGGGCCTGGGCGTACTGTACCATTTCCATTGCACGTCGCCGGTTTCCGGATCGCGCGACTCGAGCCATCCTGGCACGTCCAGCGAGTCGCCGCCCATGCCGACAATCACGTGATCGCGTACGATCAGCGGCGAGGGCGTGCAGAAATATTCCTGCTTTACGTCGGCGATCTGCTTGTGCCAGCGTTCGCGGCCAGTGGAGGCATCGAGCGAAACCAGGTAACAATCCGGCGTCTCGAAAAATAGCCAGTTGTTGTACATCCCCATCCCGCGGTTGCCGATGTGGATGCCGCCCCTGGTTTTCCAGTAGTAGTGCCAGATCTCCTGTCCTGTGCGCGCATCCACGGCCCAGGCGTGGTCTGGAACAGAGAAGTACAGGACGCCGTTGACCATCAGTGGAATGGCTTTGATCGCGAGGTTTCCGCCGGCGGCCGCGCCGTCAGCACCTTCGCCGCCCACGATCGCGCCGACCTTGCCGGTATTGATGCGGTACAGCCACGCCAGACTTAATGCCTTGACGTTGGACTGATTGATCTGGTCGAGCGTGCTGTAGTGGCGGCCAGAGTAATCACCGTGATACGTAGGCCATGCCTCCACCGGCGGCTTGCCGAGCAACTTCCGGTCGAGCCCGCCCTGAGCCATCAGCGCATGGGACGCAAGCAGAAAAACGGCTGCGATCGAACATCGAGTCTTCATTTGAGCGTCACCAAATACGCAGTCAGGTCGTGAATGTTCTTATCGGTATACTTCATGAGCATGTCCAGATGGTGCTGTAAGGGGTCTGCCAGTTCCACTCTCGGGGCGTCGCCATTGCGCGTGAAGGAGCGCGTAGTGTTGCTTGCATCACGTAGGGTCACGTCGAAGTCGGTGATGCGCAGTAGCGCTCCGCGAAAAACCTCTCCTGAGGCAAGCGTCACCGTGACGTTTACCGGGGGACCCGGAGTCGGACCGCCGCGGCCTCCGGGACCGCGTCCTCCGCGCGGCATCAGAAATTTCACCTGCAGGTTCACAGGCTCATACTTCGCGCCCACTCCCTTGAGATCGCCGCTGGGCGAATGGCAGGTTTTACAAGCGCCCGCGCCGTTGAAGAACTCCTCGCCGGCTTTGGCGTCTCCCACCAGGATGTTGCCGATCTGGTAGGTGTTGCGAAAGGCGGCTGCGGCCACGCGGCTATGCAGAAACGTCGCAATGTCCACCGTTTGCGCGGGCGGAAGATCGAAAGCCGGCATGCCGTTTCCGGGACGCCCCACTTTTAGAAATTCGCCGAGTTCTTTGCCCCCCTCGTCATCGAGCACCAGCACGGATCGAATCAGGTCCGGGCCGCCTTCGCCGCCGCGCGCGTTCGAGCCGTGGCAGAATCCGCAGACCGCGACGAATGCATTTTTGCCGCGCTCCACCGCCGCTTCCTCGAACTTCGGCACCGCTGCCGGCTGAGCCTGCGCACAAATCGCACCACCCAGGAGAAGCGCACTGATCCTGAGCAAGTTGGATTGGCTTCTCATCGTCCGGCCTCCAGGTTCCGCCCGCATCAAGCAAGGGCCTGCTTCATATAGGACATGCACTTCTTTACTTCTTCAACGGAGGTACCTGTGCCTTTGTACTCGTATTCAATAAATGCCGGGATGGGGTACTTTTTATCGCGTAGTAACGTGAGGACCTCTTTGATGGGCGTATCCCCCTTGCCCCATTCGACGTTCTCGCCCTTATTCTTCTTGCGGTCTTTTATATGCAGGTGCGAGATGCGGTCGTGATGCTGCTCGATATATGCCACCGGGTTCTCGTTGGCCGCTGTAAAGTGCCCAATATCGAGATTGATCTTGGCGTATTTCGACATGTCGAGTGCCTGCTGAAATGTGCCCGGAGTCGAGAACTCGTCCGGATTCTCGAATTCGGCGTGTCCGTGGAATGCCAGGTAGATCTTGTGCTGGTCGGCGAATCCCAGGAGCCGCTTGGTCATGTGAACCTGAGTGGACGAAGCAATCAGATTCACTCCGAGGGCCTTGGCCTGTTCAAAGGTCTTGTCAATTTCCGCATCTGTGAACTCGCCGCGATAGTTCATGGTGTAGGCATAAATATTGATGCCGGCGGCGTCGAACTTCTTGCGGATGTCCTTGAAATACTCCATGGGCGTCGTCAGCCGCCATTGGCGTAATTCTTCACGGGCCTTGGCGGCCTCCGCCGTATTGCCCCGCCCAAAGCCACCCGCGCGCCCTGGTTCAATGTTGGGAGAGAACAGCTCGATTTCTCCAATGCCGCATTCGGTCAAGGCCTGGATCACAGCATCCACGTTGTCTTTACCGGGTGTGCGCGGGAAATCCCGAAAGCTGTAGGTGATGGTCCCGAGCCGCACGCCATTGACCGTTGAATTGATGTGCGCTGCCCAAGCCCGTGCGATTGGCCAACTCGTCAGCGCGATCTTTGCGAAATCTCGTCTCGAATACATTTTGGATCACGACCCTTTCCTGCAATATGTCCTGACCCTCGACCGGCGGCAGAGGACCCGAGTAAATAGCGTAACGGCGGCCGTCGGCCGGAGCAAGCTGTTTAAGGCTGCAATTGAGGCATTGACGTATCGGACACCCCAGTACGTCCACGATACGTCCCGGGCTCGGTCACCCGCGCGCCACGGAAACGCGCCACGGAAACGGTCGCCGTGCCGACTCCTGGGTGCTATACTGATCGATCGTTCAATGTGAGCACTCAAATACAAATTTCGGAGTCTCTGGCCGGTTCCTGGATGCCCGAGACTGCAGAACAGCGCGAAGCCGTGCGCCAGCAATTGGCCCGGATTCTCGAAAGCCATCTGTTTGTCAACAGCAAAAGGTCGGCCAAGCTATTGCAGTTTACGGTCGAAGCTGTGCTGACTGGCCGGGCCGAGCATGTCAAGGAACGCAGCCTGGGTATTGACGTATTTCAACGCGTTCCCGACTACGACACCAATCGGGACCCGGTGGTTCGTACGACCGCCGTCGAGATCCGCAAGCGAATCGCTCAATACTATCAGGAGCCTGCCCATGCGGACGAAATTCGGATTAGTTTCCCTGCCGGATCGTATGTACCGGAGTTTCGTTTGCCGCCCGGTTGGACTCCCGCTCCCGTGTTTGAGATCGCACAGCAAATAACGGCCGTCGAGACCCCCACAAAACTGATTCATCGCGCTGTGTATCGGCCTTCCCGGCGCCAAGCTCTCCTAACGGTAGCAATGGCAATCGCTGGCGTGGCGATCCTCTGGTTCCATCCGTGGGTTGGTCCGAGCGCACTCGACCGCTTTTGGGGGCCTGTTTTGACCTCGCCCGGCCGTGTGTTGCTGGTCATTGGCGGCGGTGGAGCGGTCGGGTCTCCTGCGGACGCTCCCCTTGCAAACGCGGCCCAAATGTCGATGCTCGATCTTCAGCACGAGGAGCGTGTTGCCTTCGCGGATGCCACCGCTTTGTCCCGCATTGTCGGCATCCTGATGACCGGCAAGAAAGCGTTCCACATCAGCCAACACAAGGCCGCCAAACTCGACGACTTGAGAGACGGCCCCGTAGTTCTCATTGGCGCATTCAATAACGAATGGACCATTCGCTTGGGCGAGCAAGCGCGATTCTCTTTCATGCGCGATCGCGCGACGCATGTCGGCCGAATCGTGGATAAGCAAGATCCCACTGGTAATCGATGGCTGATCCATGAGGACCAGCCCTACTCAACGATTCCGGAAGACTATGCTTTGGTTTCGCGAGTACAGGATCCCACCACGGGACGCATCGTGGTGATCGCCGCGGGAATCACCAAATTCGGCACGGCCGCCGCCGGTGAGTTTCTCTCCGACCCAGCCTACATGGAAGCGGCCATGCGTTCGGCAGCGGGGGGCTGGGATAAGAAGAATATCCAGATTCTGATCGCCACCAAGTTGGTTGGGGAAAGCTCCGGCCCGCCGCGTACCTTGGCGACCTATCTCTGGTGATATTGAACCGCCGCAGGCCGTATCGCAACGTAGAGTACTGTCCTTATCTTGCTGTATCTTAAGCCAGATACCGTACCCTCCTTGCTGTCATCCCATAAGCGCCCTAGACTCGACCAAGTTTGTTCCCGCCGGTCCGGGAGCTTGGGTCCGTTTAGTAATTTTAATAACGCTCAGGGAAAAAGGGAGATGCGATGGGTCTAAATGGTTCCGCTCTTAAGCTCGGATTGGCGACAATCGCCGTCCTCTTGTCGGGGGCGATCTTACGTGCGCAGGTGACTACCGCCGACGTCCTCGGTACGATCACGGATCCGTCTGGCGCCGTCGTGCCCGGCGCCAAAGCGACTCTGCAGAATCTGGACACCGGGATCAGCCGTTCCCTTGAAGTGGGCGCTTCGGGCGACTATCTATTCACTTTGCTTCCTATTGGCCGTTATTCGATCAAGATCGAAGCTCCGGGGTTCAAAGCATTCTCGGTGGGGGGCATCACTTTGCAATCGGGCGACCGTACGCGTGTCGACGCACACATGGAATTAGGGCAGTTGGGCGAATCCGTTCAAGTCGAGGCGCAAGCGGCGGCTCTGCAGACCGACACGTCCACGGTGGGAACCTTGATGACCCAGCGCGCAGTCCAGGATCTGCCGTTGATAAACCGTAACTTCATCACGCTCGCACAGGTGGTTCCGGGAGCATCGGAAGGCGCGCCGAACGCTTTGAACAGCGGCACCCGGCCTGATGACCGGCGTCCCAGTTCAGCCGTCGCGATCAATGGAGGCGCCCTCACCAATTACATGATCGACGGCATGGATAACAACGACCGGTTGATTGGAACCGTGATCGTCCGGCCCTCGATTGACGCGCTCGCCGAAGCTAGAGTGCAAACCAATCTCTACACCGCCGAAGTGACCCGGGTCTCCGGAGGCGTCATCAATCTGCTTACGAAATCCGGCACCAACGCCTATCACGGAACGCTTTATGAGTATTTCCGTAACGATGTCACCGACGCCAAGAACTTCTTCCTGACGGGACAGCCGCGGCCCGAATTCCGGCAAAATCAGTTCGGCGGAAGTTTGGGCGGCGTCATTCGAAAAGACAAAACCTTCTTTTTTGTCGATAACGAGAATTCAAGATTGCGGCAGGGCAGCGCCTTTACGGCCATTGTCCCGACGCAGGCCATGGTGAACGGCAACTTCAGCGCTCTCCTCCCATCGACCATTATCCGCAGCCCCTTCACCGGGCTGCCCTATGCGGGAAACATTATTCCGAAGTCAGATATTAATCCGATCGGTCAGAAAATTGCGCAGTTGTATCCGGCCCCCAATCTACCGAGTACCTCCACGAGTTCGGCGCAATTCGGCTCGGCGCTCGTCAAGAGCCAGGACTACTCAACGATGGATGTCCGCATCGATCAGCATATCTCCGATAAGGATTTCTTCTATGGACGGTATTCTTTCAACGATGTGACTTCTTTCATTCCGCCAGGATTTCCGGCGGTCAATGGAGTGTACCCAGGCGGTAATGCCGGTGCGTTTCCGGGGCCCGCGCTGCAACGGGCACAGGGAGCTCAACTCAACTACGTGCATGTCCTGGGGCCTACGCTGGTTGCCGAGTTCAAAGGGGGCTGGTCGCGCTTCGCCAATCGCACCCAGAATGCTAACGTTGGGCAAAACGTTTCACAAGCGCTAGGCATTACTGGCGCCAATCACAACGCGATCAGTTCGGGACTGTCCTTGGTGCAACCGAGCGGGTTTGAATCGCTGGGAGACGCATCGTTCGTACCGATTATCCAGATCGATAACACCTTCCAGTATTCGGGTGCGTTCACGTGGACACGGGGCAGCCATACCATCAAGTTCGGAGCCCAGGTGATCCGGCGGCAGGCGCTCATTGCGCAAAGCAGTTTTCCGCGCGGGCAGTATACGTTTGATGGCAGCCTAGTGGGCAATCCGATTGCCGCCCTTTTGCTGGGGGTGCCGACCACGGCCCAGTTGGTCGAGAACACAACCTGGCCGGGGTACCGCATTTGGGAGCCCGGATTCTACGTCCAAGACGACTGGCGGGCCACCAGCAAGCTCACCCTTAATATCGGCCTGCGCTATGACGTCTTCACTCCCCTGAGCGAAGTGCATAACCAGATAGCCAACTTCGATCCTTCTACTGGAAAAATCATCATCGCGGGTGTAAATGGAGTTTCGAATACAGCAGGCGTCAAAACCGACTATAAGGATTTTGCGCCGCGCTTCGGCTTCGCCTACACTCCCACCAAAGGTCTGGTGATCCGTGGTGGATTCGGCTTAAGCTTCGCGCCCACGTCCCTGGCGTCGGGAATCTATCTTAAGAATCCGCCTTTCGTCGCCGGCGTGAACTTCAACAATACGGGATTGACGCTTCCGCTGGCAGCCTCGGCGTACAACATTTCTCAGGGCTTTCCTCCCGCCGTGGCGGTAAATCCCGCCAATCCCACGGTTGCCCTCAACGCAACCACTGAGGATTTCAAATCCACGTATGTGGAGCAATACAACCTTACCGTTCAGAAAGAGATCGCGAAGTCAGTTGTAAGTGTGGGCTACGTGGCCGCGCTGAGCCGCCGGCTGGCCGATGGTTATGACTTGAACGAGGCGCTGCCGGGCCTGGGAGCGGTGAATCCTCGCCGGCCATATTTCGCCCAGTATCCGGCAGCGGCTGCTATGAACTACATTGTCACGGATGGTCTCGCGGATTACCATTCCCTGCAAGCTAGCTTTGAGCGGCGTCTTGCAAATGGGCTTGTCGTGAATTCGAACTACACGTGGGCGCACTCCATCCAGAGCGACGCTTCGGTGGCGATCGGTGGTGTGGGCGGAACTCCACTCAGCACGAATCGCAGAACCAATCGCGGTAACGCGCCGGAAGACATTCGGAATCGTTGGACACTTGCACTCAACTATGAACTTCCCTTTGCGAAGTCCGCCAAGGGTTTCGTGAGACAAGCGTTCGGCGGCTGGCAGATGAATGCGATTCTGGTAGCATCGTCCGGCCGGGTGTTCAGTGTCCAGAACAATTCGGCGGTCGCCAATACCGGGGTCACCGGCGTGAACGATCGTCCCAACCGGATTGCTTCGGGAAATCTCGCCAATCCTACCCTGGCCGAATGGTTTGACATCACGGCTTTTAAAGCGCAAACGACCGGAACAATCGGCAATGCCGGCGTAAATATTCTCCGGGGACCCGGATATTTCCAGCAGAACGCATCTATCTTCAAGAATTTCAAACTGACGGAAGCATTCAACCTGCAATTCCGCGCCGAGACGTTCAATCTGTCCAACTCGCCGATCTTCGCTGTTCCGAACAGTGCATTGGGTGGTCCTAACTTCGGGGTGATTACCAGCACGGTGGCTACATCCACTCCCCGGCAGTTCCAGTTCGCGCTCAAGCTGTTATTCTGAGCGGGCTGCTTTGAGGCCTCCCGCGGAGGCCTCATTTGTCCATCCAAGGAGTTTGTTTGAGAGTTGGCGTTTTTACACCATTGCTATCGCAGTTTTCACTCGATGATGTCCTGACCAAATTGGAGCGCTATGGCATTCGCACGGTCGAACTGGGCACCGGCAATTATCCAGGCGACGCGCATTGCAAACTTGCCGTGCTCGACGATGCCGCGGCGTTGCAGAAGTTCAAGGACAAGATCGAGACCCGCGGATTCGCCATTTCAGTGCGCTGAGCTGTCACGGAAACCCGTTGCATCCCGATCCGGCGCGGGCCGAACACGATCAGGACATCAGCCGGAGGACGATCCTGCTGGCCGAGAACTGGGCGTTTCCACCGTGGTCGATTTTTCGGGATGTCCGGGAGATTCCGCAGGGGCCAAACAGCCCAATTGGGTAACCTGCCCATGGCCGCCAGAGTATTTGGAGATCCTGAAGTGGCAGTGGGACGAAGTAGCGATTCCTTATTGGCGATCCCGCGCCCAATTCGCCGCCGATCATGGCGTGAGAATTGCCATCGAGATGCATCCCGGCTTTCTGGTCTACAATCCCGAAACCCTGCTGAAACTGCGCGCGGTCGCCGGACCGGCGATCGGTTGCAATTACGATCCCAGCCACATGTTCTGGCAAGGGGATCGATCCCATTGCCGCGATCCGCGTTTTAGGGAATGTGATCTTTCATGTACACGCAAAAGACACGCAGATTTACGAGCGTAACTTGCCGCTCACGGGCGTGCTCGATACCAAACCCTACACCGATGAGCGCAACCGCGCCTGGATCTTTCGCACGTGCGGCTACGGCCATGGCGAGCAGTGGTGGCGCGAGTTCGCCTCCCGAGGGAAGGATCTGTTAAAGAAACGTCGCGGCTCGGCGATGGCTGGACCGACGCGCAGGTCAAAGCTTTCCGGCTGATGGTGAACCGCTCAGTGAGCTGGGCCGAATGGGATCTCGACGCTCTTGCACTTAAACTCGGCGAGTTGAAGGCACTCGACTTCGATCTGAGCCTGACAGGGTTCGACGCACGAGAGATCGATGCCTTTACCCTCGCGCCGAGTGCAGCCGAGGATGACGTACCGCCTTTCCCCGAGGTCCCCGTGTCGCGTGCCGGCGTTCTTTGGCTGTTCGGTCCGCATCGGGTGTTGTGTGGGGACGCAACGAACCCGAAAGCGGTTGTGCACTTGCTCGATGAGCGGAAGCCGTTTTTGATGATTACCGATCCACCATATGGCGTCGACTACGATCGGGAGTGGCGTGCAGAAGCCGGCGTCAATAAGAACCGACGCAAGATGGGCGAGGTATCGAACGACCACCGCGCAGACTGGCGTGAGGCGTGGGAGCTCTTCAAGGGGCCTGTCGCCTACGTCTGGCACGCGGGCCGCCACGCCAGCACTGTCCAGTCCTCGCTTGAATCAGTAGGCTTCGTGATACGCAGCCAAATCATATGGTCGAAGGATCGCTTCGCGTTAAGCCGCGGCCACTATCACTGGCAACACGAACCATGCTGATACGCGGTCCGCGGTTCCGCGCACTGGATGGGCGACCGAAGTCAGAACACATTGTGGAACATCAAATCACGCGAGGACTCTGGCCACGGCCATAGCACCCAGAAACCAGTCGAATGTATGCGCCGCCCCATTCTGAACCACACGAAGCAGGACGAACTGGTATATGATCCCTTCCTGGGCAGCGGCACCACACTGATCGCAGCGGAGTTAACGGAGCGGGTTTGCCTTGGCCTGGAACTCGATCCCCGATATTGCGACGTGATCGTCGAGCGCTGGCAGAACCTGACTGGTAAGCAGGCTACTCTTCACCGCTCGGCGCAACGTTCCAGCACGTCAAAGAAGGGCGCCGACTCGAACGTCATGACCATGATTGCAATGACGCCATTGAACTTATTGAGAATTCCCGACTATAAAGACGAGTTACCATCCGACCGCAGCAGATAAGCAAACCGTCAAGACGATGGTTGCCTGCGGGATTCCCCAAGAAGACATTGCGCGCTGCTTAGGGACTGACGGGATACATTCCAAAACTCTATGCAAGCACTACCGTGACGAGCTAGACACATCGATTACGAGAGCCAATTCCGTTATCGCGAGCCGCCTCTACGCTGCCGCAGAACGCGGCGAGCCTTGGGCGGTTTGCTTCTGGCCGACGGTTTGCCCAATTCGTCAAAGTGGATTCGCACTGGATTGGCGATGATGCATCAGAATTGTTACCGTGTTACACCGCACCACCCACTTGAATTGGATCACGCGCCAAAATATCGTGGAAGGAAGGGATTCTCGTGAGAGCCGCCAGAACTCATGGCCGGGGCGGGCCGGAGCAGATATTTTTCGAGGATGCACCACTGCCGGAGGTCCGGCGTGGGGATGTGCTGGTGCAGGTGCATGCCACTGGCATCACGCCCGCGGAATTGACTTGGGACGAGACCTATCAGAACGCGGACGGAACGCCTAGAATCCCTGGCATTCCGGGGCATGAGGTTTCGGGGATGGTGGAGCGGATGGCGGCTG
>Ga0105237_10005060_pt1 | contig 14984 bp, 15 predicted proteins | sample KBSC24metaG_FD_81520 | JGI IMG/M metagenome (GOLD analysis project Ga0105237, IMG submission 81520) | Corn rhizosphere microbial communities from Kellogg Biological Station, Michigan, USA - KBS C2-4 metaG | ecosystem: Host-associated > Plants > Roots > Rhizosphere > Soil | place: Michigan, USA... | reverse complement strand
TGGGTCCAGGTGGCGGACGCATCCCGACGTCGTATTTCGGCGAGACTTCCGGCATCTCCCGCGCAATCCGCACCAAGGGGCAGAAGGGCCCCATTCGAATCGGCATCCTGGGCCTGGGCGCCGGTGTCACCGCGACGCTAGCCCGCGCCGGCGATACACTGCACTATTACGAAATCAATCCGCTGGTGTTTCAAATCGCCCAGACCAAGTTCGATTTCTGGAAGGACTGCCCCGCCGACAAGCATCTCTATTTCGGGGACGGCCGCCTGACGCTCGAAGGTATGCCGGACAGCGAAAATCTCGATTTCCTCGCGATGGACGCCTTCACCAGCGACGCTGTGCCGATGCACCTCCTAACCTTGGAAGCCTATGCCACCTATTCGCGCCATCTGAAGCCGGATGGCATTTTGGCCGTCAACATCTCCAACCGTTATCTGGAGCTGGAACCGATCATGGCTCAAGCAGCCAAAGAGATGGGCTGGACCGGAATCGTGGTCTATGATGAAGGTAATTCCGAAGCTTACTACGTTTCGAACACTTGGGTTTTGCTGTCGAAGTCGTCCGCTGTATTCGCTGATCCGACCTTCCAGGATCCTAATACTTACGCGCTGCAGGTGCGCCAGCAGAAGCGGGTTTGGACCGACGACTATAGCAACATCATCCAGATATTGCGCTGAAAACTAACACCCATGATCCTTTACGCCATCACGATTTTCTTGAGCGCATTTCTGCTCTTTCAGGTGCAGCCACTGATCGCCAAGATCATTCTGCCCTGGTTCGGAGGTTCGGCCGCGGTATGGGCCGCCGCACTGCTGTTCTTCCAGCTTTCGCTATTAGCCGGATACGCTTACGCGCACGCCCTTATCAAAATGACCAAGGCCCGGACCCAGCTTCTGGTCCATGGAACGCTGCTACTGATCAGTTGCGCGCTCCTGCCGATCTTGCCCAGCGTGACGTGGAAGCCTACCGCGATCGGCGATCCTACGCTGCGAATTCTCGAGCTGCTGGCCGCCACCATCGGGCTCCCTTATTTCCTGCTTTCCTCAACCAGCCCATTGCTGCAAGCCTGGTACGTTCGCCGCACCGGGAGCAGCGTTCCCTATCGGCTTTTCTCGCTATCGAACTTCGGGTCGTTCTTGGCCCTGCTGAGTTTTCCTTTCCTGGTTGAGCCCAACATTGCATCGCGCCAGCAGGCTTACATCTGGAGCACGGCCTACGTGGCGTTCGCGGCACTCTGCCTGATCACAGCCTGGGTCAGCCAAAGGGCTGCTTCTCCGGAACTCGCGGCTATACCGGTCTCTCCCGTAATCCGGGAGAAATCCGGTGAGCGCCCGACCGGTCTGCAACTCCTCCTTTGGGTGAGCCTGGCCGCTTGCGCTTCGACGCTTCTGGTGTCCGTCACCAACCACATGAGCCAGAACGTCGCGCCCGTCCCGCTCCTTTGGGTCCTCCCGCTGGCCATCTATCTGTTGACTTTCATCCTGGCTTTCGAAAGTGACAAGGTTTATCAGCGTTGGATTTTCCTGCCGTGGGTGGCTCCGGCCTTGGGTTGGATGGCCTACGCGCTGTATGCCGGCGAGGGAAACTTCGACATCTGGTATTCCATCCCGATTTTCTGCGTCGGTCTATTTATCGCTTGCATGTTGTGCCATGGCGAGCTGGCGCTGCGGAAGCCTGCCCCCCAGTATCTGACCCTGTTCTACTTAATGGTGTCGGTGGGAGGCGCCATCGGAGGCATTTTCGTCGCCATCATCGCGCCGCGCGTGTTTAACTCCTACCTGGAACTTCCCATCGGTTTGGTTGCCTGCGGCGTCCTGGCTACCATCGTTCTCTTTAACCTTGAAATCCCGCGCTTCGGCCCATGGCCCGTTCGTTTCGCGCTGGCCGTTGGTGTTGGCCTTCTGGCCGGATACCTGGTTCGGAAGGAACTGGAAGATCGCAAGGGCTACCATCTGTTCGCACGAAATTTCTACGGCGAGCTGCGTATCCGCGATGACGATGTCGGCCAGGAATATGCCCTGCGCAACCTGCTGCATGGGACCATCAATCACGGATCGCAGCGGCTCAATCCGGAACATCGCTATGAGGTGAATTCCTACTATGCGCCTAGCTCCGGCATCGGCCGGGCCATGCAGGCCAAGCAGGGCCTTGGCCCGGTGCGGTACGGAGTCGTCGGCATGGGCGCCGGCGTCATGACCGGATATTGCCGTGCGGGCGACTATGTGCGCGTCTACGAAATCAATCCGCTGGTGAAATCGCTTTCCGAACGCGGCGAATTCACCTTTTTCTCGCACTGCGCCGGCGACAAAGAGGTGCTCATGGGCGATGCGCGCCTGACCATGGAAAAACAAGAGCCACCAAACTACGACGTGCTGGTCATCGATGCGTTTTCGAGCGATGCCATCCCGGTTCATCTTCTCACCAAAGAAGTCATGCAGCTGTACTTCAAGCTGCTGAAGCCGGATGGCGTGCTGGCCGTGCACATTTCGAACCGCTATCTGGATCTGGCGCCCGTGTGCGCCCTCGGCGCGCAGTTCGTCGGCAAAAAGGCCACTGTAGTGGCCGATGACGCTTCGGACAACACCTTTGCGAACTCCACTACGTGGGTTCTCATCACCGCCCCGGATAACAATGTTTTCCAAAACCCGAGTTTCGAGGGTGCCAACATGTACCCAGCCCCGGCTCCGGCTGGGTGTCGCGGATGGACCGATGACTATAGCAGTATCGCGAGCATCATTGAAGTTCCGGATCGGCTGAAGAAGTATATTTCACAGAGCTGTAGATAAGGGTCAAAGGATGAGCCGGCAGCCGGCTTGCCCGAAGCGCGGCTTCGGCCCTGCTTTTACGGCCCGGATGACTTTCTTGACGCCGGCTTCCCAGTCCGGGAACAGGTCGACGTACTGCATCCGCTCCTGGATCTGTCTCGGCACCGTGCACGCCTCCAGCCTGACCGGGACCACGAAGGCTTGTTCCAGCGGCATCCGCTGCCCGCATTCGAGCGCCCACCGCAGTTCGCTTTGGAACGGCCCGCGCTTGGAAGTCGAGCGGGCGGAGAAGCACGCTACAAACACATCGGAAATCTCGATGGCCCGCCGAATGGCCCGCGGCCAGTTCTGCCCCGGAATCAGTTTGTCTTTGTCCATCCAGGGCGAGCATCCAGCCGCGGATAGCCTGTCACGTAAACGTCGCGCGAGCGGCAGATCCTCCTCCACGTATGCGATGAACACTTGCGCCTCGGTTTGGGCGATGAACTCATAAGCCCCGCCAGCACCTCGCCGGAACATCCCCAATCCATCAATTTCCACAGTCTGACCACGCTCCAGTGAACGCCGGATCATCGCCAGGATCCGCTGAGGATTCTTCACCGTTGCTTGTGTGTCCCGGCACGTTTTATGAGTGTTCCGATCCCGGGTAGTTCAACTGGACGCCCGCGCCGCAGCTTGGTCACAATCCGGTGTACCAGTTCATCGATCCGGTCCTGAGCGACCGCTACCGGCAGACCATCCTCACGCGCCAGCTTGCGGGTCAGTTCGTCGCGCTTCATACTGCTCGAGGCTAACTTCAAATTGAGCTCACCTAGACCTGGTGGCATAGCAATAGCCTCAATAAAGAGAACTTAACCGAAATGGAGGCCCGGAACCCTCAGGAATGAAACGATTTTAATGGGTGCTTAAGGGCCTATTCATGTGCGGTTGTAAACATAGGAGTGCTGCGACGGTATTTGCCGTTCGGCCAAGAAACAAGGAGACCTCACCTAAATGAAGAAGTTCATCAACATCATGTTGGCCGTGGCCCTGACCGCCGGCGTTGCCACCGTCACCCTCGCTCAGGACACGACGAAGAAAGAAGACACAAAGAAGAAGAAGGGCGGCAAGAAAGATAAGGACGCCAAGGGCGACACCAAGAGTGGCGATGCCAAGGCCAAGAAGGGCAAGGGCAAAAAGGGTAAGGACGGCGACGCCGCACCCACGAAGTAATATCCAGCTTTTTAGTAGTGAACTCGACCGCGGCGGGCTGCCTGCTCGAAGGACGCCCGCCGCGGTTTCGTTTTTTAGCGAAACAGGCTGGCCGCAAGTCCCGCGCCCGCCGCTCCCAGCATCAACCAGGCCGAATCGATCCGCGTGAACGTGAGCACGGCGAAGCTCGCCACCATCAGGATTACGGAAAACACACCGGTGAACGCATCCAGTGTGAGGGGAACCGAAGAGGAAAGCAACAGGCCCGCGCTGGCCAGCAACAATCCCCGAATCGCGCTACGAACCCTGGGGATGTCGGCTCGCGCCCCGATCCAGCGCATCAGGGGAATCACCAGAAACGCGGGGGTGATGAGCGCCAAGAAGCCCATGAATGCTCCGGGGATGCCGCTTACCGCGTAAGCAACGCATACCAGATAGAGCCCGAATGGCCCTGGTCCGGTGCGTCCCGCGACGACAGCCATATTCAACTGGTGGTCGGTAAGCAGATGGCGCTCCACCACAAAATCGTCGCGAACCATTGGCAGCGATCCCAGGCCGCTGAACGACGTCACGCTGGCCTTCAGCAGCAACAGATAGAGGACCAGCAGATTCACGATTTGGCGTCCTTCCACAGGAAACCGATCAGCGCGCCTGCCAGGATGATAGGTAGAGGCGTCAGTCCGAAGATCCGTGACGCCACGAACGCTCCGCCCGCAATCAGCACCACTTGCAGATTCCGTGCCATGCCCTTCCACGTCGTCCCGCCTACATGCGGCTTCAAAATGATCCAGATGGTGGCCCACATCATGCCCGCGACGGCTGCTACCGTCCCTCCGATGGCGGCCATTGCAATCCGGTTCCCCTGCCAACGTTCAAAACCGTAGGCGATCAGTACGGCCAACGCCGATGAGGGCGCGGTTAGAGCCATCACCGCCCCGATAGCTCCCGCCACGCCGCAAATTAGCGCGCCAATAGCCGCGCAGAACGCGATCAGGTTAGTTCCCGGCGTCACGCGCGCAATTGCAAACGCCAGATCGAACTTCTCAGCGCTGATCCAGTGGCGCGTGTCGACCAGTTCCCGTCCCAGCATGCCGATCGTCACGTATCCGCCACCAAACGTCGTGTTGCCGATGCGGAAGAAAATTTCCGTGAGCTTCTCGACCGAGGGAAGAGGACTTTGCGGATTCAAACCTTTAATTCTCGTACAATCGAATATTCCATGAACCTCGGTCTCACTAACAAAGTCGCCATGGTCGCAGGCGCCAGCCGCGGGCTCGGATTCGCAGTGGCGCGCGCCCTGGCCCAGGAAGGCGCGAAAGTCTCCCTATCTTCTCGAAATCCCGAGGCAGCTTTAGCGGCATCCAACGTGATTAGCGGCGATACCGGAGCCGACGTCCTGGCAGTGGCGGCCGATGTGCGCTCCGCTGACGCGCTCGAGAACTGGCACCACGAAACCGTCAACCGCTTCGGCGGCGTCGATCTGCTTTACGTCAATTCGGGAGGGCCGCTGCCGGGTCCGGTCCTGAAATTCGACGATGGCGCTTGGCAGGGCGCGTTCGAACTGCTGGTGTTGAGCGCCGTGCGTATGATCCGGCTGGCCGTCCCATCGATGACCTCCCGCGGCGGTGGCTCAATCCTCCTCGCCACTTCTTCCGCGGTACGCGAGCCTATCGGAAATCTCGCGCTTTCCACAGTGATGCGAACCTCCGCGTCGGCACTCTCCAAGATTCTTTCCAACGAGCTCGCGCCCAGTAGGATTCGAGTGAACCAGCTCATTCCCGGACGCATCGACACGGATCGCGTCAAGGAAATCGACCAGGATAACGCCAAGCGCACTGGGATCAGTGTCACCGAGCAGCAAAAGCGCATTTTCGCGACGATTCCGATGGGCCGCTACGGCAATCCTGACGAATTCGCGGCGGCCGCGGTCTTCCTCCTTTCAGACGCCGCCGGATACATCACGGGGGCCAGCCTCCAGGTCGACGGCGGAATGCTCCACGGAATATGAATCGCCCGGGCCTTTAGCCCGTGAGCTTAGAATGGAATCGTGCGAGCGGTAGCCTTGGTGAGTATCGGGCTTTGTGGTTTGGCCTTCGCCCGCACGCCTTCCGAACGGCTGCAAAATAGCCGCCTCGAGGCGGTCCATAACCAGATTGTCGAATGGAAGAAGACTCGCGCTAGCTTTTCTGCGGAAGGAGTGTATCAGGACTTTCGGGCCGTGTTTCTTCCCGAGCCCGCGGCTCAGCAGGTTCTTGTGGATCCTGCGCATAACGCCGGTGTCCGCATAGTTTTTGGTGCAGCGACCGAGGGGATGCACGACGGAATCTTGTTCCTGCGCGCGCCCGACGGCGATTTCAAAGGCACTGATATTTTTGGCTTGCCCCAAGAAGAAGACGCCCAGCGTCTGCCGTCCAAGTTCAAGCAGCTACCCGATGAAGCCTTCGGCTCGGATGTCCATCGGCCGGAGGAACCGGTTCCTGTGGGATCGGTGCTTTTCGCGCGCACGCACATTCCGCCGGCGAAGGTCACGAAGGATTTGACCGACGCGTATACCGCGGCTTTCCGCCACGCGACTACCCACATTTTGGCTACTCAGCTTACGGTGGCTGCGATCCACGCTTCTCTCGCCGCCGGGCACGCCTACGTGGCGCATGACTGGTTATGCGATCCTACCGGGACCGCATTCATCGCACAAAGTTATTTTGGTGCGTTCGAAACAGGCGATACTGTCGCATACAACCCGCTGACAGGGTCGGTTACGATTAGCGCACGTCTCCCTGTCCCGGCCAACATTCGCCTGCTGCGCGACAACATGGTCGTCGCCGAAGCTCACGATTGGAAGCTCGAGTACATCGTGCGCGAAACCGGTGCGTATCGCCTGGAAGCCTCGCTTTCGATTGATGGCGAGGAACGCCCTTGGATTTTCACTAATCCAATTACCGTAGGTTCGCCGACCAATATTACGCTGCCCCCCGCGCAGATAGCGTCCAACGTGCAGCTGCAGGCCGGCATTCCTTATACGGATGGCGACCCGGCAGATTCCGACAAACATAAGCTCGACCTATACCTTCCTCGCGGTCAGAAAAATTATCCGGTGGTGGTGTTCCTGCACGGCGGTTCCTGGAGAACCGGCGATCGTTCCCAATATGTGGCGTTGGGCGACCGTCTGGCGCGAGCGGGAATCGGCGTGGCGATTCCAAGCTACCGGTTAATGCCTCAGAACCCTCATCCGGCGCAGATTGAGGATGTGGCCGCCGCATTTGCCTGGGTGGTTCGGAATATCTCGCAGCACGGTGGCGATGCATCGCGCATCTATCTGAGTGGGCACTCTGCCGGGGCTCACTTAGCGGCTCTGCTCGCCTTGGATGAGAAATATCTGAAGAAGTTCGATCTGCCTCGCACGACGATTCGCGGTGTGATCGCGATGAGTGGAACTTACGATGTAGGCAGACTCGATACGTTCCTGGTCGCTGCTGACAAGGGTGAAAAACGTGACGCCTCGCCCATAGCGCACGCGCATTCCGGCTCTCCCCCCTTTCTGATCACCTACTGCCAGTGGGACTACTTCGGCTTGCCCAAACAGGCTCGCGATTTCACCCTGGCCCTCAAGAAAAACTTCGTCGGGACGGAGCTTCTCTACATACCCAACGAGAATCACATTTCGGAAGTCATCAGCCTCGCACAGGATCATGGCCTGCTGATCGACACAATCCTGAGCGTCGTCACTAATCAGTGACATTCTACACGGAGCGTTCTGTTATTCTGTGCTCAAGGAGCACCCGCGTAACCTCATGCAGCGCGGTGAGCGCTGCTCCCGCGTTGATTTCGCCTACTCATGATCCCCCTACGCTCGAGCGAGCGTGTCTATTCGCGCCCAGTGGTTACCACCACGCTGATCGCGATCAACGTACTTATCTATTTCTACCAGTCGACGTTGAGTCCGTACGCCTTCGATCAGTTCGTTAGAACCTGGGGCATCGTTCCCGACGATCTGCACATGATTTCACTGTTCACTTCCGTCTTTCTGCATGGCAGTTGGCTGCATGTGCTCGGAAACATGCTGTTTTTGTGGGTTTTCGGACGGAATGTGGAGGATCTGATCGGCGGAACCCGCTTTCTGATTTTCTATCTGGTATGCGGCGTCGTGGCCGGCCTAATGCAGGTGCTCGCGAATACCTCGGCACCGAATCCCGTCATCGGAGCCAGTGGCGCCATCGCCGGCGTGATGGGCGCCTATCTGATTAAGTTTCCCCGCACGCAGATCGATACTCTGGTCCTGTTATTTGTTTTCTTCACGCGCCTGGCGATTCCGGCGCCATTCTACCTGCTCTTGTGGTTCGGCAAGGAGTTCTTAAACGGCATCGTATCCATCGGCGAAAAGAACTACACCGGGGGCGGCGTGGCGGTGTTCGCGCACATCGGCGGTTTCATCGCCGGACTGCTTCTGATCCGGCTGTTTCCCTCGCGCCAGCGCTGGCGGCACTGGTACGAAGAATCCTAGGCTCTACCGTTCGGTGGACCGCAAAACCTTCCGATATCTCAATGGTTTCGTGCCGGCGAAAACTCGCACAATGAGCCATGGCACTTTCCGCCGGTGAACGCGAACGCATCCGAGAAGAAGAGTGGGTCCGGGCCCAGGCGCGAGAGGATTTCAAGCAGCAAGCCGGCCAAATGGGTCAAAACCCGTTCGTGGGCATGGCGGTCATGTTCTTCGGCATCCTGGGCGTGATGGGAGTATTCGTGTTATTTATTCGGCTCTTCGGCAGCTTCTAGGAACAAAAGGGAGCCATGGACATGATTCTAGACCGGTTTCTCAAACATTGGACGGCGCTCAACAAGAAGCAAATTGGTGTGCAGGAGCGCGAAGCGCCGCTTCGGGACGAACTGTACACGCGCCTCCTGCTCTTTACTGTCGCGTTGCTTGCGCTTCAGTTTGGTCTGCTCTGGTGGGAAGGCATTCGAGGATGGGGACACGGGCCATTCGGATTTGCGTTCCTGACGGCGTTTCCGGCCGGTTACCTTGTGGCCGCTTTTCTTGCGCGGAAGCATCCTTTTCGCTTCGCGGCGCTCTTCACCGTCATAGTACTCACCATAACGCTCCCGATCGCACCGGCGTCCCGTGAAACCTTCCAATATCCGCAATTCGGCGGAGCCCTCATCTTGAGCATCCTGCTGTCCGGACTTCTGGTGGGCAAGACCTACGTGAGAATCTGGACCGTCGCCTGCGTAGTCGTCCAGTTCTCGGATGTGACGCACAGTTGGAGAGTCAACGCGCTCTGGTGCTTGCTGCACGTAATCGCCGGTTGGCTGGTAAGCCTGTATTCGTGGCACGTGGAGCGCCTCAATCTGGCCACCCGCGCGGCGGAAGAGCAGCAGCGCAACGCAATTGTCGCCGAGCGCACGCGTTTCGCGCGGGATATCCATGATACGCTGGCGCAAGGTTTCACCGGCATTATGATGCAGTTGAACGCAGCCGGGCAACGCTTAGAGGGCGATGCCACTGACGCGCGAGCGCACATCGAGAAAGCGCGTGAGCTGGCCACCGCAAGCTTGGAGGAAGCCCGGCGCTCCGTCTCGGCTCTACGCATCGATCCACTTTCGGGCTCGCTGTTGGGTGCGATCGAACAGATCGGGCGCAAGCTCACTTCTGATTCCGGCGTACGTCTCGATACCGAACTCGAAGGCCAGCCCTACGCATTGTCCGATCAGTGCGAAGCCAACCTTTTGCGCATCGCCCAGGAAGCGCTGACCAACGCCGTCCGCCATTCCAGCACCGAGCGTCTCGGAATTCGACTGGCCTATCGGACCGGCTCCGTCGTACTGGAAATTGGCGACAGAGGGCGCGGTATGAGCGGAGTCGAGCCTGCGGGCTTCGGAGTGGACGGCATGCGGGAGCGCACCCGCCAGATTGGCGGCGAGATTCAGATATTGAGCGGTCCCGGGCGCGGCACGCGAATTATCGTAACTGTCCCGAATGCCTGAGTCCATCCGAATTCTTATTGCCGAGGATCATGCCGTGGTGCGCGACGGTCTCGCTGCCGTGCTGAAGTTCGAGCCGGACATGACTATTGTGGGGCTCGCAAAAGATGGGCGCGAAGCGGTGACGCAGTTCCGCGAGCTGAAACCTGACGTCGTGCTGATGGACCTGGCGATGCCGGAACTGGACGGTGCGGCAGCGATTCTGGCGATCCGCAGTGAGTTTTCGGACGCACGGATCCTGGTTCTAACCACATACGATAACGACGAGAGTGTTTTTCGCGCACTCGAAAATGGCGCCAAGGGTTTTCTTCTGAAGGACTGTTCCACGAGCGATCTGCTGGGAGCCATCCGCAAGATCCACGCTGGCGGAACGCACGTCTCGGAGCGCGCCGCGGCTCGTCTGGCTGAGCGTGCCATGGCGGGAGGGGCGCTATCGCCGCGTGAGATCGAAGTACTCAAGTGGATCGCCGAGGGCAAAAGCAACAAGGAGATAGCCGCCTTGTTGTTTATTACCGAAGGGACCGTGAAGACCCACGTGCTGAGCATTCACGAGAAACTCGGCGTGTCCGACCGAACCGAAGCCGTCGTCACCGCGATCAAGCGCGGTATTCTCCGGGTCTAGAATTCCTATTGACGCAGAGTTCTTTGTAGTATAGAGTAACACCATGATTGATGCTTCTGAGCCGTTCGCGCGGCCAGTGCAAGTCGGATGGATTCCCCCAGAAATGCTCCATCCTCCGTACTTGGACCCCGAAGCGCGCGTCGGAATGATCCAGCAGCGCTCTGCACTTTTGATCAATCCGTTCTATCCCAAGGATCCCCATGCGAGCTTCGGAAAGCATGTGTTGACCCCTACCCTGGCCTTGACCAGTTTCGCCGCGACCACCCCCGAATCCTGGAGCGTTCAGTACTGGGACGAAAACGTTCTAGATGGGCGGCCGCCATATGACCCAATGCCGCAGGTGGCGGGAATCACGGTCCACCTCACCTTCGCCCGCCGCGCATTCGAACTTGCGGACTGGTATCGCCGCCGGGGCAGCAAGGTGATCCTGGGCGGTCTTCACGTTCTCTCCTGTCCGGACGAGTGCGCCCCGCACGCTGACGCACTGGCGTTGGGAGACGGAGTACAGCTATGGCCGCGAATTCTTGCCGACGTCGAACAAAATCGATTAAAAGCACGCTACGCGGCAACTTATGAAACTGACTATCGCGATGATCCGGCTCCCCGCCGAACGATCTTGCCGCGCGCGAGTTTCCTGACCACCACAAGCCTGATCGCGACGCGCGGATGCCACAATCGCTGCGGTTTTTGCTATCTGGCCACCGAAGGCTTGCGTATGCCCTACCGGATGAAGGACCCCGCTCAGATCGCTTCAGAATTTCTCGCCGACGGCCAGCCCTACGCGGTATTCACGGACAACAACTTGGGATCGCGACGTGAATACCTGCGCGCTCTCTGCGATGCGCTCCGGCCGCTGGAGAAAATCTGGAGCGCCGCAGTCTCCATCGACGTCACCGACGATCCGAGTCTGATTCGGGCCATGGCCCTGGCCGGCTGCACCGGGGTGTTTGTGGGGTTCGAGTCTCTGGCCGACCAGAATCTGGCGGATGCCCGCAAGAAGACTCCCAAGACCGCCGACTACGCACGCCGCGTTCGCATTCTGCACGACAACGGAATCCAGGTCAATGGCTCATTTGTGCTGGGCTTCGATCACGACCGAAAGGACGTATTTGCACACACGGCCGAGTGGGTGGAAGAAAACCGCCTGGAGTGCGCCACGTTTCATATCCTCACTCCGTATCCTGCGACTCCTCTATTCCGCCAAATGGAATTCGAGGGGCGGCTGCTCCACCGCGATTGGAGCTTGTACGACACAGCCCATGCTGTCTTCCGTCCCAAACACATGACGCCGGAGGAGCTGGAGCAAGGTTACGGATGGCTTTATGAGCGGCTATTCTCGCACGCATCCATTTGGAGACGCCGTCCGGAGGATTGGAACGCCGTGGCGCCCTATCTCGCGAGTTCCTATCTCTACAAGCGCTCCAACCGATTCTGGCATCTGTTGATCAAGCATCACATGGTGCATCGCGCCTGGAGACCTCTGGTTGAGCTGACACGTATCCGGCATTTGCGTTTCCGGCAGAAACTCGCCGCAAACGACGCGCCAGTAGTACCGCAGGGCAATGTCGTCACGGCCGGGGTGTAAACTCACTCTCTTTCATTCATCGGCACGGTCATTCCTCGGGCACGGTCCACTTTTCCCCGCACTGAAGCACCTTGAATTTTTGTGCCGGGCGGTGACCCAGCACGTGGGAGACGAATTCGTTCTCCCGGTCCTCGTCGAATGTTCCATAGTGCATCGGAATTACCCAACGGGCTTCGATGTCGGCTGCCAGCTGCGCGGCTTCACTCACGCTGAAGTTTCCTGGGCCGATGGGTAACAGCGCTACGTTCACGTTGAACGGCCGCAAGTGCGCCGCCAGTTCGGGATACATTACGCAATCGCCCGCATGATAGATGGTCCAGCGTCCAAAGCGGATCAGGTAGCCCAGGTAAGGGTATCCTCCCGCCGCAGTCCAATCGAGGTGCGGATGCGCGGAGGGCACGGCGTACACGCGCCCGTAGAGGTTGTCCTTGAAGTATTCGATACGCAGTCCGGAATCCGTGGTGGTCATGCGGTTGTAAGGAATTCCGGCGGCGTTCGCAGCGTCGGACGCGCTCTTCGGCAACACCAGTTTCGCGCTCCGGCAGGTTTCCAAGATTGCCGAAACCGCGGGAGCATCCAGATGACCTGGGTGCCCGTGCGTCGCGAAAACCATGTCGGCATTGCGGATGTCGCTCGCGGCCAACGGCACGGCCATTCTTCTGGTACGCCCCGGGGGATCGGACAAACACGGGTCGACGTAAAACGTTATGTGCGCGAAACGCACCACGAAGCCCGCGTGCCCCAGCCACCAGAGTGCGGGTGTGACCGAAAGGGTCCGGTCAATTTCTTCAATCAGCTCGCGGCCACTTTTCACGGGTTGCTGCACTTGCAGTATTCTACCGTTCCGCCGCTCTGGTGAGGCGGTCTCGGATGGCCGACCAGTCCGGCGCGTCGGGCGGCATCTCCACCGCGATCCACGGCCAATTCTCCGTGTCGAGCTGGTGCAGCACCCGGTAGAGCTGTGCCGCGTAGGGCGCCGCATCAAGCGGCATACGGACGGCGCGCGCCGCCGGCCCCAGGGCCGCCCGCCACACGTAGGCTCCAGTGCGATCCGGAAGCTCGGATGCGCTGCGGACTAAAATCAATCGCGTCCGCGGGCTGTAATGTTTCTCGTGCATGCCTGGCGAGGGATGGGCTTCGCCTGCCTGCGCTGCTGCTTGTTCGATTTCGCCCAAGGCGATCATGCCCGGCCGCAGCAATTTCAGTCTGCCGCCATCAATCGCCACTACAGTCGATTCGATCCCTACATTGCACGGACCGCCTTCAAGAATCGGTATCGCGCCGCCGAACGCTACCCTGACATGATCCGCAGTTGTTGGAGAAAGCCCAGTGAAGCGATTCGCGCTGGGTGCGGCTATGGGTACTCCTGCTGCTTCGAGCAGCTCCAAGGCGATCGGATGGTTCGGCATCCGGACGCCGACGGTAGACAAACCTGCGGTCACGTTGTCCGGGATGAGATTCTTCTTGGGCAGAACCAGCGTCAAGGGCCCCGGCCACCACAGGCGCGCTAACTCATGCGCCATGGGCGGCCATTCGCTGACAATTTCCCGAGCCATCTCCAGCGAGGCGACATGAACGATCAACGGACTGGTCTCGGGCCGGCCCTTCATTTCGAAGATCTTCTGCACCGCGGCTGGATCGAGCGCATTCGCGCCGAGACCGTAAACTGTCTCGGTCGGAAACGCGACCAAGCCACCTCCGCGAATAATCTCCGCGGCGGCCTTAATCGAGAGGTTCATCTTTGTCCGAAGCGGTCTTGCCGGTTTTGCGCCATACAAGATAGGCGTGGATCAGCGCGTCCAAATCGCCGTCCAGCACTCGATCGACATCGCCAATCGACAGTTTGGTCCGATGGTCTTTGACCATTCGGTACGGCGCGAGCACGTAGCTGCGGATCTGGCTGCCGAAGTTGATCTCAAGCTTGGAATCCTCCATCTTGCGATCTTCGGCCCGCTTTTTGTCCATCTCATGCTCGTACAGCTTGGCACGCAGTTGCTTCATTGCGGTGGCGCGGTTCTTGTGCTGGCTGCGCTCGCTCTGGCACTGCACCACGATGCCGGTCGACAGATGCGTCATGCGGATGGCGGAGTCGGTGCGGTTGACGTGTTGGCCGCCCGCGCCGGATGCGCGGAACGTGTCGACGCGCAGGTCTTCCGGGCGAATGTCGATCTTGATCTCTTCGTCGATCTGGGGATACACGAACACCGAAGCAAACGAAGTATGCCGGCGCGCGGCCGAATCGAACGGTGAAATGCGTACCAGCCGATGCACACCAACTTCACTTTGCAGCAGCCCGTAGGCGTTTTCGCCGTTGACTTCGAAGGTCGCCGACTTGATACCCGCGCCTTCGCCTTCCAGGCGATCGGTTTCGACGATCTCAAATCGATTGCGCTCCGCCCAGCGGTAATACATGCGGAGCAGCATCTCGGCCCAATCCTGGCTCTCGGTTCCGCCAGCCCCAGGATGAATGGTGACGATGGCGAACTTTGAGGCATTGTCGCCCGAAAGCAGCATCTGAGTTTCCAGCTTTTCGAGGAAGGCGGAGAAAGTCTGCATGTCGCGCTCGAGATCGGCCGTGACATTTTCGCCTTCGCGTCCCAGCTCGAACATCGTGTCCAGGTCGGAAGTCAGCCCGGAAATCTTGACATCCTGGGCGATCTGCTCCTCCAGGCGCTTACGATCCTGCATGATTTTCTGGCTTTTTTCGGGGTTCGACCAGAAATCGGGAGCGTTGGTCAGCTCCTCGATCTTGGCTAACTGATTTTTTCGAGTGGGGGCGTCAAAGATAGCTCCGCACAGCGTCGGCTTGCTGGCGGAGCGTGGTATATTCGCGTTGCAATTC
>Ga0105237_10005057_pt1 | contig 14990 bp, 9 predicted proteins | sample KBSC24metaG_FD_81520 | JGI IMG/M metagenome (GOLD analysis project Ga0105237, IMG submission 81520) | Corn rhizosphere microbial communities from Kellogg Biological Station, Michigan, USA - KBS C2-4 metaG | ecosystem: Host-associated > Plants > Roots > Rhizosphere > Soil | place: Michigan, USA... | reverse complement strand
TCCGCCAGCTTGTGGCGCACTTCCTCCACGTAAAGCAACATCGCCCCGACCGATTCCTCCCATGTCAGCGCCGGCCAGAGCTTCTTCATCTGGCTGTTTGGCATCTCGGCGCTATCCGAGGGGCGGCCCCGCTCTTTCTCGACCCACTCGACGTAGAGCCACGGCTGGACGTTCGGCGATTTCTGCCGCACCAGATCGAAGAACCGATGCTCATATTCCGCCTCGTCGTCCATCTTGAAATCGCGCGGCTGCACGGTGAGATGATCGATTTGCCCCAGGAGCTCGGTCGCGACCTGCCATTCGGTCTTGCGCTGGACGAGGCCCACATCCCAGAGCCGATGTGTATTGGCCCCGGGCAACGTGAAGGTCCGCGAGAGGTGGGGCCGGTGCGCGGTTCGGGCGTAATCGGAGAATTGCGCGGTGATATCCGTAAGCGTATTGCCGATGTGCAGCGTGTGCAGCCCCGGGGAGGTATCGCCGATCAGGAACGTCCCGATGATGGGCGGACTGGCCGCCCAACCTTCAACGAATGATGCCGCCACGACGGTCGTGGATTTGTTGATCGGAATCGCATCGGTGTAGAGTTCGCCGGTCTTCGGGCCGGGCGTGCTGCCATCGAGCGTGTAGCGTACCGTGGCGTAGGGCGTGAGGCAGTTGAGTTGCAGGCGCAACGGCTTTTGAATGCCGGAGGGTGGCGGCAGGAACCGGGGCGTGCGCGAAGTCGCCTGATCCATGAGATCGATCCCGGCGTACTGGCCGTCCGCCTCCTCGGTATCGACCCAGGTCGCCGGATCGCCGTCGAAGGCAAAGCGCCACCCGCGTCCGTTGCGCTCGCCGATGGTGGCAAACCGCACGCCATCGAGCCGGCGCGTGCTCGCGTAGAATTCCAATTCGCCGATATTTCCGTGGGAGCCGGGCGGCGCCTCGTAGCGCAACCAGCGGTAGAGCCGGTTATTGGAAAAGACGAGGTCGTTCCATTGCTGCGCCTGTGGCTCCTTCGTGATCTCCCCCAAGGTGACGAATCCTTCCGTGGCGGAGACATTCGATCCACAGAATCGCCCACCCACCATCTCCTTTTCCCGGAGAGGCGCGGGGAAAAATCGGGCATGATTGAACACCGGCGCGCCGGGCGGCGCAATCATATCGGCGGCGCGTGCGAATGCCGCGGCAAGCAAGGCTAAGAGGGCAAACAAGAGGAGGCGGGAAGAGCGCACAGCGGGAATCAGCGTGTCCCAACTTCCACCGCCTGCGGGGCTGATGGCAAGGGAATCTCTTGAGTCCGATTCCAGAGCTGCAAAACGTCGAACATCGCCGGTTCGCAAGACGTAGCGCCAATTCGGAGCCCGATGGAGTGCGTGCAACACCATGGAATCTCCACACGCAGGCGGCCCTGCGCTATCTCCACTGAATTCGATACCGGAGCCTACGGCCCGGAAAATCGCCCTTCGCAGCAAAAAGGCGCGCGGGGCACAAAACCCCGCGCGCCATTGATTATGCAATCGCTTTGCCCGACCCGACGATGGATTTGTCGTGGCTGGCAAATCCGGTAAGCAGGCTTACGCCGCGAGCTTGTAGTGCGCGGGGGCGATCTTCTTGACTTTCGGGTAGTTCTTGCCGGTGGTCACAAACCAGACGGACACATTCCGATAGTTCGCTCCGACTTTCTCCGCCAGATCCTTGATCTTCAATCCCTTGTCACCCGCGGAACCCAGAGCCTTGATAATGTTCTCGGAAAGCTCGCCGCGCTTCGCGCCCTTGCCTTTGCCCTTGCGGCGGCCGGCCTTGGAAGCAGGAGCTGCCTTCGGTGCGGACGCCGACGTAGAAGAAGGCGTCTGAGTTTCGCCAGAGCCGCCCTTGAGGCGATAGTGTCCGCCCGAGATCTTCGAGAGACCTTTGACCTTCTTGCCTGTGCTATGGAACCAGGCGTGAATGTTCGCCGCCTTGGTGCCGAGTTCCGCCGCGAGTTCGGTGACGCGAACGCCCGCCTGGCCGGCGGCGTTGAGCGCCGACAGAATCTGCTCCTTGAGGGCGCCACGCTTGCTCCGGCCTTTCTTGCCGCCGCGGACATTGATCGGCGAGGACGATCCACGCGGAGTGAACTTCGGTGCCGGGCTCGAATCGTCGTCGAAAAGCTGATCTTTGAGGGAGGACAATTGCTCTTGCAGCGCGTCGAGCTGCTCTTGCAAGGCGGTGCGTTTCTCCTCGAGGCCAAGCATGACTTTGAGGCGATCCATTCGGGAAGTGAGGTTAGACATGCGCCGATGTTCGACCGCTGACTAACTCCTCGCAAGAGAAAACTAACTATCAGGTGTTTGCTGGCAGATGACTGCTTCCTAAACTCCCTGTCATATATTAACTATATGTCATAATTCGTGTCATGTTTGTCAGGCTTTCCACGACACAAAGGCGCGGCGCAAAATTGCGGCCCCACTTGATCCAGCGCGGCTACAGAGCTCATAAAGCCAGTGAATATACGGATGCAACGACTGGCGGGAAAGAACGGCACAAGATGACAAACACGAATATATACGCCAAAAGTGTTATGGATCGTACCGGATACTGCGGGCTAAAAAATAACGCGGCTGGTGCGCGCGAATTTCCCGAACGAGGGCACTATCTAACGATTCGGTCATTCTATCGGAGGCGTGGATGCCATATAATCCGGCGCCATGAAACTCGGGGAGACGCGGAGAGGCCGCAGCAGAAAGTCAATTCAACGCGGAGGCTCCAACGCTGTAGAGCCGCGCTCCTTCGACAAGCTTTGGGCTGGGTGCAGGTCTCCGAAAACAAGAAAGCCGACGCCCAGGGCGATGCGAGACGATGCATGCTTTCCAATTTCGTTCGGCCGCGGAAATGACCGCAGGGCGCGGTCGACCGGGTGGCATGCCGACATAGATTTATTGAAAGCGCTTTAAAGCGCGTTCTGAACGACTCGCGTGGTCGCCAATCGTTCAGAATACCCTCTGACCAGTGCCAGCGCGCTCGCGCGATTGCTTGTCAATCCCCGCCCGACGGCACACCGGGATCCACATAGGCGAGCGGCGGCACATCAACAGAAGGCGAGAGCCACCGCGCTACCGCGGCGTCCAGCCGCAGCTTCCTGCGGCGCTCCGCGGAAGCTGGCGTCGATTGGCTGCACCGGTCGTCAATCTCGCGAACAGACTGACCGGCTGTAGCGCTCCACGAGGGCGCCCTACGCCATCCGCCCGCAGCAGTTCTTGTATTTCTTCCCGCTGCCGCACGGGCAGGGATCGTTGCGCCCCACCTTGGTCACGTCCCGCACGGGTTGCGGGCGCGAGGCGAGCGCTTCATCCATGGAAATATCGGACGCACCGTTCGGCTCCAGGCCGCGCGTGGCGGGCGTGGGCGGGTTCTGGCGAATGCCCGCGGGCCGGGCCGCCCCGGTCTGCTGCGTCTGCTGCGCGCCGGTCTCGTCGGAACTCGTGAGGAACTGCGGGAGATTCTGGAGAAACGCCCCAAACGCCTCGAGGTTCGACGTCGAACGGAAGAGATTGTGCAGGATCTCGCCTTTGATGTTCCCCATGAGTTCGGTGAACATATCGTAGGCTTCGGTCTTGTATTCGATCAGCGGATCCTTCTGACCGTAGGCGCGGAGATAAACGGCTTCGCGCAGCGCATCGGTGGCGTAGAGGTGTTCCTGCCAAAGCCGGTCGACGGCGTTCAGGATGATATTGCGCTCGAGATACCGCACGGCCTCCGTCGGCTCGTGCGAACACTTCAGTTCGTAGCTCTTCTTGATCCGCTCGATGAGAAAGTGACCGATCTCCGCCGGTGTCTTCTTGTCGAAGGCGGCGACCTCCGCCGTGAGCCCCATCGGGAAAGTGACATTGACCCAGTGCAACAGGCCATCGGGATTGTGGTCCTCTCCGTCCTCGGGCAGGAATTGCATGACTTTCGCGGGCACCGCTTCATCGATGACCTCGTAGAGCAGCGGACGGGGATCCTCGGAATTGATGGCGTCATTGCGGAAGCTATAGACCACTTCGCGCTGCTTGTTCATCACGTCATCGAAGTCGAGCGACCGCTTGCGGATCATGTAGTTCCGCTGCTCGACGCGCTTCTGCGCGGTTTCGACCGACTTGTTCAGCCACGGATGCTCGAGTTCCTGGCCTTCCTCGAGGCCAAACCGCTCCATCATCTTCGTCATGCGATCGGCCGCTCCGAAGTTCCGCATGAGATCGTCCTCAAAGCTCACGTAGAACCGGGAGAGCCCCGGGTCGCCCTGGCGGGCGCAACGTCCGCGGAGCTGGCGGTCGATGCGGCGCGACTCGTGGCGCTCGGTGCCGATGACATAGAGGCCGCCGACATCGGTGACGCCCGGGCCGAGCTTAATGTCGGTGCCGCGGCCGGCCATGTTGGTGGAGATGGTCACACTGCCGGGCTGGCCGGCACGGGAAATAATCTCCGCTTCCTGCAAATGATACTTCGCATTCAGCACGGCATGCGGGATTTTCTCGCGCTTGAGCATGCGGCTGAGCACTTCGCTGGCTTCGACGCTCACCGTGCCGACGAGCACCGGCTGCTGCTTGGCGTGCGCCTGGGAGATTTCCTTGACCACCGCATTGAATTTCTCGCGCCGCGTCTTGTAGATGAAGTCGTTCATGTCCTTGCGGATGCAGGGCATGTTCGTGGGGATGACCGCGACATCGAGTTTGTAGACGTCGCTGAACTCATTCGCCTCGGTCTCCGCGGTGCCGGTCATGCCCGCGAGTTTGTAGTAGAGGCGGAAATAATTCTGGATCGTGATCGTGGCGAGCGTCTGCGTCTCGCGATCGATCTGCACGCCTTCCTTGGCCTCCACGGCCTGGTGCAGGCCGTCGCTCCAACGGCGGCCCGTCATCTTGCGGCCCGTGAATTCGTCGACGATGACGACCTTCCCTTCCTCGACGACGTACTGCACGTCCTTCTCGAAAAGGCAGTAGGCTCGCAGCAATTGCGAGATGTTATGGATGCGCTCACTTTGGTGATCGCAGTAAGCCTGGCACTTCTGCTTCTCCTCGAGCTTCTGCGCGTCGGTCAGGCCCGGCTTGTTGTCGATCTCCGCGAATTGCGTGATCAAATCAGGGAGCACAAATGCGTCCGGGTCATCCGGATTCATGTAGGCGCGGCCCTGCTCGCTCAAGTCGGCCTCGTGCGCCCGCTCATCCATGACGAAGAACAGCTCTTCCTTGAGGGCGAAGTATTCCTCCTTGCGCGTGTCGCCGTGGAAAGACAGCTCCGTCTTGTCGATGATGCGGCGGCGATCGTGGTCCTCCATCATGCGCAACAGGCCCTTGTTGCGCGGCTGGCCGAGCTTCACCTTCACCATCAGGCGGCCCGCTTCATCCACCTTGCCTTGCGCGAAGAGAGCCTCGGCTTCCGACACGAGCCGGTTGCAGAGCATGGTCTGCTTCTTGACGAGCTGATCGACCAGCGGCTTGAAGGTATCGTACTGATGCGTGGAAACGGTAGCCGGGCCGCTGATGATCAACGGGGTGCGCGCTTCATCGATGAGGATCGAGTCCACTTCATCGACAATCGCAAAGTGGTAGCCGCGCTGGACCTGCTGATCCTTCGAGGACGCCATGCCATTGTCGCGCAGGTAGTCGAACCCGAACTCGGAGTTCATCCCGTAGGTAATATCGCAGTAGTACTGCGCCCGGCGCTCGGTGGGATACTGGTCGTGCTGGATGACGCCCACGGTGAGCCCGAGGAAGCGGTAGAGCTCGCCCATCGTCTCGCCGTCGCGGCGGGCGAGGTAGTCATTGGTCGTGACGAGGTGCGCGCCTTTGCCGGTGAGCGCATTGAGATAGAGCGGTAGCGTGGCGACCAGCGTCTTGCCTTCGCCCGTGGCCATTTCCGAAATCATGCCGCGGTGGAGGCAGATGCCGCCGATGAGTTGCACGTCGAAGTGCACCATGTTCCACGTGTAGGGCTGGTCGCACACGGGGAAAGTTCTGCCGCACAACCGGCGCGCGGCATTTTTCACCAAGGCGAAGGCCTCCGGCAAAATCTCATTCAGCACGACCTGCTGCTCACCTTCGTCCTCGATCTTGGACAGCCGTTCCTTCCACATCGCGGTCTTCGCCGGCAATTGGTCGTCGCTCAATTTCTGGAACTCGACTTCCAGCGCATTGATGCGCTCGACAGTCGGGCGCAGGCTCTTTACAAGGCGCGTGTTTTTCGAGCCGATGATCTTTTTGAGGATCCAGTTTATCATGTGGACGGATTTTGAGGGGCGATAGACATAAGACGGGAGGGCAGATGGCGCAAGCAGGCTCTCTGTGAATGTTCCACGGCCCGTTGGGGCCGGGTTCGCCTCGCCAAACCCGCCCCGCCTCTGTTGAAATGCCATTCCAGACCCTCCCCGACCCATACTTCTCTCTATGATTCACCCCACCCGCCTGCCGATCGCCCTCCTTCTTTGCCTGTTCCTCACCACGGCCGCCACCCGTGCCGAAGTCCAGCGTGCTCCTGCTTTCACCACGCTCGACGGCCAGGCGGTGGAGTCATTCACCATTACGAATGGCCACGGCTTGCATGCCCGCATCCTCACCTGGGGCGCGACACTGATCGAAATGTGGACTCCGAACCGGTCTGGCAAGATGGCGGATGTGACGCTCGGCTTCGACTCCCTGGAGCGTTACACCCGGCCACATCCATTCTTTGGCAGCATCGCCGGCCGGTATGCCAATCGCATCGCCCTGGGAAAATTCACCCTCGATGGCAAGACGTACACCCTGGCTACGAACAACGGGCCGAACCACCTGCACGGCGGCGAGCGCGGCTTCGACAAAAAGGTGTGGCAGGCCGAACCGCACGGCACGGATTCCGTGCGCTTCAGCTATTCCTCGGCCGATGGCGAGGAAGGCTATCCGGGAAAGCTGGATGTTTCCGTGACCTACACGCTGGCGGAAAATGATGAACTGCGCCTCGACTACGAGGCGGTGACCGACAAGCCAACGGTCCTGAACCTGACCAATCATACCTACTGGAATCTCGCCGGCGCCGGCGCCGGGGACATCCTCGAACATGGCCTCCGCCTTTATGCGTCGCGATACACGGTAGTCGACAAGGGATTGATCCCGACGGGCGAGATCAAGGAAGTCGCCGGCACCGCTCTGGATTTCACCAAGGCCAAGCGCGTCGACCGGGACATCGCGGACTTGAAGAAAGACGGACAACCCGGCGGCTACGACCACAACTTTGTGATCGACGTGAAAAACCCCGGAGCGCTCGCCCCCGCTGCCGAACTGTATGATCGCTCCAGCGGCCGGATGATGCGCGTGATGACGACGGAACCAGCCGTGCAACTCTACACAGGCAACGGCCTCAAGGACATCCCCGGCAAGGCTGGGCAGGTCTACGGACCGCATGCCGGTCTATGCCTGGAGACCCAGCACTATCCAGATTCCCCGAACCACGCCGATTTTCCCAGCACGGTGCTCCGCCCCGGCCAGACGTTTCGTTCGCGGACGATCTACGCATTCTCTGCCTACTGATTTTTCGGAAACTGACGATCGCCCCACTGGCCTGTCAGATGACAATCACAACACTGGGAGCGCCCTCTGGAGCGAGCCGCACTCAACCTGCGTCCGGATATTTCCAAGGCGCCCGATAGGGGCGGCTCAACAGCTTGCCGGCTTCGGCGTCGCCCACGATCTGCTCGGTGGCGGGATCCCAATCGAGGCTGCGTCCGGTGCGCCACGAGATCATGCCGAGGAGCGGCATGATGGAAGCGCGGTGGGCCAGTTCAATGCCGGCGGTCGGGGTTCGATGCTGGTCGATGGCCGTGAGGAAATCGGCCCAGAGCAGGGTGAGATTGTGGCCGTCGGGCTCCTGAAGCTGCGCGTCCTCGTGCTCGATTTTACCTCCCTTCGTAGTCGGGTAAAACGTCCACCCGTCCCGCCAGCCGATGTGGAGGACGCCATTCGTGCCGTAGAAGTAGGCCCCGATTCTGTGCTTCTCGTTGTCATTGCCGGCGAAGCGCCGGTGCTCCCACACGCAGGTGAACTTCTCGAATTCGTAAACGGCCACCTGGTGGTCCGGCGCGTCGCTGGTCTGCTCTTTCTCGTTTAGGACCGGCATGCCAAGCACGGGCCGCCCGCCGCTGCAGAAGACCCGCTTCGGCCCCGGTTCGCCGCTCCACCAGAGCACCTGGTCCATCCAGTGCACGCCCCAGTCGCCCAGTGTCCCATTGGCGAAATCGAGTGTGTTGCGCCAGCCGCCAGGATGGAGCTTCTTGCTGAATGGCCGGAGCGGCGCGGGGCCGCACCACCGGTTCCAATCCATCGTCCCCGGTACGGGTTCATTGGGCGTCGGCTGTTCCGGCCCGGTCCCGGCGCTGTCGGCGAAAAGACGGACCATGCCGACGGTGCCGACTGCGCCGGAGCGAAGGAATTTCATGCCGCTGACGTGGTGGGGCCCGATCCGCCGATGCAGTCCGACTTGTACCACCCGCCCGGTTTCGCGGGCGACGCGCAGCATCGCCTTGCTTTCGTTGATTGTGTGGCCGGTGGGTTTCTCGACAAACACATGCGCGCCGGCTTTGAGTGAGTCGATGGTATTGAGCGCGTGCCAGTGATCGGGCGTGGCGATGATGACCACGTCCGGTTTTTCCTTTTCCAGAAGCTCACGGTAGTCGCGATAGAGCTTCGGCGTGTCACCGCTCAAGTCGTTGACCTGCTCGCCAGACACTTCGAGGACGTTGGCGTCCACATCGGCCAGGCCGACGAACTGGCAACGCCCGGAGGCCATCGCTTCCTTGAGGATGTTCTTACCCCACCAGCCGGACCCAATGAGTGCGGTGCGAAGCTTTTTCGTGGAGTCGGCGGCGCGGATGAACGGAGCGGCGGCGAAGGCGGTGCCGGCGAGAGCGGTGTGGTGGAGGAAACGGCGACGGTTCATGAGTTTTGCGGGGACAAGTCTCGATGCGCGCCACTCCTATTTGACGCGGGCGTCGAGGACGACGACCTGGCCGCGGAAGTTGCGGCAGTAAATGAAGCCATTCGCAAGGGCGGGCACAGTCCAGCATCTGGGCCCGAGCACCTGGGCGCGGGTCGTCGGTTTGAAGCCCTCGGGGACGGCGGGCGCGATGATCAATTCGCCATCGCCGCTGAGCCCAATCAACTTCCCATCGGCCACGATGACGCCGCCCGAGCCGTATCGCGGCTCGGCCCACACCTCCTTCCCCGTGGCGAAATCGAGGCACTTGAGCGTGGCCTTCTCTGTCGTATCCCCGTCGGCGCCGTACAGGCGCCCTTCGTACAGCACGGCGGCGTTCAGTTGCGTGCGCAGGGCCTTTATCTTCCAAACCTGCTCCGGAGCGCCCGCGCCGATTTTAAAAAGCCCGCCGCCTTTTCCATAGCCCGTGCTAATGAACATCTGTTCGCCGCTGATCACGGGATCGGCCGCGTTGACATTGTATTGAGTGAGCCAGCGCTGACGCCACGCCTCTTCGCCGGTGGTGGCATCGACGGCGACGTAGCTGTCCGTATTGGCAAACACCGCGAGCGTCCGGCCATTGCGGCTGAAGGGAAGCGGCGTGGAATAACCGCAATCCTTCGCCGCGGATTTCCAAACGAGCTTGCCGCTGGCCTTTTCCACGGCCGCGCCGGCGTCACCGACATTGAGCACGAGGAAATCGCCCTGCACGAGCGGGGCGCCGGTATAGCCCCAGGTCGGATTGGGAGCGGCGGTTTCCTTTTGAATGTTCGTTTGCCACTGGATCTTCCCACTCGTGGCATCGAAGCAGATCAGGTCGCCCCAGCGGCTGAGCCAGTAAAGCCGGTCGCCTTCGAATGTCGGCGTGCCCGTGGTGCCCCCTTCGTAAAACTTGTCGCCAAGTTCCGCGGGATAACTGTGCTTCCACAGTTCCTTGCCGTTCAGGGCGTCGAAGCACAAGACCGTGTCCTTGCCGTCCGCGTGACCCACCGTTGCCGCGCGGCCCTGGGACACGACGATGGAGGAAAAACCCATCCCGACTTCCGCTTTCCACGCGACGGGCGGGCCATCAGGCGGCCACTCGCTGCGCCAGCCTTTTTCGGCGGAGATCCCATCATGAGTCGGGCCTCGGAAGCACGGCCAGTCGGCGGCGAATACGGAGGGGGTGGCGAAGGCGAGGAGGAGGAGCGGTCGGAGCATTGGTGGTTATGATTTACGATTGATGATTGCTCCCCAGCCGTGCGGCCCATGGAACAAATCTTGGATCATCAACCGTAAATCAGACAGTTGGTCTTTTCCAAGGCTCGCGGTACGGGCGCTGCAGCAGCGCCGTCGCTTCCGCATCCCCCGTGACTTCCCGTCTTTGCGGGTCGTAGCTCAGCGGGCGGCCCAGCTTCATCGCGATGTTTGCGAGGATGCAACTCGCCGTGGAAATGTGACCCTGCTCGATGTCCGCGATCGGGCGGGTGCGATGGTCGACCGCCACCAGGAAATCCAGCATGTGCAGGCGGGTGGCCGGCGCGGCGTTGAGTTCGATGTCGGGCTCGGTCAGATCCTCCGGAAATTTTTCCCGCTCGTAGACGCAGTCGAAATGGATCGTCTGGGCGTTCTTGTCGAGCGGGATGAAATCCGCGCGCATGGTGCTGGCCTTGAGCGTGCCTTTCTCACCGTAAATGAAGAGCGCCCACGGATAATCAGGATCAGGTGGCGTGCCCCAGGAGCGATGCTGCCAGTTGCAGCGAAAGCCGTCATACTCGAACACGGCGCTTTGCGTGTCGGTGATGTTCGATTTCCCATCCGTCTGGACAAAAATGCCACCGCTGGAGGAAACCCGTTTCGGCCATCCGAGGCCGAGCATCCACCGCGCCGTGTCGAGCATGTGCACACACATGTCACCCACGATGCCGTTGCCATACTCCATGAACGTGCGCCACCAGCGCTTATGCGGCAGCCCGTCGTAGGGGCGCAATGGCGCGGGGCCGGTCCACATTTCGTAATCGAGCGTGTCCGGCACCGGTTGCACAGGCGGGTTCCCATTGGCGCGCATGGGGAAGTAGCAGCACATGTCGACATGGCCGATCTTCCCGAGCAGCCCGGCGTCGATGATCTGCTTTTTGGCGGCGATGAGATGCGGAGTACTCTTGCGCTGCGTCCCGACTTGCACCACGCGATTGTGCTTCCGGGCCGCCGCGACCATGGCCTCGCCTTCGGAGATATCCACGCTGATCGGCTTCTGCACATACACATCCGCGCCCGATTCCACCGCGGCCGTCATCTGCAAGGCGTGCCAGTGGTCGGGCGACCCGATGAGCACGAGGTCGAGGTCCTTCTCCTTGAGCATCTCGCGATAGTCCTGGTAAAGGCGCGGCGTCTTTTTCGACGCCTGACGCTGCGCCACCATGGCCGCCGCCCCCTCGCGCATATTCTTGTCCGCATCGCAGATCGACACGACTTCCACCGGGGCCACCTGGATGAGCCGGAAGAGATCGCTCTTCCCGTACCAACCCGAGCCGATCAGCCCAACGCGCCGGGGCCTGTTGACGATGTCCAGCGCGTTCGCTCCGAGGGCCGACAAGGCGAGGGACGCCGAACCCACCTGGAGAAAGCGGCGGCGATTGATGCGAAATCCGGCTTCCTGGGCCGGGGTGGGGGGAACCGGGGAGTTCATGCGGCGAGTGTGCCGCTGGTGAGCATTCAAGATCAAGCGACGTTCTTGCGGCAGGGGGAGGAGTGTGTCGGAATGAGGAGGATCATTCGCAGGGGAGACCATGCGCGTCGCTTGCGTTTTGGAGTGCGCCGCTGCCGCGGCGCTTTGGAGGTTGAGCCCGCAGCATATCCCATTTCGCTCGTGGACAGAGCCTGTCCCCGAGCGCGCACGTCGACCTGAACGTCACCACTCAAGTACAGGCGTGAATTCATCATCCACCTTCACCAGATCAGTTTTGAACCGATATACCGACTTCACCATTGCGGGCGTCACCGCTCCTTCAAACCAAGGCGCAGAACACCATGCGTACTGACTGGCCACCGGCACCAGTCCGTGCTTCACCGCGTTTTGGTGCACGTAGTTCAAGCGCGCGAAATAAGACTTCTTATAGCTGAGCTTCGTTTCCCGATAGTTCTGCCACACTTGGCGATTGGGGCTTCGATCCAGCCGGTTCACCCACTGCGCGGTCTTGGTGTGCAACACGCCAAGCATTTGCGGCAGCGAGGCGGCATCCGGTGAACTCGACGGAGAATGGCCGACGAAATGGTAGTGGTTCGAGAACACAGCCCAAGCCTCGAGCCGCCAGTCGAAGTCTTGGGCCACGGTCAATAACCCGCGATGTAGGACGGCCAGACGTTCACCAGTGCGGAAATGATGCTCTTTCAGATACGTGCCCACGGTGACGAAATAGGTACCCGTCTCGGCCAGTTGATGCACCGGGGCGTGCGGCCACGGGATCTTTTCTTCGGGCGGCATGGCGGCAGGGTGATGGTTCAGAATCGACTACGCAAGATTTCGATCGAACGAGCCGCGGTGAGCGGCCGCTTTCTTGAGGGCTCGCGGAGCCGAGGCTACGTCCACTCCCAAAGCGCCGCGGCAGCGGCGCACTCCAAAACGCAGGCGGCGTGCCGCACGGTATCTGTCCCCACACGACACCACGCTGCACCCATCCACGGCGGCAGTCGCCCAGCCTACTTACTCCCCGGCTTCGTCACCGGGAGTGCCGCGAGATCCGCGGGCAGCTTGTCCGCTTCGAAGGTCTCCACATCGAGCTGCGTAAGCGCGATGAATGGGCAGCCGAAGTCCGGCAGATTTCCGGCGCTGCGATCCACGATCGAAGCCACGGCGGCAACCGTCGCTCCATGCGCGCGGACGATATCGATGGTCTCCTGCACCCGTCCGCCCCGCGTCACCACGTCCTCGGCGACGATGAACCGGTCGCCGGGCTTGATCTCGAACCCACGCCGCAGGACCAGCTTGCCTTCCTCTTTCTCGACGAAGATATGCGGCTTGCCCAGCGCGCGCGCCACTTCGTGCCCGACGATGATTCCCCCGAGCGCCGGTGAGATCACCCGCTCCGCCTCGATATCGCGCAACTTCTCCGCCAGGGCGCCGCACACCCGCGCGGCGATCTGCGTTTGCTGGAGCAGCAGCGCGCACTGGAAATATTGCCGCGAGTGCAGGCCGCTCCGCAGGACGAAGTGCCCGTCGAGCAGCGCATTGGTGGAGCGAAAGAGTTCGAGGAGTTCGGATGAAGTCATAGCTGATGTTCTTGCCGCGGGAGGGCGCGCAGTTCTTTGTTGGTCAAAAAGCGAAAAGACGTGGGAGCCAGCGGATCACTCCAATCACTCGAATGGACGATCCCCGATTCGCGTTATTCGTGTGATTCGCCGGCACTTTCTTTTCCGGCTCCTAGGCCGATGCCGTGACTTCGATTTCCACCTGCGCGCCCCGCGGGAGACCGGCCACCTGGATGGTCGAGCGCGCCGGGAATGGCTCCCGGAAATACTTGGAGTACACGGCGTTCATCGCCGCGAAATTGGCAAGATCGGTGAGAAAGACGGTGGTCTTGACGACGTTCGTGAAGGTCATGTCGTTGGCCTTGAGCACGGCGCTGATGTTCTGGCACACGCGCTCGGTCTGGGCGGTGACGTCGGCGCCCACGAGATCGCCGGTGGCGGGATCGAGCGGGATCTGGCCGGCGCAGAACAGCAGGTTGCCGACAGCAATGGCTTGGGAATACGGACCGACAGCGGCGGGAGCTTCAGAGGTGGCGATGACTCTTTTCATAAAACGAGCGCGCGACGCTAGGGTTTGGCCGTTCCCCTGTCAAAGAAAGTTCGAGCGCCGGGGTTTGGGATGGTGAATCTTGGCCAAAGACTTTGCTCGCGAAGGATTTGTCTTCGGTAATGGCGCGTTGGCCCCCACGAATAACGCACCCGCGTCTGCTGGCTAATACCGGCAGGCCAAGCAGTCTTGCCTGGAATTTTAAACATGATCAACCCACCTTCCCGCCGCCTCCCATGGCTGGCCTCCATTTCGCTCCTGGCCGCCTTGGCGGCCTGCAGCAGGCAGCCCGCTTCGCTGCAGGGGGGGCGCGGCGATGGCGGCAGCGGCGTGCCTGTGCTGGCCGCGGAGGTGGTGCGCAAGGATGTGCCCCTCATCGTCAAGGCGATCGGCTCGGTGCACCCGCCGGCCAGCGTGACCGTGCGCCCCCAGGTGGGCGGGCAGATCGCAGCCCTGCATTTCAAGGAAGGTCAGGAACTAAAAAAAGGCGACCTGCTCGTGACCATTGACAAGCGCCCCTATGAAGTGGCGCTGCAGCAGGCGCAGGCCGCGCTCGATCTCGCCGTGGCCCAGGCAGCCAATGCCGAGGACCAGTCCACGCGCTACAAGACCCTGAACAAGAGCGGGGCCGTGGCCGCGGAGCAATTTGACCAGATCAAGACGAACCTGCGGACCACCGCCGCTGCCGTGAAATCCGCCGAGGCCGTGGTGCGCAATGCGCAACTGCAGCTCGACTATTGCGACATTCACTCGCCGCTCGAGGGCCGCGCCGGCAAGTATCTCGTCGATGCCGGCAACGTGGTGCAGGCCAACCAGACGGAACTCGTGATCATCAACCAGATCGACCCGATCGAGGTGACCTTTGCCGTGGCCGAGCGTTATCTCGGCGAGATCCGTCGCTACTCCGCCCAAGGCCCGCTCAAGGTCATCGCCGAACCGGATGGCAAGGGCCTGCAGCCGGTGGAGGGGCAACTCGTGTTCGTCGACAACGCCGTCAAGGCGGCCACCGGCACGATCGGTCTCAAGGCGCGCTTTGCGAACAATCCCAAGGTCCTATGGCCGGGGCAGTTCGTGGACGTGCATCTTTGGCTCACCACCGAGCGCGACGCCGTGGTCGCACCCGCCGCCGCTGTGCAGACCGGGCAGGGCGGGCAATTTGTCTATGTCATCCTTCCCGACCTCACGGTCGAGGCGCGCCTCATCGACCTCGCGCGTACGGCCGAGGATGATGCGGTCATCCGGGAAGGGCTCAAAGGCGGCGAGAAAATTGTCC
>Ga0105237_10005053_pt1 | contig 15008 bp, 8 predicted proteins | sample KBSC24metaG_FD_81520 | JGI IMG/M metagenome (GOLD analysis project Ga0105237, IMG submission 81520) | Corn rhizosphere microbial communities from Kellogg Biological Station, Michigan, USA - KBS C2-4 metaG | ecosystem: Host-associated > Plants > Roots > Rhizosphere > Soil | place: Michigan, USA... | reverse complement strand
GATAGGTTGAGATAGATACACACCCCCCTCCCCTTTAGGGGGTGTGTATCTATCTATCTGTGAAGTGAGAGATCTTCACGGCTCTGAAAGGCCCCGTGAAGATCCAGACGAAGTACCGCTCGTTTCAGGATGCGACACGAAAGGCAGGCGTCTCCAGCGCTGCGGTGGCTTTGCCGCCGCGCGAGAGACAAGATCAAAACCTTAACGGTGATCCGATCCACACGCGCGCGCCGTGGCCGTGAGGATCTCCCATCCACGCCAGCCAGTGCGAGACGGCTCGTAAATGGATCCGTCCGCCAAAGCTCCAACCCGCCCAAATGGGGGGCGTGAAGGCCGTGGCCGGGTGCCTGGTTCGGCGTTCCACCCTTGGAGCGTGATCTGCACTTTTGCGGGTGATGCGACTATTGAACGCCTTCGGCGTAAGTCCTATGCGAGCCGCGGGTTGGCCATTCGCCGCCACTTGACTATCGCGGAAACCGCCACAACATACCCACATGCCCCGCCGCACCCTCCCCTGCCTTCTTGCCACGGTCCTCGGAGTTCTCGCCCTCGGCTCCGCTCCTGGTTTCGCCGCAGCGCCCAAGGCCCCTAAAACCAACAAGGCCACGCCTGTACCCACGCATTCCACGATCTCCACCATCAGCGCGGATTCAATTACGGTCGCCGAGCCGAAGGGCAGCAAGACCTACAAGATCACCAAGAGCACGGAGCTCGATCTCAAGGGAGAAAAGGTGAAGGTCGACGATCTGAAACCGGGGATGCGCGTGAGCGTGACGGTCGGTTCGGATGCCACCGTCGCCGAACGGATCTCCGCCAGCGAAGCTCCCACGGAACCGCCGGCCCCAAAGGGCAAGACGGCGAAATAGTCGCGGCAAGACGCTAACTCCACTTATTTCAGTGGAAGGAAACCGCCGTCGACTGGCGAGTCGAGGAGTGAACCTTTCGCGCTTCCGTTCGGTTCACGAGGGGCGCCTGCGTATGGAGATTCCATGGCGTTGGCGCTATCAGCCAGGCGCCCATCGCCATCCACGCAATCAAAACCGCTGCCAGGCCGGAAGATGGCCGCCTTTTTGCTTCCGATCTCCGATTGCTCCGCTAGGAAACACCCACAGACACCCACGCCCCTATGTTCGACTGGCTCACTAAACTCGTCGCTCGGAATGAAACCAAAAATTCGGCGAGTCTGCCCGGCACGCCGCTGAAACTTCTCCGCACCGATCTGAGTTCGGTGGACAAGACTTATCCCGGACTCGGTGAAGCCATCCTCGCTTACGTGGTGGATGGCAGCGAGGAGGAGATCTTGCTCCGCTTGGGCGGACTGAAGGACGTGGCTTCGTCGCTGCGGCTGCGACGCGATTACTTTTCCACCGGCAAGAAGGGTCACTCCGCCGAGCGGCGTGGCTTCTTCAAGCAGGCGGCGGAGATTCCGCCCATCGTGTCCTATCGACTGGGACGCGTTTACGAGGCGGCTTGGAACGGGGCGCCCAACGCGACCTGGTACTGGCCTCACCTGGCTGCGGACGAGCGCTGGCTGGAAGCGTTGCTCTTCGAGGTCCTGGAGCTGGGGCCCAATGGTTATTCGTATTCGCATGATGGGGCGCCGCCTTTCGATGCGCCGGTCCTGGCACGCGCCTGCGAGGCGGGCGGATTTCCCGCGTCGCTCCTCGCCAGATTGATCCTCCTGGAGGAGCCGAAGCACAGCTACAGTTATTTCCATCAGCCGGCGAAGGACCTGGCGAATCTTGGGGCCTACCTGGCCACCCAGACGGGGACCGTCCTGCAGGCGCTCGAGCACGGCAAGTCCGTGCACCGCGCCCATGTGCTGGACATTCTCAAGCACGCTCAAACAGTCGCCGACGACGCGCTGGCCCAGCGCGTGGTGGCTCTTGCCGTGGACGACAGCAAGACGCTGCGGCAGGCGGCCGAGAAGCTGCTGCTGGCCCAGCCGGACGCAGTCCGCACCAAGGTCGGCGGCTGGATTCGCGAGAAGGTGGTCGGCGGCTCGCCGGCGGAACGCGCGCATGCGGTCGGATTGCTCTCCAGAATCGAGCGCGACCAGTGCATCGGCTTTTTGCAGGAACGGCTCGCCGCCGAGAGCGGCAAAAAGGTCCGGGCCGAACTCGAGAAATATCTCGGGATCCAAACGGTTGCGACGGAGGGAGGCGCGGGTGGCGCCTACGAGGATGGCCTGGAAGCGCCCCAGCCGCTCGCCTTCGCGGCGGAATACGAGTTTCCTCCCGACATGGAGCAGGACTTCGTGGCCGCGGTCGTGCGCTACGCGCAGGACGCGGTGGTGGAACACGCGAAGAACTGGGATCGGACAGCCGAGCGCTATCGTCACGGAAAACGCGACATCAATCCTCCCGCGGATGCAAAGGTGGCGGCGGCGGCGTTCAAATCGCTCCGGACGGCCGAGTTCATCAAGAAGCGCGCGCTTCCTCTGGTCGTGACATCCTACCGGAACCTGCTCTACCGGCAGATCGGGGAATTCATCGAGCGCCACAATCTCGATCTGGTGCCCGTGATCCGTCTCAGCGTGATGTGCGGAGCCATCGAGGCCCCAGGCAGCCCGCGGCCGCACCTCGCGCACCACATTTCGGACGAAGCGGTGGAATGGATCAGCGGTGTGATGCAGCGGCGTTATCCGCAACTGAACCTGCTGGACCTGGGCGCGGCTTTTGAAGCGGCCGGGCTGAGCGCGGCGTGGATTGAAAGCTTGTATGCGGGGCATTACTGGGGTGCGAAGTTCAATCGCCTCGGGCTGCCCAACGAAGCAATCTGGCCGTTCTTCCTGGTCCATCAGGAAAAACTGAAAACGTCCCTCGGGTTAATGGCTTCCGCCCAGAGTCAGTCGGCTTATTACGACGATCACCTTCGCCGCCTCGCGTTCCGCGTCCTCGCCACCTTTCCCAAGCCACCGGCCGCCTTTGCGACCTTCCTCTGGGAACGCGCTCTTGGGCCGAGCAAGACGGAACGTCCCCCCGCGCAGGCTTGCCTGGGCAACTTTCCCAGCCGCGAGAAGCTGATCATCCAGGCCCTGGGCGATGGCCGGAAAGAAGTGCGGTCCAGCGCCGCGGAGTGGCTGGGCGACCTGGGAGTGAAAGAAGCAATCCCGTCCATCAAGAAAGCGCTGGCCGGCGAGAAGAGCGATGAGGCCAAAGCGGCGATGATGGAGGCGCTCGAGCGCCTGGGCGAGGACATCGATCAATTTCTCAACCGCAAGAAGCTCCTCGACGATGCGAAGAAAGCGGTCGGCCGTCCGCTGCCGCCGGAGCTGGCCTGGTTCCCGTTCGACGCGCTTCCCGAGGTTCATTGGGAGAAGAACCGGCAGGTGGTGCCCAAGGAGGTCATTCGCTGGTTCATCCTCGAGGCGTTCAAGCTGAAGAAGGCGGAACCCGGGCCGCTCCAGCGCCGCTATTTCGCGATGATGCGGGCCGACGAACGCAAGGCGCTCGGCGCCTTCATCCTGGACGGCTGGCTCACCCAGGACACCCTGCCCCGCTACACGCAGGCGGAAGCGGAGAAGGAAGCCGACAAAATGGCGGCGCAGATGAAGGGCTACGCCACCAAGAATCCGCAGTATTATCCGAACTTCGACGAAGCGCAGGTCCGGAAACAATACCTCGGCCATTTCCTCAACCAATGCCTGGGCTCGGCGAGCGACAGCCGTGGCATTCTCGCCGTCTCGGCGGCTTGCTGCGGTCCCGAGATCGTTCCCAAGTGCGAGAAATACATTCGGTTCTGGTACGGGCGCCGCATGACCCAGGCCAAATCGCTCATCCAGCTTCTCTCCTGGGTCGATCATCCCCTGGCGATCCAACTCATCCTGGCCATCGGGACGAGATTCCGCACCAAGGCGCTCCAGAAGGAAGCGGCTCTCTGCGCCGATCGCATCGCCGAGCGCAAGAACTGGACGCGGGAGGAAATGGCCGATCGCACCATTCCGTCCGCCGGCTTCACGCGCGACGGCACGCAAATCATCGATTACGGCATGCGCAAGTTCACGGCGAAATTGATGGAGGATTACTCGATCGAACTGCGCAATTCCGAGGGGAAGGTCATCGGCGCGCTGCCCGACGCGCTGAAGTCCGAGGAGGAAGCGGAAGTGAAGGAGCTGAAGAAGGATTTTTCGGCGAGCAAGAAGGAACTGAAGCAGGTCCTGAAACTCCAGGAAGAGCGTCTCTACGAGGCCATGTGCACCCAGCGCCGCTGGCGCTACGATGAATGGGAAATCTACCTCAACGCGCACCCGATCGTCGGACGCTTTTGCCAGCAACTCGTCTGGCTGGCCTTCCGAGACAAGGAACCGGTGGCCAGCTTCCGTCCCCTGCCCGACGGGTCGCTCACGGACTACGACGACAACCCCGTGAGCCTGCAACCCGGAGACCAGGTGCAGGTGGCGCACCAATCGCTCCTCGCGGAAGCCGACGCGGCCAAATGGAAGCAACACCTCAAGGACTATGAAATCACAAACCTCTTCCCGCAATTTGGGAAGAAGCTGTTCCAGGCCGAGGGTCCCCTGGCCAAGGCCACCGAGATCGCCGAATTCGAAGGCTACCTGGTGAACTCCTACAAGCTCCGGAGCCGCACCGGGAAGCTGGGCTACGTGCGCGGGAGCGCCGAGGACGGCGGATGGTTCTACCTCTACGTAAAACAATTCCAGGGCCTGCGCATGCAAGCCGTGATGGAATTCACCGGCAACACCCTGCCCGAGGAGGATCGCACGGTCGCCCTCCGGAAGCTCTACTTCATCCGGATGCAGGACGATGCCAGCGATTCATCGAGCTATTCGCACCGGCCCCTGAAGCTATCGGAAGTGCCCGGGGTGATGCTCTCGGAGTGCTGGAACGATCTCAAGCTCATGGCCGACGACGGCGCGGGCTATGACAAGGACTGGGAAAAAGCCGCCGCTTATTGATCGGTTGAGACCGCGATGCCGGAAGCGCGGGCGGCCCGCCAAAAAGCATTGAGCATGAGCAAACGAGAGCCGGAGAAGATTCTAAAAAAAGATCGGCCGTGCTGTCGAATTTAGGGGATGCCAAACGACCAAGGGGTGCAGGACAATCAAAACCAAAGGAGAAATACCATGCAATTCATGATGCTGATGATCCCCGCCGTTTATCAAGGCGGCAACAAAGTGGACCCGGGGTTTGTCCCCGATCCGGAAAAAATCGAAGCGATGGGCAGGTTCAATGAGGAATTGGGAAAGGCCGTCAAAATCATTTCACTGAACGGCCTGCATCCATTGGCCACCGGCGCGCGCGTCGCGTTTGAGAAAGGCAAAGTGACGGTGACCGACGGCCCCTTCATTGAGACCAAGGAAGTGCTCGGCGGCTATTGGATGGTCGAGGCCCATTCAAAAGAAGAACTCGTGAAATGGGCGCAACGCTGCCCCGCGGACCCGGGCGACGTCATTGAAATCCGCCAGATTTTCGACCCGGCCGATTTCGCGATCAAGACATAGGAGGAATTTTCGAGCCTGACGCGCATCTGCAGGTTGCGCGTCGTTCCGAGCGCGAGCGCCGTCCTCCTTCCCTGTCATCCTGAGCGGAGCGGGGAAGCATGGGCGCAGTCGAAGGACCTCCAATATCACGGGTTCTCGTGCGGAGCACCCACGGCGAAACGGGCGCCCAGCGACACCAACGTACGACCGTCGCCCCTGCCGGTGCCATCCAGGCGCTCCAGCGCGGAATCGCTGTCTCCAAACGCCGGAGACGCTCATGCCAGGTCGAGGCGGAAACATGGCGACAATCGCTGAGTTTGCCGTCGTCGCTCGCCCAATCTGAAAACAATGCCTGAATTTCTTTACCGATTCGGATACGAGACTCCAGAACAAGCCAAGGCCAATGCGGCTCATGGTTGGGACGACGAGTGCAGCGAAGCGGTTTTCATCGAGGCGGACTCTCCTAGTCAAGCTCTGGAATGGGGCCGCGAGATTTCCGAGCGCTTCGTTCGGCGGCTCTACGGAGACTCCAGTATCAGTTGGTTGCGCAGCGACTTCGCGCACTGGATTGAAGAACACCCAGAGGCCGAGTTTACTGCCGACAACCTTGCTACGTTGCCACACGTTCGATATGGTCAACACCCTATCCTTTCCAACACCCGCAACACCTAACTCCATGCCCGAGTCCGAACGCGCGTATGTCATCTACAACGGAGTCAGAGTCATCGCTGGTTGGCCGGGGCGCATCGAGGAGGCGCAGACCATTCCGACCATCAGCATTGGCGGAGCAGAGTATCCACGCATCCGCTACGGCGCCGAGGCGGACGATTGGGGCGCAGAGCGACAGCCGTGCCACGATTGCGCTGCGATCAAGGGTCAGTTTCACGTTCCAAGTTGCGACGTTGAGCGTTGCCCACGCTGCGGTGGCCAGGCGATTACCTGTGACTGTCCTTACGAAGAAGAAGAAGCCTCCTAATGAACGAATCGTCCCACCATGCGCATCAGCGCCTCCGCGTCACGGCCTGCGCTGCAAACCACCTCCACCTTTCCACCCACCGGCACGGGCCGCGCCGCTCCGGCGTGTCGCTGAGCTTTCGGTCGTTGACGGCATGACCCACGCACTCGTAACGCGATGAGAGACGGATACGAAATCGGCGAGTTTGAGGAAGACGGAGCATTTGATGAGCTGTCAAGCAGGAATGGAGAGCCGGCTGCCAACAAACCACACACAGACTTCTCACTCTGATCGGCGATGAGAGATACCTATGACGCCATCCAAGCGCTCCAGCTCTCAGCTTGAGAGCGTTAGCGTTGCTACGCACACATAGTGAACGAGAGCCTTTCAAAGCCGATTGTAGAGCCACGATTCCTATTCTGGTTCGTTCATCCGTCAGCAGTCCCTCCCATTCCGCTTGGTTACATCCGCGACAACCGTGGTGGTGCGCTCATCAATGGATGAGCAACTTGAAAGGCGAATCCGGTTCCTTCGGGAAACGAACGCTGAAACTATGCTGCATAGTGAGCGTGGTCTGCTCGACCACTTGTTCGGCACTCGCCAGCTATTGGTTGACTGGGAAGCGCGGCCTGCCGTTTGTGATGCGGGTCTATTCCATTCTGTTTACGGCACTGAGCACTACGAACCGAAAGCCATTCCACTTACCATGCGAGCCGACTTGCAGCAATTGATCGGCGAGGAGGCCGAGTTGCTGGCATGGCTATTCTGCATGATGCGTCGGGAGACCTTTGACCAGAATCTTGGACGAGACGGAGAAGTTTCCGTTCGGCACCGCTCGACCGGGGAATCGATCCCACTCACCGCCGCTCAGTTTCACGATTTGGTGACCTTGACGTTCGCCAATACCTTGGAGGCTTTTCCGCGATTACCGCGGAGGGTGCGCCGAAGCTGCCGCGATTATCTCCGACCTTTTCGGGGCATGGCTATATCCGGAGCACAAAGCGCATTCGACCAGATCAACACCCAATGGTGGGAGTTCTGGCGATAAACGAACCGGCGCCTGACAGGCTGTCGAAAACCTCCCAAGTGTTGTCATCCTGAGCATTAGACCTTCTTTTGGGCTTCTGGTTTTCAGAGACTGAAGACACGCTTGCAGACACTCGGTTACGACGTCCGCCCCAAAAACGCATAGCGAACCGATCCCAAGACCTACCGACCCACTCGATGACCCAGCCTGACTCTCTCAAACCACCGGCGGAGATCCTCTATGCCGACGAACTCGCGGCGCTCAAGGCGGCCGACCCGCAGGCGCGTCCGGCGGGCTGGCAGCTTTCGCCGTCGGCCGTGAAGACCTTCATCGTCGGCGCCAATGGCAAAGGGCCGAAGATCTCGCGCAAGTTTTTCGGCAATGATCTGCTGGTGGAGCGCGCGATCATCACGCTCGCGGGAAATCGCGGATTGATGCTCGTGGGCGAACCCGGCACCGCCAAGTCGATGCTCTCGGAACTGCTGGCCGCGGCGATCTCCGGGAACTCGCATCTCACCATCCAGGGCACCGCCGGGACCACCGAAGACCAGGTGAAATACTCGTGGAATTATGCCCTGCTCCTGTCGGAAGGGCCGAGCACCCGCTCGCTTGTCCCCGGGCCGGTTTATACCGGGATGAAGACCGGGCAGATGGTGCGGTTCGAGGAAATCACCCGCTGCCAGCCGGAGATCCAGGATACGCTGGTGAGCATCCTTTCCGATAAGTGCCTGCTCGTTCCGGAGTTGAGCGGCGCGGACAATGTCGTCACGGCCAGGCCGGGCTTCAATGTGGTCGCCACGGCCAACCTGCGCGACCGCGGAGTGAACGAGATGTCGAGCGCGCTCAAGCGGCGCTTCAATTTCGAGACAGTCGCGCCGATCCGGGACAAGACGCTGGAGATGGAGATCGTGAAGCAACAGACCGAACGCCTGCTGCGCGATCATGGCGTGGCCATCGCCCTCCCCGACGATACGCTTGATCTGCTCATCACCACCTTTCGCGACTTGCGCGAGGGCAAGAGCGAAGAGGGCGCGACGTTTGAAAAGCCGAGCTCGATCATGTCCACGGCGGAAGCCGTCGCGGTCGCGTTCTCCGCGTGTCTGGATGCCCACTATTTCGGCGGCGGAAAAGTGAGCGGCGGACACGTCACCCGCCAGTTGCTGGGCACGGTCTTCAAGGACGATCCGAACGACGGGCGCAAGCTCGACCACTACCTGAGCGTCATCGCCAAGGTCCGGGCAAAACGCGGCGGCGCCTGGAAGGACTTTTACGATTCGCGCCAGATCCTGGCCTAGCTTCCGGGAGCCCGTTCAGGAAAATTGCGCATGCCCGGCAAGAAGACATCCGACGCCTCGCCCGCGATCGCCGATTGGGAGGCGCGGCTGGCGAAGCTGCACGCCCGGCTCGATTCGCCCTCGCTCATCTTCGCGCCGATCCGCCATCACAGCCCGGCCTGCGCCTGGCATCTTCGCCGCCTGATCGAGGAGCGCCGGCCGGCGTCCATCCTCATCGAAGGACCGGAATCGCTCGATGCCTATCTGCCGATCCTGGCGGACCCGGAGTTGAAACCGCCGGTCGCGCTCTTCACCAGTTTCGTCGATCGCCAGCGGCGCATCGCATCCCCTCCCGCGCCGCCCGCCGGGGCAAGCTCGAAGCCGCCGGCGGCGCGCTATGGCGCGTACTTTCCGCTGTGCGGTTACTCACCGGAGTTCGTCGCGATCCGGGCCGGCGTGGCCAGCGGCGCCCGCGTGGCCTTTTGCGATCTGGACTTTCCGCTGCAAGTGCTGGCGGAAAGCGGCGCGGCGAACCCGGAGCCGGGAGGCGCCGCGGCGAGCCTGCTGGATGAGCACTATTTCGCGCAGAGCGAGTACCTCCGGCAACTGGCCCGCCGCTCGGGATGCCGCGACACGAACGAATTGTGGGACCGCAAATTCGAAAGCGCCTTCCGCGGAGAAGACACGGCGCGCTTTTGGCGCGAGGTGGCGGCGTACTGTTTCTTCGCCCGCATGAACGCGCCCGCCGCGGGGTTGCGGGCCGATGGCACACTCGCCCGGGAACGGCGAATGCAGGAGATTCTGAAAGCGGAGCAGCAAAGATTGAAGCGACGCAAAGAAACGGGGCCGCTCCTTGTGGTCACCGGCGGGTTTCACACCCCGCCGCTCGCGCTGGGCGAAGTCGATGACAGCGTCGACCTGCCGGCGGCCACCTTCGACGCGGATGAAATTCTATCCGCACCCATCCCCTACAGCTTCATTCAACTCGATGCCTTGAATGGCTATGCCGCGGGCATGCCGTCGCCCGGCTATTACCAGCGCCTGTGGGACTCCGCCGGCGGACTGGAGGAGGTCGCGCTGGATTTCCTCACCGACCTGGCCCGGCAGACACGCGAAGCCGGCACCAACCAGATCGTCTCCACCGCGGACGTCATCGCGGCCCACCAGCAAGCCTGCAGCGTCGCCCGTTTTCGCGGCAACCCGGGGCCGATGCGCGAGGACCTGCTCGATGGAATCCGCAGCAGTTTTGTGAAGGGAGCGCTCGATGCGGAGGGCGATGTCATCCTCGCCATCGCTCGCGCGCTGCTCTGCGGCGATGCCATCGGGCAGTTGCCGAAAGGCGCCCGCACGCATCCGCTCGTGGAAGATTTTCGCGCGCAAGCCGAGCACCTCGCGCTCAATCTCGAGTCATCCTCGCCTAAGCAGATTGATCTGGAGATTTACGTAAAGGACCGGCACCAGCGCATCAGCCGCTTTTTCCGGATGCTCGAGTTCCTCGACGTTCCCTTCGCACGGTTCCAAGGGGGGCCGGATTTTGTCGGCGGCCACAACCTGGAACTCCAGATCGAGCACTGGACCTATACCTGGACGCCGCAGATCGAGAGCGCATTGATCGAAGTGTCGCACCACGGCTCGAGCTTGCGCGACGCCGTGGTCGGGTCCCTGCTCGAGCGCCAGCGGCATCTCGCCAGCCAGGGCGAGACCGGCGGCAGTCTCGAAGCCGTCACGCTGCTGCTCCTCTGCTGCCGGCTCGGGCTCGCGGAGCAAACGGAGGCAATCGCGCCCTTTGTGGCGCAGCGGATTCACGGAGAACACCTCTTCACGGACGCAGTCGCCGCGGCCGCCCAACTCGATCTCTTGCACCGCTATCGAAGCCCGCTGGAAAGCTCTCCGCTGGCCGAGTTGCCGGAGATCCTCCGGGCGGCATTTTCGCGCGCCTGCTACTTGATCGGCGATTTTCCCAATCTGCCGGAGGAGTTGGTCATGCCGACGCTCGAGCAACTCCCGGTTCTCCGCGAAACCCTCGCGTCCGACCAGCGCAGTGCTCTGCTCGATGCGGCGCTCTTCTGGGACGCCTGCAGCGGGGTGGTGAGTCCCGCGGCGTCCACTCTCGCGCCCGCGTTGCACGGCGGTGTGCTGGGACTGCTCTGGAACGTCCAGCGCCGCTCGCTCGACGATGTCCTGGCGGCGGTCCGGGCGCAAAAGGACAGCCACGACGCGCAGGGCAACTGCCTCAGCCGTTTCCTGCTCGGCCTCTTCTCGATCTGCCGGGAAGCCACCTGGAGCGACCGCGACTTCATGCTGGAGGTCAATTCCATCCTCACCGGATGGGACGACGAAAATTTTCATCGTTCGCTCCCGGAGTTGCGCCTGGCCTTCAGCCAGCACACGCCCCAGGAGACCGATCGCGTCGCACGGCTCGTTGCCCAGCTTCACTCGGCGGACTCCCTCGGTGACTGGTATCACCGCGACATGGACGAAGCCCTCATGCTCCGCTGCTCGCAAGCGGCGGGCCGGCTGGCGGCCACGCTCCAGCAGGATCATCTCACCCATTTCTTGCACCATGAGTGAACCCAGCGAGCAGGCCCTCATCCGCTGGCGCCTCGTCCTGGGACGCTACGCGCAAAAGCAGATCAAACCCGGTCAATCCGCGGCCATGCAGCGCATGGAGCGCGCCCTCGATTTCCTATACGGCCGCGAATACGAGGGACGCGGCGTCCGGGGACGGGACCGGCTCGATGGCAAAAAGGGACCCGGCTCGCTCGATGCCTCGCAATTGAGCGTCCCGCAATGGCTGAACGAAGTGCGCCACCTCTTTCCACGCGATACCGCCGAGATCGTCGAGAAACACGCCCTCGAACGCTATGAGCTCACGGAACTGCTGACCGACAAGCAGACGCTGGAAAAACTCGAGCCGAACCAGGATCTCCTGAAAATGCTCCTCCAGTTCAAAGGCAAGATGAAGGGCGACGTCCTGAATCTCGCGCGGGAGATCATTCGGAAAATTGTCGAGGAACTGAAAGAGAAGCTGGCGCGCGAGGTGCGGCAGAGTTTCAGCGGCCGGTTGAACCGCTTTCGCAACAGCCCGCTCCGCATCTCCCAGAACTTCGACTGGAAAGGGACGGTGCGGCGTAACTTGAAAAACTGGCAGCCGGACCGAAAAGCCCTGGTGCTGGAACAGCTCCGATTCTTCTCCCGCCAGCGCCGCCAAATGCCCTGGAGCATCATCCTCTGCGTGGACCAATCCGGCAGCATGGTGGACTCGGTGATTCATAGCGCGGTACTCGCCGGCATCCTGGCTGGCTTGCCCGCGCTGAACGTGAAACTGGTCGTATTCGACACCTCGGTGGTCGACCTGAGCCAGTATCTCGATGATCCCGTGGAAGTGCTGATGAGCGTGCAACTGGGCGGAGGGACCGACATCGGCCAGGCGCTCTGCTATTGTGAAAAACTCATCGAAACGCCGTCGCGCACGATCCTGGCCCTCATCAGCGATTTCTGCGAGGGCGCCCCAGCGGGCCGGATGTTCGGAGCCGTGAAACGGCTGAAAGAAAGCGGCGTCAATCTCATCGGCCTGGCGGCACTCGACCAGGAAGCGCTTCCCTTTTACGACACGCAGACCGCCGGAAAGCTGGCCGCGCTCGGCATGGACATCACCGCCTCCACTCCCAAACAATTCGCGCAATGGCTGGCGACCCGGATTTCCTAACAGGTCTCGTCGCGTTGTTGCGCGGGCTCGACGACGACGCCTACGCCACTCTCGCCAACAAAGGTCTCTTGCGGCGCGCGCGGAAGGACCTGGAGAACGGTCTGCTGGTCGAAATCGGCGAAATCGCCGGGGGGATGCTCCCGGTGAAAGTCGGAGAATGCCAGGTTCGCTTTCCTGCCACCGGTCCGTCCCAGGCGGCTTGCTCGTGTCCCGCGCCGGGCTGCTGCCAGCATATCCTCGCCGCTTGTTTGAAGCTTGCCGAAATGACCCCGCCGGTGCCGCCCGCATCGGATGCCGGGGATACTTCTGGACCGCCGCCGGCGCGGGATGCAACTGATCTGCCCAATGTGGATGTGGTGAAGAAGTGGGCGGGAGCCGAGAACTTCCGGCGGGCGCTCCGTCTGCTGAGTGGCGGAGACGTTGAGAGCATCGAGGGCCCGCTCGTTCGCTTCGCCGGCGAAATCGACGCGCGCATTCTGCCGGGCGGACTGGACACCACGATCACCAATGCGCCGGCTCGGCAACGTCTGGCCTATGTCGCCGCGGCGGCCCTGGCGCTTCTGCAAAAGAGCGGCGTGCCTTTGCCCTTCGAGCAGCAAACGAGTGGAGTCCTCGATGTGGCCCTTCTCGATGACTTGCAGATTCTCATCGAGGAAGGCGTGGAGATCGGGCTGAACCATCTCTCGCGTTCGTTCCAGATGCGCTTGAGCCGGCTGGCCGTGCAGTGCCGGGTCGCGGGGTTGATCCGGCCAAGTCTCGAGGCGGAGAGTTGCGCGCAGGAAGTCGCGTGGCTGCTCGCGCGCCACGCATCGGCCAATCTGGTGCGGCTCTTCGACAAGCTCACCCGGCTCTATGCCCTGGCCGAATCCATCCGCCAGCAAGGCCCGGCCGCGGGCGACGCGTATGTCGGGACTGCGCGCTCGAAATATGCCGGGACCGGCACGCTCGACCTCGTGGGCGTGGGATGTTATCCATGGGAGACGGAGTCCGGGTTCATCGGGGTGACCGCCCTTTTTTGGTCGCGCTCGTGCGATCAGTATTTCAGTTGGAGCGATAGCCGGCCGAAGCGCTCCGCGGCCGGCTTCGTCCCGCTCCAACGATACACCGAGGCCGGCCCGTGGCCGGGGAGCGGGATGCTCCAGCGTTTGGTCGGAAGCCGCTTCGCCCTCGAAAACGGCCGGTCCAATGCCCAGCGCCGCCTCAGCGCGAATGCCGGGACCCGGGTTGTCGATGCCCAACCCGCCTCGCCCGGCGATCTGCCCCTGCCAGCCACGCGTTGGGCGGGTTTGCGCGAACGGAACCGCAATCGCGGCCTGCTCCGGGGCTCGCCCCTCGATGAGGTCGTCCACGTGCGCCCGCAAAAGTGGGGCGCGCCTTTCTTCGATGAAATCGCCCAGCGGCTGTTGATCCCGCTTGAGGACGAGCAAGGCCAGTCGCTGCTGCTGCAGGTCCCCTTCTCGCAGCTCACCGCGGCGGCGGTCTTTTTCCTCGAAGCCTGGAAGCCCGACGCAGCCCGCGACTCGCTCATCGCCTACCATCGGCTGCAACCCATGGAACATCTCTTCCCCATCCGGCTCTTGCGTGCCGGGTCCACGATCGAAGCCATCGATGTCCTGTATCAACCGATGCCGACGAAGAAAGTGACTTTCCGCGGCGTCGTGTGGGAGCGCCTGCGCGCTTTTGTGCCGCTCCCCCAGGCGGACGACGACGATGTCTCCATCGAACCTGAGCTCGCCGATCCGCTGACCGTTCTCCTCTCGCCCGTGGACGACATCCTGACCGCCGCCGCCGAGGCGAACTATTCGCGCCATCTCCCGGAGGCCCGGAATGCCGCCGAAGTCCTGCACAAAGCGGGTCTCAACACGTTTGCCGATCTGCTCCAATCCATCGGCAACCCGGGAGGGCTCCTCAAGGCGCGGTATGTGTACTCGCTGTTGATGGAGCGTTAGCTAATAAATTGCCCCGCGGTTGCATTCATAAGAAGTCCCTCCACACCTCCCATGTTCCGCCTTTCTCACTGGCTGCCGATTGCCTTCCTCTCGCTGCTGTCCCCTACTCTCTTCGCTCAGACACCACCGAAGGAGCCGCGCGAAATGCTGCCCGCGCCATTCGACACTTACATCGCGCGCCGCGTCGCGGAGCTTTCGTCCGACGACTGGCGCAAGGACATCACCAAGGAAAATTGGCCGGCCAAACAAACGGAAATGCGGGCGCAGCTTCAGCGGATGCTCGGGCTCGATCCGTGGCCGGCGCGCGGCGACTTGAAGCCGGTCATCACCGGGACGGTGCCGGGCGATGGCTTCGTCGTGGAGAAGCTGCAATTCCAATCGCTGCCCGGGGTGTACGTGACCGGGAATCTCTATCGGCCCAAGGAAGTGAAGGAGCGGCTGCCCACGATCCTCTATGTCTGCGGACATTCGAATGTCGTTGAAGGCGGCGTGAGCATGGGGAACAAGACCGACTACCAGCGTCACGGGGTCTGGTTTGCCCGGCATGGCTATGTGTGCCTGATCATCGACACGATCGATCTGGGTGAAATCCGCGGGGAGCATCACGGCACCTACCGGGCCGGGCGCTGGTGGTGGCCGGCGCGCGGCTAT
>Ga0105237_10005050_pt1 | contig 15013 bp, 9 predicted proteins | sample KBSC24metaG_FD_81520 | JGI IMG/M metagenome (GOLD analysis project Ga0105237, IMG submission 81520) | Corn rhizosphere microbial communities from Kellogg Biological Station, Michigan, USA - KBS C2-4 metaG | ecosystem: Host-associated > Plants > Roots > Rhizosphere > Soil | place: Michigan, USA... | reverse complement strand
GGTGCAAGCTTTAGCAATGCGAAAGTGTCAGGAAGCTTCTTTACTGCAGTTGGTTATCGCGGTGCGGTTGGTTCAACAGGTGATGATGCAACATGGTGGAAAGGCTGGACTTTACTTGATCTGTCTAAATAATAATACTTAAGTTTAAGTTTCTAAAAAGCCATCTTAACAGAGATGGCTTTTTTGTTATCAGGGTTTATATGCGTAAACAACTTCGTAAGCTGATTTTTTTAAACCGGGAAGAAGTTGCCCGACCAATAAATCTTCTTTTTGTGGAGTCGGTTCACAAACAGAATACTGTTCACCATTATAGATGATTGGCGTGCCTACAGGCTTATCAAACTTAACCGCGATGGTTACATGTTTTGGATACGAAAGAACAATCATTGGTAAATGATAAATCTCTTTAACCAGGTAAAAAAATAAGGCGGCCCTGTCTTCACAATCGCTATGCTCATATAGTAAAGTCTGCTCTGCCGTAAGCCGTTTTTCTTTCCCAAAATTTTCTGTATCGGTTTCAAATAAGAATGCATAACGGGTAAAACGCATCAGGTAATCAACGCCATCTTTTACTTTAAGTCTTTTTATATTTTTTTGTAAAACCGGTATCAACGATTGATACGTTTCTTTACTCATCGGGATATTAAAATAAGATGCATAATCGACCACCGGGTAATTTGCAAAGATGGCTGGTATCTGTTTGTTTAGTTTTATTTTGAATTGATAAGAATTCTGGTACACATCAAAGCTTACTTCCTTTTCTTTATAATCCGAAGGATGAAAAGATGGCATTTCCTGTATTTTATAAGAAAATGATTTTACAGCCCCGGGAACTTCGACAGGAACTTCAATAAAGATATCCTTTGTGAAATCTAAACTTCCATAATCGTGATAGTTCAGGCATACATATTGTTTATCGCCTTTTGTATGGCAGGGAATTTCATAAACATTTTCATCGCTCTGTACATAAAAAAGAATTTTACCTCCGCAAATACTTAACGTGGCGTTGTAGCCTGATTTAGATAAAAGAAACCATTTGTATAAAGTATAGCGGGTATAGTTATTGGTTTTTGGACTTATGCATTGTGCAACCTTGCGGATAAGCTGGTAATAGAGCCAGTCATCGAGTTTATATTTTTCTTTGTATTCGAGCAGACTGCTGATTAATGCGTTGGATGATTGGTTATTGATGCTGTTATAGAAAGCATTGATTGAATTTTGAGAAAGTGAATCTGAAAAATCAGCAATAAAGTTGCTATCGATTTGAAGAAGGATTGCATCACCGTAGAAATCGAAATTTAATTGAGCATTTTTCTCACGGCTGAATTCTGCCTGGCTGGAATATTCAAGAAGGCAGCTGATTAACAGTATGATCAATTTTAATTTCATTAGCAAAGCACTTCTCTATGAAGTTACCAAACATAACAATTTGATAATATTAAATTTTGATAGAAAAGCGACAGGCCTTGCTTTAAATAAAACAAAGCCGGCATTCGCCGGCTTTGTTTAGACAAATATTAAATGAGACTCAGATGACGCGGATATAACGGACAAGCAGGATTTTTAATGAAGCATTGCAGCATTATCACACTCTACTGATATTTTCCAGGTCTGCAGATTTTATTTCTTCATAGATGTTTTTGCCATGCAAAAACAAACGGCGAAAATCTATTCAATCAGTGTCATCCGTGTTCCATTTTCTCTTATCAATACAAAATATTACTCTTTGATGTAAGCGGTGTCTTAAGCTTTATGAAATAGATAGAATTAAAATCTGTCTTATGTGTAAGTGGCAAAATCTTTTGAATAAAAGTATTGTCAGCAGGAGAATGAGGTGTTATGCCAAAATCATCGTCGTTACTTACTGCAATCAAATTATTGCTGATGATAGTAAGGCCTTCTGCTTTGTCATGCGGGTAATCTTTAACGTCGGTTAATAAATCTGCAGCCAACCATTTGCTTACTGTGTTGATGCCTGCTGCAGCCAGTTCAGCATCGCTTAATTCTTCAAGTGTTTTCCCATTTACCAACTTGCCGTTGGTGCCATTTGAAGGGTCAGATACATCTGTTGCATTTTCAAGACTAATCTTATAAACTCTTTTTACTTGTGCAGGGCTAACAGGATCGCCAGGGAAGAGCTGATCTCTTTCAAGCACCAGGAAATTGTTATTGTCAATAGCTGCAATCTCACTATTGGCCGTGTTTTTGTTTTCAAGTTTGTAGAGATATTGTTTTGTTTTACCCGTAAGTATTTCAAAGACTAATATTCTTGTAACAAGAGAGCCTGAAACAGCACTTTTGCTTGGATTGTATAACGGTGATTGCATCATACCAACAAGGTATTTTCCGTCAGGCGTAATGGTTAACCCTTCCATGCCACGGTTTGCCCTTCTTTTGGCAAACACTGCAGGAATTTTCCTTCCACCCTTGCCTGTTCCAAACGGATTAATTCTTTCAATAGTGGTTCCGTCTTTGCTTATATGCAAAAGATGCGGGCCATATTCGTCGCTTATCCAGATGGTGCCGTCAAAAGCAACGGCCATGCCTTCGCTATCCATTCCCTCCGGATCATAAGGCAAAGTGTTTCCATTCATATCAATACCAATCTCACCGCTATTACCCATGCCCGGTGGATTCACAAGGCCTGTTATATATTTCCCGGTAGCAGTTTTAAGATGAATGGTATTAATCAAAACAAGTGAGTCGCCCTGTAATCTAAACTGACCGATTTGCGGGTTAAAGTCAGGAACAGGAAAGACTTTGGTGTCACTTGATGCACCGTCTGCATTAGGACCTCTGTCGGTTAGCAGATAAAACTGATCAGGGCAGAAAGGAACTTTTGCAAGTGCGGAGCCGTATCCTCCATGATACACTTTAACACCTGCATTGTTGGTTGTTAAAACAGTTGCACCTGATGCAGCGGCTTTGTCGGGATAGCCACCCGGGTGACCTGGAAAATCTGGTTTGTGACATGAAAAGAATGTTGCAGTCATTGCAACAGAAAGCAATGGTAGAGATGATTTCATATAGTTGGCTTTAAAACCTGAATATGCATCATCTCATTAATTTTTCAAATGAATTGATGGTTATCTTAATATTAAATCAACAACTTAAAGCAGGAAATAATCTTTGAAAGTGTTCACTGTTTTAAAAGAGATGCGCAATAAGAATAATCCTGTAATATTTTTGAAAGATAAATTGAAACATTATGGAACTGGGAATAGGCATGTTTGGTGACCTGGCTTTTGATGTAAAGACTGGCAAGCCTGCAGATGCAGGTGTAAAGCTTAAGGAAATACTTGAAGAAATAAAACTGGCTGATGAAGTGGGCCTTGATGTATTTGGCTTAGGTGAACACCACCGGCCCGATTACGCTGTTTCATCTCCGGAAATTGTACTTGCCGCCGCAGCCGCGGTTACAAATAAAATTAAGCTACTGAGTACAGTAACAGTGCTTAGTTCTGCTGAGCCGGTTAAAGTATACCAGGATTTTGCCACCTTGGATCTTATTTCAGGTGGGAGAGCTGAGATTGGCGTAGGGCGTGGCAGTTTCATAGAATCCTTTCCACTTTTTGGTTATGACCTTAGAGATTATGATCAACTATTTGAAGAGAAACTTGATTTACTGCTTAAGATTAATAACAGCGAAATAGTTACATGGCGTGGAAAGTTAAGGGCACCGCTTTTACAGCAAGGAGTCTATCCAAGAGCAACCAACGGAGGAAAATTGCCGATATGGGTGGCAGTGGGCGGCACACCTCAATCAATATTAAGAGCTGCAAGACTTGGCTTGCCACTAATGCTTGCGATCATAGGTGGTTTGCCGCGACAGTTTCAGCCGCTGGCTGATTATTACAAAATAGAATATGAAAAAAATGGTCATGATGTAAAGCAGATGCAGCTTGGTATTCATGCGCATACTTTCGTAAGTGAATCTCCTGCAGAAGCTGATGCATACTTCATAAACTATGCGGCGCAAATGGATAGGGTAGGAGCTGAAAGAGGATGGCCTCCTTTCACCAAAAATCAATACAACAGCGGGCGGTTAAAAGAGGGCGCTTTATTTATTGGAGAACCCTCGGCTGTTGTAGAAAAAATACTCTACATGCATGAGCTCTTTGGCATCACCCGCTTTATTGCACATATGGATGTCGGGGCGCCTAACCATTTATTAATGATGAAATCTATCGAACTGTTTGGTACTAAAGTAGCGCCGCAGATTAGGGCAAGTCTTCGATAAACCAAACGCTATCATATTATTTCGAATGGCTATTTTCTGTAGAGCGGACATCTTTTCAAAAGATATTGCAACGCATTTTTATAAGCATCATTGCCTGTCCAGAAAGATTTGCGGTCTTCATTAAAAATGCTGTTGTTCTTATCAGTATAAATATTAAGGCTGATGCTTGTTTCGTAGTTCTGCGTTATAGAGGTTGATGAACTTCCTGAAACGCTGGCTTTGTCTTTACCTGATTTGCTGTCTGTCTTTGCAGATGCATTGTATTGATCACTTGTGTAGCTGCTTTGCGATCCCCTGTTTTGAGTAACGGTTCCATCAATGATGTATTCAACACCAAGAATGCCCGCAAGTTCATCCATCGTAAAACCTCTTAGTTTGTCTGGTGTTGCGCCTGCCTTTGTAAGCAGCGCATTGGTTGTGCGGGGATCCAGAATGGTGTGTTCGCCGGCATGTTTCATCATAAAATTATAGCACTCGTTTTGCACTTTGTAACTCATCTCATCACTGGCGCTTTGATTATCGGTAATAAAATTGAAAGGCAATATTGCAATCCTGTTATGATGATCAACTTCCTGTTTAGGCTGGGCAGGTGTATTGTCTGCTTTGGGCGCAGCAGGTGCTGGTTGTGAAAAAAGTTCAGCACGGCCACTTGCATAAGTTATCTTTAAAATGTCTGATTTCTTTACGGAGTATACTAATGTTTCCCCGGTATAAACAAAGGATATGGCAGAGTCATTCTGCGCAGTAACTTTCCCTGTCATCTTATCGCCATTGACTTTAATAACCACATCCTGGTTAGCTGGCTGTGCCTGTAGTGTAATTGCAAAAATCAACTGAAAAATCAGTGTATAAATCAGCTTCATAAAAGTGTTTTTGAAGGTTTACAAAATGAAGCCGGTTATAAGTTATGTGTAATGCGTCCGGCTATTGAAGAACAAAATTGTGCCTGTTTTTGGTGAAGTAAAAGTATGTTTTGAGTGAATTGCAAAATGTGCTGACTGAATTGTTGCTATACTGCCCGGCAGTTGCAAACACTGTCTGTTACTAATATACCGAACCAGGTGGTATCTCGTCCGCTTCAGAAAATGATTGTGTGTAAAGAAGTTTATACTTATTCGCCTCTTTTAGTTTTCCCTGTGCGGCAAGGCTTTTATATAAACCCAGTAATGACCAGCCATTGCCGGGGTTCCAATAGAGATCGTCTCTGTATGTTTTTTCAGCTTTAACCGGCTTGTTTATTTTTAGCAGTATGCTGCCCAGGTACTGCCTTGCAGGAAGCATCCATTGTTTGGGTTCTATATATACCAGGCTGTCTTCTGTTTTGATGGCGCTTGTTAATGCATCAATTGCATCCTTGTATTTTTTTTCTGAAAAGAGTATTGCTCCATGTAAAATATTAGAAGCAATCACGGCGCCTTTATAAGGGGCATTTGTGTAAGGAACAAACTTTACTGTTAAAATACTGTCTTTTGATTTTTTATTTAGTGATGCCAGGTATTTTTCTGCAAGCCGTATGTTGCCGGTGCGGGCATAAGCCATGCCTTTGGCAAAATCGTACAAAAGACTTGCATAGGTCCATTCAGTGACGGGCGCTGTAGTATCAGCAATAATGGCATCCCATTTACCCATCCTAACCATTGCAAACAATGGCATTGCATAAAGATATTGATCATAGGTATTCTTATAATCTGGTTTGGTGTTATTACGGCAGCGTGCAGCTTTTGGTAAGCCACGTTTGTACATCCCTCCGCTGATAGCGCAATAAGCTTCTACTGCAAGATAGTGTGGCACATGCCTTACAGGATAGATGCCTTTAAGCAGTGAATCATATAGTACAAAACTTCCATCAGCCTTTTCATTTACAGCTACCCCCTTCGCGTATAAGCCCACTCGCTCGTATTCATGACTGGACATGTGTACCATATGTGCAACACCTGGTAATAAATCTTTTAAAACATCAGCAGCATGAAGCGCTACTTCAGGATGATGCGAAGCCTCAGTAACATGAATATAGTAATGCAGTGCGCCCGGATGAACAGGATTGGCTTTGAGTACTGTTTCGCATAAACGCACGAGTTCCGGCGTCCATGGTTTTGGGCTACCATCATTGTTCCAGAAATCCCATTCATGCATCAGCATAACAGCATCAACATACAGCGTTTTTATTTCCAGGTCATCAGGGTATTTATCAACCAAAGCTTTCATTTTAGCCGCGTATGTTTCGTTAAGCATTTTTCGTTTACTGTCTGCAGTATCCGCAATGTTATAGCGGCTGTTGACGGCATCAATAAGATCACGTTCTTTCATTGATGCATTAAGGGCAGGTTTGTTTAATTCATTCACTATAGCGGGTACAGTCGTTTTCATTTTATATCCGTAAGCAGAATTGTAGTTGGGTCCTGATGCCAATGCCTGCCCCCAGTAGGCCATTGCAAGCGCAGGATCAAAACGGGCCGATTCTTTAAAGGATGCAATTGCTTCACGGGAGTGGTAACTGTAATACATCGACAGGCCCTGGTTAAAATAGAACTGCGCACTGTCGTTGCTGGTAGAAACTGCTAAAGCGTGATTGCCCCATCCGGGTAGCACTGCAATAAATTTCCCATTTTCGTCCTTAAAGATATTATCGCCTGCAGGTGCACAGCTAATAATATCCCGGTTGCTTTCATTATTTGATGGTTGATTTTTTTTGGTGTTCGTTCCGGCGATAAAAAGGCCCGGCAATAAAAATATAGCTGCAAAGAATAAGGGCTTTTTTTTCATACAGGTTAGTTTAATTGTCGAGTGAAGCGCTATTAATTTAAAAAAAGTATCTAACACTTGCAAGACATTATCTTTTTCGTGTGATTATTAGTTTATAATGGTGAGGAAAGGTGTATATAAAACAGAAATAAAACGTTTAAGGCTATGAAAATGAACAGTTGCAGCAGCGGTTGCTTTCTTTGCATGATAACTTTGCTGTTCCTTCTTAAATGAAGGGTTTAGGACTAAAAGCATCTCCCGCATTCCTGCGGGAGATTTTACTTCAATATTTTTCAAAATCTATTCTGTTTTCTTTACATCAACTCATTTTGCCAAAATAGATGAATAAAAAGCAATTCTTTTAGCATAAACCTGTACAAATAATGACTTATTTAGTATTGTAAGAAATAATAGATAGAATCACATTTATTAATGACTTGCTTAACGCGTATGAAAAAAATCTTTGCTGTTTTACTTGCAGCATGTATCTCACATCTTTTGTTGGCCCAGTCAATTAGCCAGGACGAAAAAATGCAATGGTGGCGTGAGGCACGCTTTGGTATGTTTATTCATTGGGGTGTATATGCAGTGCCGGCCGGTTTCTATGATGGCCATCCTGTTAATCGGATCGGGGAATGGATCATGAACAGGGGTAAAATTCCTGTGGCCGAATACCAGCAGTTTGCTAAAGAATTTAATCCCGTTAAATATGATGCAGAAGCATGGGTAAAGATGGCCAAAGATGCGGGCATGAAGTATATTGTTATTACGGCAAAACATCACGACGGGTTTGCATTGTTTAAAACAAGTGCCAGCAAATGGAATATGGTAGATGCAACACCTTATGGAAAAGATTTGCTAAAGCCACTGGCTGAAGCCTGTCGTAAGTATGGCGTTAAGCTTGGCTTTTATTATTCACAGGCGCAGGACTGGAACAATCCCGGAGGAGCAGCATCACGTAAAGTAACAAGCGAGGGATGGGCAAATCCTGATTCTGCAAAGATTGATGCATATACGTCTGCACATGATGGGCATTGGGATCCTGCACAAACAACTGCAACAATGGCTGAATACATTGATAAAGTTGCTGTGCCGCAGGTAAAAGAACTGCTTACCAATTATGGTGATGTTGCTGTAATATGGTGGGATACGCCTACAGGCATGACGGATGAATATGCCACCAAACTGCATGACCTGTTAAAGCTGCAGCCAAATATCATTTCAAATGATCGCTTAAAGCGCCCCAACTTTCCGGGTGATTATAAAACACCGGAGCAACGTATTCCCAAATTAGAAGAACTGGATGGTAAAGATTGGGAAACCTGTATGACCATGAACGGCACCTGGGGTTATAAAAGCAATGATAATAACTGGAAGAGTACTGAAACAATCATCCGCAACCTAATAGATATTGCATCTAAAGGTGGCAACTATTTGTTGAATGTGGGGCCTAAGGCAGATGGTACTATTCCGCAGGAAAGTATTCAGCGGCTGAAGGAAGTAGGTGAATGGATGAAAGTAAATGGAGATGCTATTTACAATACTACAGCAAGCCCGTTGGCTCCGCTATCCTGGGGACGTTGTACAAAGAAGGTGCAAAACGGTGCTACCGTTCTGTACCTCTCTGTATTTAACTGGCCCGCAGATAAAAAGCTTACAGTGCCGGGTATAAAGAAGGATATTGTAAGTGCAAAGTTGTTGGCAAATGGAACTTCTTTAACAACATCTAAGAACAGTGATGATGTTGTTATAAATGTGCCAGACAACGCACCCGACACAATAGCATCGGTAATAGAATTAAAATTAAAAGAGTAATGAATAGCTAACCGGAAGCAAAGAATATTAAGCAGCTTCATTTCATCATTCAATATTTATTGTTCGATATTCATTCGATACAAATACAGTCATGAATAAATTTTATACATATCTAATCGCAATACTCGCTATTCAATTTCTAAATGGACATATTGGCTATACACAGGATTTGGCAGATTTAAAACATTGGCCCAAAGGTGCTTCACCACAGGAAGTTGGTAAGCGTGTAGCAGAACACTTTGTTGCAACACCTCATACCAATTTCGGACGAACTACGCCACCTAAAGTAATCACCTATCCTGAAACATGTACATGGTATGGTGCACTAACGTTTGCAAAAGTTAGTAAGGATAAACAACTAACCAGTGAATTGGCTCAGCGCTTTGAGCCCTTATTTCATGAACAGGACACACTTGTTCCACCTGCCGACCATGTGGATCATACTGTGTTTGGTGCGGTGCCGCTTGAACTGTATATACAAACAAAAGAACAACGCTACCTGGATATTGGCAAAAGCATTGCTGATAAGCAATGGGCGGCACCAGAAGGTCCGCATGTAAAACCTGAATCTCATACCTTCTACGACAAAGGGCTTACCTGGCAAACCCGTATGTGGATCGATGATATGTTCATGATTACGGCTGTGCAATCGCAGGCATACCGTGCAACGGGCGATAAGAAATATATTGAGCGTGCCGCCAAAGAAATGGTGGTTTATCTTGATTCATTACAGCAGCCCAACGGGCTCTTTTATCACGCACCTGATGTACCTTTTTTCTGGGGGCGAGGTGATGGCTGGATGGCTGTAGGTATGAGTGAGCTGCTTCGATCGTTACCAAAAGACAATCCAGATCGGTCACGTATTATGAAAGGTTATACTGCTATGATGGCTTCGCTACTCAAATACCAGGCTGAAGACGGTATGTGGAAGCAATTGATCGATGATAGTCAATCATGGCCGGAAACATCATCTACCGGCATGTTTGCATTTGCTATGATAACAGGTGTAAAAGAAGGATGGCTTGATAAAAAAATATATGCTCCGGCAGCACGTAAGGCATGGCTTGCATTAATAACCTACCTGGATGAAAATAATGATATACGGGATGTATGTGAAGGCACGAATAAAAAGAATGACAGGCAATATTACCTCGATCGTAAAAGGCTAACCGGCGATTTACACGGGCAGGCGCCTGTACTATGGTGCGCAACGGCACTGCTTCGGTAGAGATATTAATACTGATAAGTTGATTGGCGCAAATGCTGTAGCGGGTTTTCTTCCGCTACAGGCATACGCTTGTGGTGACATGCATTATCCTTTGTTTTTCTTCATACTGCGTAAATACTTTTATTCTATAACCAAATAAAACTGCTATTATGAAACACATGGCTGCATCCATTTTCATAGCTGCATGCAGTAAAGTCTTTTGCAATAAAAGATTTGTCCTGCCTGTAATTATTTTTTGCAGCGCCTTCACGCAAAACCTGTTTGCCCAGGCGGGCAATGAGAAGCTTGTCACTGTAAAAGGATATGTTACCAATCAAAGCGGGCAACCTGTAGCGGATGCTTCGATAACAACACCGGGTGGAGCAAAAGGAACTACTACAAAACCTGATGGTTCCTTCCAGCTAATAGTTCCGCCAAACAGCACGCTGGTAATATCTTATGTTGGATATGCCAGCAAAGAAATACGGGTGGGCAGTGGTAACCAGCTCAATTTTACGATACAATTAACCGTCGGTAAAAACGAGCTTGACCAGGTAATTGTAGTAGGGTATGGTACCCGCAGAAAAAGTGATGTTACAGGTGCCATTAGTTCCATCAGTGAACAGTCTATTCGCGATGTACCTTCTGCAAACTTAAGCCAGGCATTAAAGGGGCAAGGTGCCGGTATTGATGTACAAAAGAGCGGCGGCAACAGCAAACCAGGCGCAAAACCAACCATCTTAATCCGGGGAACAAGATCCATTAATGCATCCAATGCACCGTTAATTGTTGTTGATGGTATTCCTTTCAATGGCGATATTAACGATCTGAATCCGGATGACATTGTATCTGTTGATGTATTGAAAGATGCTTCTTCCACTGCTATCTATGGATCAAGGGGTGCCAATGGTGTTATACTTGTGACAACAAGACGTGGTAAAAACGGCATTCCTGTTGTAACCTATAGTGGTTACGCAGGGTTTGTAAAGAATTTTGGTGAATATGATGTGATGAATGCCCAACAATTTGAAGACTTCAAAAAATGGGCGTATATCAACCAGTTCCCCGGCACTTATACAGGATTGGATGATCCTAAATTTCTAACCGATGGAACCTTTGCTCCTGAAGAAGTACAGGGCATTAATACAGGCAGAAATACAGACTGGCAGAAGCTGGTTTATAAAACAGGTTTGATGACCAATCACCAGGTAGGTGTAACAGGCGGAACCGACATTACACAATATGCTTTATCAGGCGGCTATTACAGGGAGACCGGCATTTACCCCGGCCAGTCTTTTGAGCGTTATTCACTCAAAGCAAGTGTTGATCAACAATTGGGCAAATGGGTGAAGATAGGCGTAAGCTCATTAAACACATACACCTTTACCAATGGAGAAAATGCAAACCCGATGGGGCAGGTATTAAGAGCCAGCCCTCTTTCATCGCCTTACGATACTACCGGTAAACTCATCAATTATTTTGTGCCCGGTAGCGCCAACCAGGTGTGGAATCCATTGGCAAATTTTTTACCCGGCGCTTCAGTTGAAAGAAGAAAAAGGCTTGGCACCTTTAATACTCTCTATCTTGAAGTAACGCTTGCCAAAGGATTAAAATACAGGTTTAATGCAGGCGCAGAATTAAGGAATGATGTATACGGAAATTTTTATGCAAGTAAAACATACAATAACCTGGGAGGCTTATCCACTTCCAGCAACCGTACTACCGCAAGCACCAATTATACGTTAGAGAATCTGTTGATTTATGATAAGACCATCGCAGGAAAGCATAAAATAAATTTCACCGGATTGTATAGCCTGCAGGAAGCAACAACGCAATCCAACCAGTTTAATAACAATACCATTTTATCAGACAACCTGCAATATTATAACCCGCAATATGCTTCCAATTTAACAGGATCGGGATCATACAGCAAATGGGATATCCTGTCATACATGGGCCGTATCAACTATAGCTATTCAGACAAATATTTAGTTACACTTACCATGCGTTCAGATGGCTCTTCAAGACTGGCACCGGGTAATAAATATCATACATTTCCTTCTGCAGCAGCTGCCTGGAATATAAGCCGCGAAAACTTCCTGCAAAATTCACATACCATTGCAAATTTAAAGCTGCGTGCCAGTTATGGAACGGTGGGCAATACGGCAATAGATCCTTACCAAACACTTGGAGCTTTAACAGCCATTACTTACAACTATGGCAGTAGTACAACAACAGGTGCTTATCCAACAGGCATTGCCAATCCAAATCTTACATGGGAGTACACCACAACTTTTAATATCGGTGCAGACTTTGGATTGTTCAATAATCGCATCAGCGGTTCAGTAGATGTTTACAAGCAACGTACCAACTCATTATTGCTGCCACAAACATTGCCATATTCATCAGGTATTACTGATGCAGTATTGACTAATATCGGCAAGACACAGAACAAAGGGATAGAGATTCATATCAACACGGTTAATATACAGGCAAAGGGTAGAGATAACTTCAACTGGACGACTGATGTAAACTTCTTCATCAACCGCGGAACGATAACACAACTTGCAAACGGTGTTACACAAGATGTAACCAACAACTGGTTTGTTGGTTATCCCATTGGTGCCGTCTTTGATTATAAAAGAGCGGGCATCTGGCAAAACACCGCGGCAGATACAGCAAGCGCACAGGCACTTGGTCTTACCACTACCGGTACAGGTTCTGTTATAGGACAAATAAAGGTTGCTGATTTAAATGGTGATAAAAAGATCGACGCCACTGACAGGATGGTATTAGGTTCTAATCAACCTAAATGGGAAGGTGGTATCACCAATCGTTTTTCTTATAAAGGATTTGATTTTACAGTAGTGGCATTTGCAAGAGTGGGCGGTATGCTTGCCAGCAGGCTGTTCCAGGGCAACAGCTTCATAAATACGTTCCAGGGTAATTACAACAATTTGAATGTGCATTACTGGACACCTGATAATCATGAAAATTTTTATCCCAAGCCAACACATGCACAAACCAATCCTCCTTACGGATCGTTACTGAGTTATTATAGCGCAAGTTTTCTTAAAATAAGGAGCCTGAGTTTAGGATATAACCTGGCTCCTTCGTTAATCAAAAGAATCGGCGCAAGATCATTCCGCATCTATGCTACCGCGCAGGATCCTTTTATTCTCTTTTCACCTTACCGCAATAAATACCATGGCATAGATCCGGAAACTGCAATGAGTTCAGGCGCCGGTACCGGCAACCAGGGCTATCTGAATGTTGACACACCTGGTACGTGGTCCATGATATTCGGAGTGAATGTTTCATTTTAACCGCTACTTAAATCTTGCAATCATGAAAAAGATATATGGCATTTTATTTATCCTGGTTATACTCAGTGGCTGCCAGAAAAAACTGGTGGAAAACCCGCAGTCCACTCTTACACCTGCATTCTTTCTTACCGCGCAGGGTTTTCAATCCGGACTGGATGCGGCTTATGCGGGCAATCGCATTATATGGGGGCCGATGGATTATTTTACGTTAACCGTTCCGGGAACGGATGAATTCATCACCGGTAATGATGGTAATAATGACATCAATAAATACAACAGTAATTATATTCCTTCCAACGGTAATGTGACCAACGTTTGGAAAGCATGTTATCCTTTCATCAACACCTGCAACGGGATAATAGATAATGCATCTTCCATTACAGGTATTGACACTGCAACGCTCAGCAGGATGGTAGGCGAAGCGAAGTTTCTTCGCGCCAATTATTACTTTATACTTACACAATTCTGGGGCAGTGTAACATTGCTTGATCATTATCAAACCTCGGCTACCACATCAGCAACACGTGCACCATTAGCGGATATATATACTTTTATCATTAAAGATTTAACAGACGCCATTAACGTGCTGCCTGCAAGTCCGCTTACAACCGGCGTGTTGCCCGGCAAAGCCACACAGGCCGCAGCAATACATTTATTATCCAAAGTATATCTTTCAAGGGCCGGTTCTTCCGCAAAGCAGGCGGATGATTATAAAAATGCTTATACCAATGCGCTCAATCTTATCAACAACATTGCACCAGCCACGGGTTTAAAACTGATACAGGATTTTGGTAAGGTATATGCAGAAGGCAATGAAGCCAGCAGTGAAGTACTGTGGAGCATACAGCATACAACCAGCCTTGCATATAATGGATCAGCCGCACAAAACAACAGTGGACCGGATAACCTGCTTTGTCATTTATGGGTGCCGCAATATGAAACACAGCCAGGCATGCAGCGGGATGTTAAATATGGAAGACCTTATATACGTGTGGTACCTACCAAATGGTTATTAGATACGGTGTTCCAGGAAAGAGTGAATGATACAAGATACAGCAAAACATTTCAAACAGTATGGCTTTGTAATAACACTGCAAGTGTTCCAAAGAATACAGATGGTACACCTAAATTTAGTTTAGGCGATACAGCAATATGGATGCCCGGTTACAATATAACAGATGACCAGATAGCCACCTATCGTTACCAGGTGATACCACCACGTAAATATTCAATCAAGCTGGCTCCGGCCATGATGAAATATTTTGACACCAAGCGTTCAGATCAGAATGCACCTTCTATAAGGCCCATCATTGTATTTCGTTTGGCAGAGACTTACCTTATTGCGGCGGAAGCGCTGCTGATGGATGGTCGCGCAGCAGATGCCTTGCCCTACATTAATGCTATTCGCGAAAGGGCCGCTTACCCAACAGGGAATGCTGCTGCAATGGATGTGCAGGCTTCAGATCTTTCTTTGGATTTTATACTGGATGAACGTTCAAGAGAACTGTGTGGCGAGCTCATGCGTTGGCCCGACCTGGTAAGAACCGGGCAGTTAATTACAAGAGTTGTACAACACAATAGTGATGGGCGTAACAATATCATATCGCCTAAACATTTATTGCGTCCTGTACCGCAGGCGATAGATGCAGTAACCACAGGAGATCCATATCCTCAAAATCCGGG
>Ga0105237_10005049_pt1 | contig 15016 bp, 10 predicted proteins | sample KBSC24metaG_FD_81520 | JGI IMG/M metagenome (GOLD analysis project Ga0105237, IMG submission 81520) | Corn rhizosphere microbial communities from Kellogg Biological Station, Michigan, USA - KBS C2-4 metaG | ecosystem: Host-associated > Plants > Roots > Rhizosphere > Soil | place: Michigan, USA... | reverse complement strand
TCCCACTCAATAGTGCCTGGCGGTTTAGAAGTGATGTCGTAGACGACGCGGTTGATGCCGCGGACTTCATTGACGATGCGGCTGGAGATTCGCTTGAGCACATCGTGCGGGAGGAAAGTCCAGTCGGCGGTCATGCCATCTTCAGAGTGAACGGCACGGACGGCGCAGGTGTAGGCGTAGGTGCGCTGATCGCCCATGACGCCGACGCTCATGACGGGAAGAAGAACTGCGAAGCTTTGCCAGATGCGGTTGTAGAGGCCGGCGGCCTTGATTTCGCTGACGACGATGTCGTCGGCTTCCTGAAGGAGTGCGACGCGCTCGGGGGTGACTTCTCCGAGGATGCGAACGGCCAGGCCGGGGCCGGGGAATGGCTGGCGGCCGAGGATGTCTTCGGGCATGGCCATGTCGCGGCCAATGCGGCGGACTTCGTCCTTGAAGAGGTCGCGCAGGGGCTCGATCAGCTTGAGTTTCATGAATTCGGGGAGGCCGCCTACGTTGTGGTGGCTTTTGATTGTCTGGCTAGGACCTTTGACACTGGAGGACTCGATAACGTCGGGATAGAGGGTGCCCTGAACCAGCCAGTCGACACCGCCGGTTTCGGAAGCGATGCGGTGGGCTTCGTCGTCGAAGACCGCGATGAATTCGGCGCCGATGCGTTTGCGCTTGGTTTCGGGGTCGGTGACACCGGCGAGCTGATCGAGGAAGCGCTTGCCGGCATCGACGGCGACGATGTTAAGGCCGAGCCTCTCCAGATTTTTTTGCACGTTTCCGTATTCGTTTTTGCGCAGGACGCCATTGTTGACGAAGATGCAAGTCAACTGCTTTCCGATTGCCTTATGCACCAGCATGGCAGCGACAGAAGAATCGACACCGCCGGAGAGGCCGCAGATGACGTGGCCGGAACCGACTTTCTCCCGGATCGAAGCGACGGTGGATTCGATGAAATGGGCGGGAGTCCAGTCGCCGCGTGCGCCGCAGATGTTGAAGACGAAGTTTTTGATGATCTGCGGACCGAGGGGGGTGTGGTGGACCTCGGGATGGAACTGAACGGCCCAGATGCGGCGGTCTTCATTGGCGATGGCGGCAAGAGCGTTTGAGGTGACGGCGGTGCGCTTGAATCCCGCGGGGAGTTCGAGGGCTTCGTCGCCATGGCTCATCCAGACCTGGATGGCCCCGGGGAGGCCCTCGAAGAGCTTGATTGAGGTGTCTTCGAGTGCGACTTCGGCGTGGCCGTATTCGCGCTTGGGAGCGGTACGGACCTTGCCTCCGAGATGGTGAGCGATGAAGTGCAATCCATAACAGATGCCGAGGGTGGGCAGATTGAGCTGGAGGAGCGCGGGGTCGGCATTGGGGGCGTCGGCGTCGTAGACGGACGACGGACCGCCGGAGAGGATGATGCCGAGGGGCTTGTGGGATTGGACTTCTGAGATCGGTGCGGTGCAGGGGAGGACGACGGAAAAGACATTCAGTTCGCGGATACGCCGGGCGATGAGCTGGGTGTATTGCGAGCCGAAATCGAGAATGACGATGGTTTGGGTGTCCACCTTCCAGTGTGGCAGGGGGTGCGGCGGGATGTAAAGAAAGTTCCCGACACTCAAACAATTGCGAAGCCTGCCGATAGACGGTGTAGGACCTTCGCGATGGAAAACTCTCTGAATGACGATATGCGGCCGGTGCAATTTGCGACCCGGCAGCCAATTCTGGCAGCTGACGAGACTGTTATTGGCTACAAGCTTTTGTTCCGCACGGATGTGGTGAGCCATTTTTCAATGCAGGACGAGGAAGGGGCGGCACGACGAACGATCGATATGTCGACTCTGCTGGGTCTCGATGTGCTGTGCGATCATCGGCTGGCATTTATCGGTTGCGATCGCGAGATCCTGCTGGAGCATGGGTTGGCATTTCTGCCGGCGAATCGCGTGGTGGCGGAGATCGAGCGTGGTGTCCAGGTAGACGAGGTCGTGATCGAGGCCTGCTGCGAGTTGAAGAATGCGGGGTACCGGATTGCGATCGACGGATTTACAGCGGACGATTCTCGGCAGGCGATCGTGCATTTGGCGGACTACCTGAAGGTTGATTTGAAGAAGGGAGGCTGGGAGGAGATTCCGGAACTGGTTGGCCCCGACCACTGGAAGGACGCCGTTCTGATGGCCACCAATGTTGAGTCGCGAGAGGATTTCGATCTTGCGCGGCGGAAGGGATTCCAGCTCTTTCAGGGATTCTTTTTTCGCAAGCCGGAATCGCTGCGTACGCGGACAGCGCCGACAAACCGGGTTATTTATCTTCGGCTGCTGCAAGCGGTGATGCAGCCAGAGTTGAACTGGGATCGCGTTGAGGAATTGATCAAAAGCGATCCTACGCTTTACTACCGGCTGCTGCGATTCCTGAATTCTCCGTTGTTCGGGATTCGGGGCGGAGTTCGGACGGTTCGGCAGGCATTCACGCTGCTGGGCGATGACGAAATGCGCAGGTGGTGCAGGCTGGCGGGCATGTTTGAGTTGTCGAAGTGCCGGCCTGGAGAGTTGCTGCTTTCGGCACTGGTGCGGGCGAGATTTGCGGAGTTACTCGGTTCGCGGGTTGGGCATGGCGAGGAAGATCTTTTTCTGCTTGGTGTTTTATCGATGATGGACTCTATTCTCGAGATCCCGATGAGAGCCGTGATCGAAGGGCTTCCACTCGATGAGAGTGCGCGACGACTACTGCTGGAGCACGAGGGAGGGCTGGCAGGCATTTTCAGACTTGTTTCAGAAGTTGAAGCAGGGGCGTGGAATCTGGTGGTTGATTCCTGTGTTGAGCTATGCGTAGCGCAGGATTTCGCTGCCGGCTGCTATACCGAGGCAATCGCGTGGGCGCAGTCACTGGCTGCTTCGGTTTGAAGCTTGCTCATTCAAGGGATGTTCATCGTTTCGTAATCGTGGAGTAGCAGTCCTTTCATCGATGCTTAAACTCGCCCTCCTATAAAACGAGACGGACTAAGAGTCTGTCGGCCCCCGTTGGATGCATCAAAAAACAGCCTGCGTTCTGTTCTGAAATCCTTCCACCCCGAAGAGGTCAGTGAAATGAGAATCAAGCAAGCCGCTCTCGCGCTTCTGCCGATTGCGTTTTCGAGCACGTTCCTTCCCGCCGAAAAGCCTGAGCATGATCGCGCTGTACCGCGCATCGATCATGCATTCGTGATTCTGATGGAGAATCACGCCTATTCCCAGATCCTTGGGAATACCAATGCTCCCTTCATCAACAGCTATGCGAAAACCGCAAATCTCGCGACGAACTACTACGCTGTAGGGCATCCGAGCTTAACGAATTATCTGGAGATCGTGGGCGGATCGAATTTTGGAGTCATCAACGACGATTCACCCGACTGGCACAACACATCGTGCACGCCGAACATCGTGAGCGGGATTCCAGCGGATGAATCGGCTGCTACGAACACCTGCCCGATTGCCGGGTCGGGATGGGATGCGGCAACTCCTGCGGTGGATACGACGAATGAAGGCACGCTGGAAGAGCCGGTCTACAATTTCCCGCTGTCGCCTGCGTTCACGCGCGGCATCAGCATCGCCGATCAGCTTGTGGAAGCCGGAAAAAGCTGGAAGTCGTACCAGGAAAACCTGCCCCCGTACGGTGCTGATCGCGTGAACAACAGCGACGGACTCATCTCGGAAGTCACGCAATCGGAGCCCGGGATGCCGAAGCTTTATGCGGTGAAGCACAACCCGTTTGCGTATTTTGCGAGCATACAGTCGGGTGAGGATCGCAAGCTGAGTCTAAAGCAGATGGTTGGCTTCGATCAGCTCTGGGCCGACCTTGCAAAGGGCGACGTTCCGGACCTGGCGTTCATCGCGCCGAACCAGTGCCACGATCAGCATGCCCGCGGATCGAGCGAAGTGGGCACCGGCTGCTCAGTGGATCAGAATGCGATTGCACAGGGCGATGCGGGACTGCACACGATCATCGACGGCATCAAGGCATCGAGGGCGTGGAAGCACGGCAATAACGTGATCGTGGTGGTGTGGGACGAGAACGACTACAGCAGCCTGCCTAACCAAGTGGTGACGATTGTGGATACGAACTACGCACCGACTGGGATTCAGAGCAGCGTACGCTACAACCACTTTTCGCTGCTGAAGACACTGGAGGCGGGATTCGGGCTCTCCTATCTGAATCACGCTGCCGATCAGGACGTGAAGGTAATGGGCGATCTGTTCACGGGACAAAAGTAGAGCAAGAACGAAAGCAGAATGGCCGATCAGTATATGCTGGCCGGCCATTTGCTTTTTGGGAACGCCCGCTCATCGCAACACCACCCCAGCGACGAAGACCTGTCGCTGGGGACCCCGGGCGCCGCGATGAACGGGGCACAGTCATTTGGCAGGTAGATTTGGCTATCTGAGCTCGGAGCCGTTCTGTTTATAGACCACGCCGGATTTCATGACGAACTTGACGTTCTGAAGGGTGCGGACGTCATCGAGCGGGTTCTTTTCGACGGCGATGATGTCGGCCCATTTGCCGGGTTCGAGAGTGCCGGTTTTCGCAGTAAAGCCGAGGAGATCGGCGGCGTTGATGGTGGCGGTTTGCAGGGCAGTGAGCGGCGCCATGCCGAACTGATTCACATAGACGTCGAGTTCGTGGGCATTGAGTCCGTGCGGATAGACAGCGGCATCGGTTCCCAGGGCGATCTTCACACCGGACTGGATGGCGTGCTTGATGTTCTGTTTGGCGACGGAGCTAACGTCGACCATTTTCTGGTGATAGAAGGCGGGGAGGTGCCCGTTCTCGATCTGCCAGTCTTCGAGGTACACCGTCGGCACCAGATAGGTTCCGTGCTTCTTCATCATGGCGATAGCTGCGTCGTCGATATAGCTGCCGTGTTCGATTGAGTCGACGCCAGCCTCGCTGGCCCAGAGGATTCCCTGAGCTCCATGGGCGTGTGCTGCAACTTTGCGGCCGAGGCGATGGGCGTCAGTAACGATGGCCTGCATTTCTTCGAGGGTGTATTGGGAGGCTTGCGGGTCGTCTCCTTTTGAGAGCACACCTCCGGTGGCGCAAATCTTGATGAGGTCGGCGCCGTATTTGATGTTCTCGCGGACCTTGTGCTGCACCTGCGCGATGCCATCGGCTACGCCGTCGCTGATTTCGTGGTACTGAAAGGGCAATAAATTGTCGTCGCAGTGACCGCCGGTGATGCCCATTGCCGGGCCACTGACGAGCATGTGGGGTCCGTCGACCTGGCCGGAGTTGATGGCGTCGCGAAGATCAACGTCGACGAAACCGCCTGCTCCGACATTGCGGACGGAGGTGAAGCCGGCCATCAGTGTTTTACGGGCATTGACGACGCCGTTTATGGCTTCTTTTGCGTTTGTCGAGGTGACTTCATGGAAGGGGTCGAAGTCGGTGTTCATGGTGAGGTGGGTGTGGACGTCGATCAGGCCGGGAAGAACGGTCATGCTGCTCAGATCTATGACTGCATCACCGGCCTGAGGGCTGGTGGATGCACTGGCGGCAATGGACTGGATGGATTCGCCGACGACGATGATGGTTTGAGCGTCGGAGAGCTTGCCTGTTTTGACGTCGAGGATGTGCCCGGCGCGGATGAGGGTGCGCTTCCCTGCACTGCGGTCCTGCTGCGCGGGTGCGGCCGCGGAGGCGGCAAACACAAAGATGCCGATGCACGAACAAAGAGCTAGCTTGAACTTCAAGGGCATTGAGCACTTTCTCCGGTTGAGGTTGTTAGCGGAGTGTAGCAAAGGCCCGCTCGGCTGCGTCCAGCCAATTCGAGAACGTGTTCCCCACATATAATTCGGAGTGCGGTGGCCTGGTTGCGTTGAACCGCGCCTTTGTGCCGCCCAGCGGGCCTACTCTTTGGCGATCGCACGGTGATGCCACGAGCGTAGCCAATTCTACTTGCCATCTTAAGGAGAACGAATGGATGCGTCTCGAGTTGTGTTTCCTATCCTGCTTGCCGCAGGCCTGACTGTTGCCCAATGCCAAACGAAGGACGAAGTGAAGCCAACACCACCCGTCGCTCCGAAGAGCTTCGATGAATCGGCGATCGACAAGAGCGCGGACCCGTGCACAGATTTCTACCAATACGCTTGCGGAAACTGGGTGAAGAACAATCCCATACCGAGCGACCAGGTCCGGTGGGGGACGTTTTCGATTCTTGCGGAGCGCAACCGGTATCTGCTGTGGGAGGAACTGGACGCAGCGGCGAAGAGCCCGAAGACACCGCTGCAGAAGAAGTATGGGGATTACTACGCGGCGTGCATGAACACGGATTCAATCGACAAGAAGGGCACGGATCCGATCAAGCCTGCGCTGGACCGGGTGGGAACGCTTAAGGATTCGAAGGGGCTGGCGATGTTGCTGGGCGAGCTCGCCCAGAGCGGCGATCCGTCGCCGGTCTTCTGGTTCGGCGTGCAGCAGGACGAAAAGGACTCGAGCCGGCAGATCGCGAGCATCTTCCAGGCCGGACTGTCTCTTCCGGACCGTGATTTCTATCTTGTGGACAACAAGAGGTACCAGACGATCCGCCAGCAGTATCACGACCACTTGACCAAGATGTTTACGCTGGCGGGCGATGCTTCGGAACAGGCAGCGAAGGAAGCGGAAGCGGTGGTGACGATCGAGACGGCATTGGCCAAGGTTTCGACCCCGCGCGTTGATCTGCGTGATCCGGCGAAGCGATACCACATCTATACGGTGAGTGACTTTCAGAAATTGGCGCCGGATTTCGACTTTCCGGTGTACTTCAAGGACATACGGGTCGGCCATTTCGACACGCTGAACGTGGGGACACCGGATTTCTTCAAAGGGCTGAATGAGCTGATCGGCAGCCAGCCGGTGGATGCGTGGAAATCGTATCTTCGGTGGCATGTGATTCATGGGTCGGCGGATGACCTTCCCAAGGCGTTCCGGGATGAAGATTTCCAATTCTTTGAAAAGACTCTCAGCGGGCGTCAGGAGCCCACTCCCCGATGGAAGGAGTGCACTGCCGAGACGGACCGGGCGCTGGGAGAGGCCGTAGGACAGGACTGGGTCAGGGAGCACTTTCCCCCCAAGGCAAAGGCCAGCATGGATCAGTTGGTTGCGGCGCTGGACAAGGCGCTGGGCGACGACATCAAGACCCTGCCCTGGATGAGCGAAGAGACGAAGAAGTCCGCAGAAGAAAAGCTGTCGATGTACAGGAACAAGATCGGCTATCCGGAAAAGTGGCGCGATTACTCGGCGTTCGAGGTAAAGCGCGACGATGCGGTTGGGAACGGACAGCGGGAGACGGTGTTCCAGCGCAACTACAACCTGAACAAACTGGGCAAGCCGGTTAATGAGAAGGAGTGGAACATGACTCCTCCCACAGTGAATGCCTATTACAGTTCGTCAAATAATGACATCAATTTCCCGGCTGGGATTCTGCAGCCTCCATTTTTCGATCCAGATATCGATCCGGCGGTGAACTTTGGTGGAATCGGGGTGGTGATCGGGCACGAAATGACCCACGGCTTTGATGACCAGGGTTCGAAATACGACGGCAAGGGCAACTTCAGGGAGTGGCAAACGGCGGAGGACCGGAAGAAGTTTAATGACCGCACCGATTGCGAAGTGAAGGAATACGGCGGGTTCGAAACGGCGCCGGCGCATGACGAGGTTGCGGCACAAAACCTGAACGGGAAGCTGACGCTGGGAGAGAACACGGCTGACAATGGCGGCTTGCGGATTGCGTACCTGGCCCTGCTGGATACACTTGCGAAGGAAAACAAGACAGTCGACGAGAAGATTGGCGGGTATTCCGAGGCGCAGAGGTACTTCCTTGGATTCGCCCAGGTCTGGTGTTCCAATCAAACCGAGCAGTCTGCACGGCAGCTGGCCCTGATCGATCCGCATTCTCCCGGGAAATGGCGAGTGAACGGAAGCGTGCAGAACTTCGACGAATTCGGGAAGGCTTTCGGGTGCCACAAGGGCCAGCCGATGTATCCGGAGAATTCCTGCCGAGTGTGGTAGGCCAAGGGCCAGCCCGAAAGCTTCCTTGCAGTCGACAGCGGGCAGAAGCTGGGCAGGCGCTATGATCCGCTATGGTGAAACAGTCGCCTGGAGGTTGACGTTCAGGTAAATTCCCCGTCCAATTGCCATCGGCAACGGAGTTGGAATCATGGTGAGGGAATTGTTTTCGGACGCCTTATCTCCGGCTGTTTTTTGACTGCGAACATCTTGTTTCGGAGAAGGTTACCCCGAAACTATGCACAACAAGCCCTGGCCTTTTACAATGCATCAGGGACCCATCCCAAACCCAGCTCTGCTGCGGAACAGCACACTTGGCGGCATCCGCCTGACCAGGATGAAGGAATCGCATGAAGTTCAGGAAATTCGGCAAGGCTCTTCTGATGACTGCCATCTCTGCCGGCACGGTCTTCGGAATTACGTCTTGCGTGCAAAGCTATTCGGTCGGCTATCTCTATGTGACCGGAACCCAGACGGCTTCAACGGGCGGCGCCGGGGTCATCAGCGGGTACAAGATCGACCACAACACGGGTAACCTAGTGGGCATCCCTGGGCTACCTGTCAGTTCCGGGGGAGCCAACCCCGGGCGCTTCGTCCTGCTTGCCGGAGGCCGTTTCCTGTATGTGCTGAACCAGGGCAGCACGACAGATGGCGGACCGTGCAGCGCGACGGACGTATGCTCGAATGCGAACATCGTGCAGTTTGCGATTGGCGGCAAGGGAGTGCTTACTCCGCAACAGACTTTCTTTACGCAGGGGCACAACCCGTTTCGGATTCTGGCCGATGCGTCGGGGACCCACCTGTTCGTACTTGATCATGATGCCCCCGACAACACGGGATGCGCACTGGTCTTCGGGAATGGAGCCACGGGATGTGGTGACATCACGGCGTTTCAGGTGGATCAGTCGACCGGGCGTCTCAGTTACGTGCTGAACTCGCAGGTGACGGCAGCCAGCGGTTCGCCGCTGACCTACTTCCCCGTTCCGGCCGATCCGATCGACTTCACGATCGTATCGAATACGATATTGACGTTAAGCGGAACCGCGGCTGCAGGCGACTCAGTTTTCCCATACGCGTACAACGCGTCAAATGGGCAGCTGAGCGTGAACCAGAACAGTTCGCAGCCGCTCGGGATGCATAACGCGACGGCGATCGTGGTGGCCAGCAGCGTAGTTTATGTGTTGGACAACGGGGTGAACACAAATGGCACCCACGGTCAGATTTTTGCGTACTCCGCGGGCTCAAATGGCGCGCTTCAGGCAGAAGCGAACGGATATTATGCGGATGATCCCACGCTGAGCAATCCGAATTACGTGATTGCGGTCAATGGCGGCAAATGGCTTTACGTCCTGAACGAGGGTGACAACACCAATACAACTAACCCACAGAGCGGGATCGCAGCTTTTACAGTGCTTCAACCGTTCCAGTTAACTCCCATCGTCAATCAGGGGCAGGCGGCAGGCACAGGCGCAGGCCCGCAGTGCATCCTCGAAGATCCATCGAATCAGTTCATCTATACGGCGAATTTCAACGATTCGACGGTGACCGGACTCTCGATCGATCAGAACCAGGGCAACTTGAGAGGGCTGAGCACGGCAACTCATGCGAAGGGCAGCTATCCACTGCCCGGACCGGCTGCGTGGTGCGTTACGACCGGGCGTGTGAGTTAAGTGATTGCCCAACGCCTGCCAGGCGAGCTACGAGGGCGGTTTACCTGTGAATAGATCTGATCTGCCGATATTCTGCAATGTCGGCAGATCGATGCAGGCCGGTTCTGAAGGTGTGGATGTCGGCTCAATACGAAAGATGCGCATGAAGTTGAACAAACCGATTCAGTTGCTGGCGATTTCCGCGGCGAGCATTATGGCAGCCGCATTCCTGTCTGCCTGCGCCACGCTCACTGTGGATTTTGTATACGTGACCTGCGCGAAGGCTGCCGGGCCGAACAACTACGGCGAAGTGAACGTATTCGAGATCAACTCGCAATCGGGCCGCATGCGCCAGATACCGACATCGCCTTTTTTTTCAGGCGGACGTAATCCTGTGGCCGACGCAGTATCGCCCGACCAGGGATCGCTCTATGTAGTGAACCGGGACGATAACACGATCGTTCAGTTCACGATTGGAACGGATGGGAAGCTCTATCCGCAGAACACCGTGAACACTCCGGGAATCTTCCCGATCGCCGTGGGTACTTCGAAGAGTTTCCTGTTTGTGGCGGACACCTACATGCCGCTGCCGACCTGTTCACCGGCATCGCCGTGCTCGGGTTCGATTGCGGTGTTTCCTATTCTGACCGCGGAACAGGCTGGTGCTTTGAAGCCGGCGCAGCCTGCGAACACGCTGGGAGCTGCGGTTACAAATTCGGCTATCGCCGCAAACTACTGGCCGCTGACACTGACGGGCGGGGCCGCAGCCGACATTTTTGTTCCGACCGCGATCAACGTTGCGAGTTCAGGCTCTTACCTGTACGTGGCTGGGTATGACTCGAATACCAACCTGGGATACGTCTTCGGATTTGCGCCAGGGTCGGATGGAGCTCTTGCGGCACTGCCGGGTTTTCCGGTCCAGGTGGGGACGCATCCTTCAGCGATCGCCAGCGACAGTTCGGGTGCCTACCTGTACGTGACCGATTCCGTGCAGAATGCAGCTTACGGATTCCAGATTGCGAGCGGCGCGCTGACGCCATTGAGCGGAAGCCCCTATGCGACGGGGTCGCAGCCATCGGCAATCGTGCTGGATGCAACATCGAAATACGCTGTAGTGGCCAACACGCAGGACTCGAACGTGACGGTGTATTCGGTCAATTCGGGTAGCTTGAGCAAGCTGGGAGCGTACACAACCGGAACGCAGCCGGTAGCGATCGGGATCGATCCGTCGCTGAATCAATACATCTACACAGCAAATTTTCTAGGCAACACCGTCTCGGGATTCCAGTTGAACCTGAGCGACGGATCACTGTTGAATTCGCAATTATCGCCGTCGGCCTCGAATCCGAATCCGACGGCTGTCGCAGCAGTTACGCATAACGGGAACAAGAAGTAGTTTTTCCCGGTTAAGTGCGGATCGAAGATCGGACAGCAGCATCCTTTCAGGGCTTTTAGAATGACTGAAAGGAACTTCAAAAAACAGCATTTTGTGGGCTGATTGTTGACGGCCCGTGACGAAGGAAGCGCATGAAGTTCAGGAAATTGAGGCAGCTCGCGGTTGTCTCGGCAATCGGCCTTGGCGTGGCCACGCTCTTCTCCGGTTGTCAGCTTGTGACGATCGACTATCTCTTTGTGGCTACGTCAGCGAGCACGGTCACCGGAAGCAGCACGACCTGCCCCAATGGCGAAATTGAGACCTATGCGGTTGACTCGCAGTCGGGCGCAATCCGTAATGGAGCTCCGGCGGTCTGCTCGGGAGGCAGCACGCCAACTGTGCTTGCTGTGTCTCCGGGATATCAGAATCTCTATGTAGCCAACCAGGTCGACAAGAACATCGTTCATTTCTCGCTGGCTGCGAATGGCGTTCTGACGAACAAGGACACGGTCACGCTGGTTGACCCAGTGACAGCAATGACGGTGAGCCCGGATGGGAACAGCCTCTATGTGTTGTCTGGTACAAATTCGGCAACGCTTTCGGTGTTTGGATTGTCTTCCGGAGCGATTGGGAGCGCGCCTCAATCTCAGACCAGCCTTACGATTCCAGGAAATGCGACGGACCTTGTGGTGCCGACAGGGATTACGGTTCTCCCCAGCGGCAAGGCTGTCTATGCGACGGCGTATGACAAGTCGTCCTATAACCCGGGCGGAACCATAACAAGTTCAGCAAGCCCCGGGTGGCTGTATGGATTCGTGGTGGGTTCGAGTGGTGCTCTTACTCCCACCCCGGGAAGCCCATACAACGCCGGGGTCAAGCCGAGCGGAGTAGCAGCGGATCCGTTGAACAGCTATTTGTATGTGACGGATTTCGCTTCGAACCAGCTGATCGGCTACGGAGTTTATAGCGGATTCGCGGTGAACTTCCTGCTGAATGGGCCGTACAGGAGCGGCGGCCAGCCGACAGCGCTAAGCGTCGACCCTCGCGGCCGGTTCATGTATGTGTCAAATTCTCTCGATTCGACTGTCAGCGCGTATGTTATCGACTTGCAGACGGGTACGCCATCGGCTTCGGTGAATACGACAGGCTCGCAAACCAACAGCACGGATACCCAGCCAATAGCGATTGCAATCGATCCCGCACTGGGCCGCTTTGTGTACACAGCGAATTATCTGGGGAATTCGATTTCGGGCTTCCGGCTTGATCCGACTGCCGGCACCTTGAAAACTACGCAGGCTACACCGTACCCAACCGGAGTTCACCCGTCAGCAGTTGCGCTTGTGCCCCACGGTAACCATTCGACGCAAGTGGTCACGCCGTAACGCAAGCGTGAAGATGGAATGACGAAAGCCCAGCCGGTGGCTGGGCTTTCGTGTATGCGGGTTCAGCAGCTTATCGCCAGACGTGCATCCAGCCACGAAGGATCCGCTGGGCAGGCTTCTCTACGAAGTGAAGGGCAAGGAGCGCGAAGCCGATCAGGAGGAGGTAACTGATCCATGGATCGAAGCGCGCCAAGCCGAGACGATCGAGTAGATGAGAATCATGAATCATGTTCCACATATTGAAGTGCAGCAGGTACAGGCAGTAGCTTGCTTCTCCGACAAACACGAGCGGCGCGAGACCGAACAGTTTTGACAAGGGATTGATTCCGGCAAGACCGAGAACAATGCAACCAAATAGTGGCATGAAGAAGCCGTCGTGCAGGAGGGTATAAGGCAGCCGGTACGCCTGGGTGAGGACGAAGAACGTCGCCACAAAGCCAAAGATTCCGATGACCAAACGGCGCTTCCCCATGCGAGGAACAACTTCATCCAACTCGGCCAGCATCACTCCGAATACGAAGCTGGCCAGGTGTGGGATTGGCGTGTATTTGAGCGCCTGAAGCCACTTGCCGTAGCTGAATCGGTCGACGTGAGAGAGTCCGTCGGGATTGTAGACGATGTAGAGCGTTCCGGGCACCAGGCCGAGAATCCATAGGAGACCCATCTTCGCGAGATGGGGTCCAATGCGTTCCGGCTTCTTCCATCGCGCCATCCACGGGAAGAGCACGTAATAGAACGACTCCGCGGACATGGTCCAAGCGGGAGTATTCAGAAAAGTTGCGATCTCGGGAATCCACCCCTGCAACAGCAGCGGAGATAGCGCGATGCCAGCCCAGAACATTCCGTGTGTGTGCGATCCCCATTCGATGGGAAGCAATTTGAACGCGAGTAACAGGCTTAGAAGGTAGATCGGATACAGACGGGTGAAACGAGCTTCGTAGAAACGCTTGGTTTCAAGTTTGCCTGCGCGGGCCCGGGCGTTGTAGTTGTACCCGAGGACAAAACCCGATAGCAGAATGAAGAAACTTACCGAGGCATAACCGGCGTTGACCACCGGCGCGAACGGACCGAACCAGTCGGGATTGGAAAAGTGGAAGAGGACGATATTGACAGCGGCAAAGCTGCGCAGACCCGTGAGGGCATCAAGACGCGCTGGCTTTTCCATCTCCACAGGGGGGTTAGACGATTTTCTGCCTTGGGGCGAAGCATTGGCCGGTGGAATTGAAAGCTTCATAACCAATCCGCCCCAGGGGCCAAAGCAACCGTGAATCTCTTGTGTTGTGGAGTGCTCTAAGCCGTTACCAGCGAACCAACCTTCTCGCCCTGTACCACGCGGCGAATATTGCCCGGCTGGTTCATGTTGAAGATGATCATTGGGAGGTTATTGTCCTTGCACAGGCTGACCGCGGTCAAATCCATTACCTTAAGACCCTGCCTCAGAATCTCCATGTATGTGATTTCGTCGTATTTGACTGCGTCTTTTACCAGGACGGGATCCGCGCTATACACACCTTCGACCTTAGTGCCCTTCAGCAGAACGTCCGCCTTGATCTCCATTGCACGAAGGCTGGCAGCCGTATCAGTGGAGAAAAATGGATTGCCGATGCCTGCAGCGAAAATGACGACCCGGCCCTTCTCAAGGTGACGGACTGCGCGCCGGCGGATGTAGGGCTCAGCTACCTGATTCATGAAAACGGCGCTCATGACGCGGCACTGAACGCCGCGCTGCTCGAGGGAATCCTGCAGTGCGATGGCGTTGATCACCGTCGACAGCATTCCCATGTTGTCGGCGGCGACGCGATCCATCTCCCTGGTCTGCTCGGCGACGCCTCGGAAGAAGTTGCCTCCGCCGACGACGATGCCGATCTCAACCCCGAGACTGTGGACGTCTGCGATCTCGTCTGTGATGTCACCGACTTTGTCAGCATCGAGGCCGAATTTATTCTGCCCCGCGAGCGCTTCTCCTGAGAGCTTGAGAACAATCCGCTTGTACATTCCCTTTCGAGTATCGCATATGGCTGTTGGATCATTTCCCGCTGCTGAGACGGGGCCGGGTGCAGGCCTCGGCGGGTTTAACTGCCATTGCCTGCGCAGCCGATCAGAAGGTATATACGCGGGCATCCCAGGGGCTGAGTTTCAATGTGGAACCCCCGCCGTCGGGCGTGCCGGCGATGTTGGCAAGGACGAGTTTCCCGGGAGAAATCCACGACGGCAAAGTGTAGTCGGCCGGCTTCGGGCTGAAGTTCAGGACAACCAGGAAGCGCTGGTCAGGCTTGCCCGGGTCTCTGAGAATCCGGGTGTAGGCGAAGACCTGCGGATTGCCAGGATCGAGGTCTGTGTAGTCGCCGTACACGAACGCGAGATGCCCGTGATGCAGTTCGATCGCCTTCTGGGTGAAGCGCAGGACCGAGTTTGGGTCGGCCTCCTCCTTTGCGGCATTGATCTCAGGGTAGTTCGGGTTCACAGCCAGCCAGGGCCTGGCTGACGCGGGGCTGAAGCCGGCGTTGGGAGCGCCGCTCCACTGCATGGGTGTGCGGGAGTTATCGCGACCGAAGCGCTGGGACTCCGCGATGAATTCGGCCTCGGTCATTTTGCCTTGTTCTACCTTTTCCTTG
>Ga0105237_10005047_pt1 | contig 15017 bp, 12 predicted proteins | sample KBSC24metaG_FD_81520 | JGI IMG/M metagenome (GOLD analysis project Ga0105237, IMG submission 81520) | Corn rhizosphere microbial communities from Kellogg Biological Station, Michigan, USA - KBS C2-4 metaG | ecosystem: Host-associated > Plants > Roots > Rhizosphere > Soil | place: Michigan, USA... | reverse complement strand
TGCTGCTCTCGCGCCTTTTCGGCGGCGCCGCGGCGGCGCGGGCGGCGCTCGCCGCCTGACGGGGTGGCGGCTAGCCCGCCATCCCGGAATCCCGCTTGCTCATTTCGACGATGCTGCGGAACTGCGGATCGGTTCGGCCGAGTATGGCGTCGGAGCGATCCCGGATCGCCGCGTCGAAGCTTGTCGAGCTGAACAGGTAGAAGGCCTCCCGCCGGATGCCGTCGAAGACGAGCTCGGCGATGGAATCGGGAGTCGGGGCCTTCTCGTAGAGCGTGTCGGATATCGCGCGCAGTTCCGCGGATTCCGTGATGTCCTTGCCGTCGACCTTGAGGTGGGCGGGCCTGAAACGCTCGGCGTTGCGGATGTTCGTCGCCACGAGCCCCGGCACGAGCATGGTCACGCCGATCGGCGCGCCAATCTGTCGCAGGCCGTCATACAGCGCTTCGGTGACGCGGACCGCCGCGAACTTGGCGGCGCCGTAGGAGGCCGTTCCCGCACCACTGACGAACCCCGCGACCGAGGTGGTGTTGACGATGTGCCCCGGCCGGCCGGCGGCGATCATGCGCGGCACGAAGCTGCGAATGCCATGGACCAGCCCCATGAGGTTCACGCCCATCGACCACGTCCAGTCCTCCAGGTCGAGCTCCCAGACCTGGCGATGGCGGCCGCCGGGCACGATGCCGGCATTGTTGAACAGCAGATCGACCGAAGCGAAGCGATCCCACACCTGCGTCGCGAGCGCCTCGACGCTGCCCGCGTCCGAGACGTCCGTCGCGACGACGAGGTGGGAGCGGCCCGGCAGCGTGGCGGCGACGCTTTCGGCATCTTCGGCCCGGATGTCGGCCAGCACGACCGTCATGCCTTCGGCGGCGGCCCGGCGGGCGAGCGCGGCGCCGATGCCGCTGCCCGCTCCGGTGATGACCGCCGTCTTGCCCGCGAAATCCTGCATCATGCGTTCTCCATGGGGGGGAGGGGGCCGTGGGCCAGCGATGCGATCTCGCGCCGATACGCCCCGGCGCACCGCATCAGCACGATCGCGCCGGCCAGCGAGGCGAGCAGGCTCATCGCGAGGGCGTAGCGCAGCCCGTCCGCGCCGGCCCCGAAATGGGCGGTGAGCGCGTCGCTCGCCATGCCGACCAGCCACGGGCCCAGCCCCAGCCCGATCAGGTTGAAGACGAGCAGCAGCACGGCGTTGCAGATCGCCCGCAGGCCCGGCGGCACGAGCGATTGGGTGACGGACAGGATTGGGCCGTAATAGGCGATCGAGACCGCCGCGACGATCGTCGCCATCACGATCGAGAGGCCCAGCGACGGGACCAGGAACTGGGCCAGTGCCGCGGGCACGTAGAGGCCGATCACCAGCGCCATCATCCACACGCGCCAGCGTATGTCGCGCAGGCTCAGCCGATCCGCGAGGAAGCCGCCCAGATACATGCCCAGGGCGCCGGCCACGCCGCTCAGCAAGGCCATCAGCAAGGCGACCTGGGTGATCGAAAGGCCATGGCTGCGCACGAAGAAGGGCGCGTTCCACGTCATCATCGCATATTGCGAGAAGGCATGCAGCGTGCAGCCCAGCACGGCGAGCCTGTAGGCGCGGCTCCGCCACAGGAAGAGGAGGGAGTCCCGGAAAGACGGTGCCGGCTCTCCCGCCAGTGCCGCGGCAGGCGGACGGGTCGGCTCGCGGATCAATGCGAAGACCAGCGGGGCCAGCAGGATGCCGGCGCCTCCGACGAGCGCGAAGGTGGTCCGCCAGCCGAACCGCGTTTCCAGCCAGCCGGTACCGGCATAGCCGAGCATCAATCCCGCCGGCAGCGCGAGGCCCCAGATCGACATCGCGCTCGCGCGCCGTTCCGCCGGATAGGAATCGGCGATCAGCGAGACGCTGGCCGGGATGCTGCCGCTCTCGCCGACGGCCACGCCGATCCGGAAGAAGACCAGCGTGGCGAAGCCGGCCGCCAGCCCGCTGCACGCGGTCATCGCGCTCCAGATCAGCAGGGAGGCGACGATCAGCAGGCGCCGGTTGCCCCGGTCCGCGATCCGCGCGACGGGCAGCGAGAGCGTCGTGTAGAAGATCGCGAAGGCGAGGCCGGTCAGCGCGCCCATCTGGCCGTCGGTCAGGTGCAGTTCGCGCTTGATGGGGATCTGGAGCAGAGACAGGATCGTGCGGTCGATATAGTTGAAGGTCGAAACCAGGAAGAGCGCGAAGAGCGTGCGGCGCCGCGTCCAGAGGGTGCGCCCGGTCGCCATCGCCGTCATGCCCAGCCTGCCGAGCGTGCGGCGGTGATCCCGAACGTCATGGCGAGGGCGAGCCCGCCCGCATAGCCGGTGCCGAACGCGCCCCCGGCGTCGCTGCCCGCGGCCAGCAATCCCGGAACGCGACTGCCGTCGCCGCGCAGCACGTGCGCTCCCGTGTCGATGGTCAGCCCGCCGAAGGTGAAGGTGATCGCCGGATGGACGACGAGAGCGTAATAAGGCGCCTGGTCGATCGGCTCGCAAGCCTCCATGCGCGGAGGGTCCAGGGTTTCCCAGCCGCTCCGCGTCGCCCGGTTGAAGGCCTGGATCGTCCGGATGGCCGCTGCGCCGTCAAATCCCTGCTCGTCGGCGAAGCCCGCCACGGCATCGAGATCCGGCGCGACGATGCCCTTGCCGCCGAAGCGCAGCGCGACCTCCATCTTGTCCTCGGCCGCCGCCGTCGCCACCACCGACTGCGTGGCGTGCGCGGCATGAACGCGCGCGTCCCAGACGCAGAGCGCCCGGGCGTGGCTCTGCACCAGCGTCTGGTAGGTGCTGGCATGATCGCCGAAGGTTTCGTCGCAGAAGCGCTCGCCCTGCTCGTTCAGCAGCAGCGCATGCTCGCTATGATATTGCGAGAGCATCACGTTCAGCCGCTCCTCGCCCCATTGGCCGGACTCGCTGACGAGATGCCCGTAGAAGCCGGGATTGACGCCCTTGACCTCGCCGCCGGCGGCTTCGCCGAGGCGCAGGCCGGCGCCGTCGCTATGCGGGTTGGAGCGCAGCCGCATCGTCCCCGCATGCGGGTGGATGTAACGCGAACGCAACTCGGACGAGGCCTGGTAGCCGCCCGTGGCGAGGATGGTGGCCGCCGCACGGACGATCACATCGCCGTCGGGATGGCTCGTCCGCGCGCCGATGACCGCGCCCTTTTCGTCCTGGACGAGCGACGTCGTGCTCGCGCCCAGGATGACGTGCCCGCCGGCTCCCTCGACCAGGGCCGCGCAGCCGCGCAGATGCCCGACGATGTCGATCTGGTAGCCATAGCCATGGAGGACGTTCATCCGCGGCGTGATGTCGACGCCCCGATCGCGCAGCCACCGGATGGCGGCGGGATAGGTGTCGACGATGACGTCGCCGAGGGCGGGGTCGCCGCCCCCGTAGAGCGCCATCGTCGCGCGCGACGTGGCGGTCCAGAACACCCCGCCCGACAGGAAGGCCGATCCGCCGATGGCTGGCGCGCGCTCGACCACGATCACCCGGGCGCCGCGCTCCGCCGCCCAGCCCGCGGCGGAGAGGCCGGCCATCCCGGCTCCGATCACCAGCAGGTCGCACTCGATCACAGTATCATCCATGCGGATCGGCTCCGTCTCAGAACTTCATTTCGACTTGCAGGACGACCGCGCGGGGCTCGCCGGCCACGGTGTAAACCTCGCCGGTGCCGCCGGGCTTGTCGATGCCCAGCGTGCCGTAGCGGCGATTGGTGAGGTTGCGGCCGATGAGCGCGATGGCATAGCGATCGTCCTCCGTCGCCACGCGGGCACCGGCGTCGAGCAGCAGGAAGCCCTTCTGGTAGGATACGGGGTTGAGGTTGAGGCCCGTATAATAGCTCGACGTGTAGCGCAGATCGGCGTTGATCGTGCTCTTGAACATGTCGGACAGGGGCACCTCCTGGGTGACCCCGCCGGATGCGATCCAGCGCGGGGCGCGATAGACCGTCTTGCCCGACAGATCCTGCACGAAGCCCGTGCTTCCGGACGTGGGCACGCAGCCTTCGGCGACCGTTTGCCCGGTATAGCATTGCGCCTTCGCGAAGCTCTGGAAATGGGCATCGTTATAGGCGGCGGTCGCGTTGATCGTGGTGGTGCGGGTGAGGCGGAAGGAGGATTCGAACTCGACGCCCTGCGAGATCGTGCTCGCCGCATTCTGGGTCACGTAGGTCAGGGAGCTGGCGCTGAGCGCGATCAGCGACGTCAGCGGCAGGCCCTTGTAGGTGTAGCGATAGAATGTCAGCGATCCGGTCAGGCGGTTGTTGAGGAAGGCGCCCTTCGCGCCAGCCTCGAAGCCGTGCACCTTCTCCGCGTCGAAGCTGAGATTGCTGATGTTCGATGTCGGGGCGAGCGTGCCCGGATTGGAGAAGCCGCCCGCGAGGAAGCCGGTCTTGTAGGCGCCGTAGAGCGTGGTGTTGTGCGTCGGATGCCAGGTCAGCGTCGCCTCGGGCGAGATGTTGTGCTGCGCCTTGCTGCCCCGGATATGCTTGCCCACCGCGAGCTGCGTCGATGCGATCGCCGGGTTGACGAACGCATTGAACGAATCCAGCTCGTTGCTCTGGTGCGTGTAGCGGGCGCCGCCGGCCAGCTCGAGATTGCTGGCAAGCTTCACGATTCCCTGTGCGAAGAGCGAATAGGCTTCGCTCTTGTTGTGCTGCACATTGTCGTCCGCCTCATAGCGGCCGGTCGCCGGATCCGCCGGGAGCGCACCGCTGGCGGCGCCCACGTAGAGGGTGCGATCGTTATGCTCGTAATGGCCGCCGGTCGAGAAGTTCAGCCAGCCGCCGAAATTCGAGACGGCACGGAAGTCCTGGTAGAAGCTGCTGTTCTTCTCGTTGCTGTACGACCAGAAATAGGAATAGGAGGTCGCGTCGGCATTGCCCTGCGACACATAGTCATACTTGTAGTAGCCGGTCACCGACGTGAGCGTGATATCGCCGGCCTTGTAGTTGAGAGTCAGGACCGGAAGAACGGTGTCGTTCTTGGAGAAAGGCTGCCCGCCGTCATATTTGCGGACCTCGGGCCAGGCGGCGATGATGGTCGGCGAAAGCCAGCCCTGGGACGAGCGGTCGTTGAGCTTGCAGTCGCCCGTCGGATCGATGTGGCCCCCGGTCGTGCCGGGGCTGGACCGACCAGCCGGGCATCCCATCACCTCGCTGAAGCTCTGCAGGCCCTGCCCGCGATACCGGCTGAGCAGCAGCTTGAAATTGGCGGTGAAGGGCGAGCCGTCGTCATAGGTCAGCGTCAGGCGCCCGGCGAGCTTCCGCTCCGCGCCCAGCCGATGCGGGGCCGCGGGGACGAAGGTGCTGCCCGTCGCGGCGCTGCGCACGACATCGGGAACGCCATTGTCCTGGTTGATGATGTAGCCCTGGCTGCTGCTGGAGAAGAGCGCCAGGCGGGCGCCGATGCTGTCCGTGATCGGCCCGGAAACCGCGGCCTCGATCTGGGGATCGCGCGACGTGAATTCGTAGCCAGCGCGGACATAGGCCGAGAATTGGCGGGTGGGATTGGCGGACTGGATCGAGACGACGCCGCCGGGCGAATTCTTGCCGAAGAACAGCGCCTGTGGTCCCTTCAGGACCGAGACGCTGCCGACGTCGAACAGCGCATCGTTGACGACGCGCCCGCGGCTGATGGCCATGCCGTCGAGATCGACCAGCACCGATTGCTCGACGCCCGCGTCGAGGGCGGAGGAACTGACGCCGCGCAGCGTGATCGAGGTCGCCGAACCCGTGAAGCCGCGATCGAGCGAGATTTCCGGCACCGCGACCTTGATGTTGGCGACGGACGTCAGGTCGTGCTGGCGGATCTGGGCCTGGTCGATCACGGTCGCCGCGACCGGGACGTCCAGAAGCCGTTCGACCCTGCGCCGCGCGGTGACGACGATATTGGCGGCTTCGCTGTCCGCCTGCGTCGCGGACGGCTGGCTGGGCGCGGCGTCCGCCTGGGCCGAGGCCGTTTCGGCCGTGCCGGCCAGAATGGTTGTCGCAAGCAATACCGACGCGAACTTCCTGGTCATCCTTGTCATCTTCTCTCTCCCCTCGTTTGATTTATCGTGGTTGAGGTCGTCGTCAGGCGCCCGCGTCCCGCGCCTCGCGCCAGGCGGCCTGGGCAAGCGGGGTGATCCGGGTCACGATGTCCTCGGCATTGGCCGCGGTCTGGACGCCGTCCCGCGCCCGGCCGGCGATGCCCTGCAGGATCGCGGCAACGCGAAACAGGTTGAAGGCGCGATAGAAGGGGTGGTTCGGATCGCAGCGGAAGCCGGTCCGCTCGCAATAGCGGCGGGCATAGTCCTCCGCCGTCGGGATGCCGAGCGCGGCCAGATCGGCGCCGCGCAGCGTGCCGCGCACGTCGACGCCCTCGGGCCGGAACCACTCCATCATGTGGTAGGTGAGATCGCCCAGCGGATCGCCGAGCGTGGACAATTCCCAGTCGATCACGGCCGAAACGCGCGGCTCGGTCGGGTGGACGAGGAGATTGTGGAAGGAATAGTCGCCGTGGATGATCGTGCTGCGCTCATCCGTTTCGGGGATCGCACCGGGTAGCCACGCGATCAGCCGATCCATCTCCGGAATGTCGCGGGTCCGCGAAGCCTCATATTGGCGCGACCAGCGCGAAATCTGCCGGGCGAAATAATTGCCGGGCCGGCCATAGTCGCCGAGGCCGATCGCTTCATGATCGACCATGTGGAGCCGGGCGAGCGTCTCATTGGCGGAATCGTAGATCGCGGCGCGCTCGGCCGGCTCCAGGCCGGGCATGCGCGGATCCCAGAAGCTGCGCCCCGGCACATGGCGCATCACGTAGAACATGGTGCCGATGACGCCCTCATCCTCGCACAGCACCAGCGGCTCGGCGACGGGGAGGCCGGCTTCGAACAGCGCGCGGGTGACGCGATATTCGCGATCGACCGCATGCGCCGACTTGAGCAGCACGCCGGCCGGCTTGCGGCGGAGCACGTAGCGCGCGTCCTGGGTGGAGAGCAGAAAGGTCGGATTGGACTGTCCGCCCTCGAATTGCTGCACGCGCATCGGACCGGAAAATTCCGGAAGCCGGCCGGAAAGGTAGGAGGCGAGCGTCGCCTCGTCGAAGGCGCCGTTCGTCGGGATGTCGACGGTGCCGCCGATCGTGGCGGCGGGCTGGGCGACGCTCACGAATGCTTCCCCTTCGCCGCGTCGCCATATTTCGCGAGTTCCATGCGGGCGAGCTGGCGCTCATGCACCTCGTCGGGGCCGTCGGTGAGGCGGACGATCCGGGTGTTCGCCCAGAGCTCGGCGAGGCCGAAATCCTCGCTCACGCCGCCGCCGCCATGGGCCTGGATGGCATCGTCGACGATCCGCTGCGCCATCTTGGGCGCGGCGATCTTGATCATCGCGATCTCGGCGCGGGCTTCCTTATTGCCCACCGTGTCCATCATGTGCGCCGCCTTGAGGCAGAGCAGGCGGGCCATCTCGATCTCGCAGCGGGCGCGGGCGATCCGTTCCTCCCACACCGAATGTTCGGCGATCGCCTTGCCGAAGGTCCGTCGCGACAGCAGCCGGCGGCACATCTTCTCCAGCGCGACCTCCATGGTCGCGATGTTGCGCATCGTATGGTGGATGCGGCCCGGCCCGAGGCGGCCCTGCGCGATCTCGAAGCCGCGCCCTTCGCCGAGCAGCATGTTCTCCGCCGGCACCCGGACGTTGTCGAGCAGCACCTCGAAATGGCCGTGCGGGGCATGATCGTAGCCGAACACCGGCAGATGGCGGACGAGCGTGACGCCGGGCGCATGGCGGGGCACCAGGATCATCGACTGCTGCCGGTAGGCCGACGCCTCGGGGTCGGTCTTCCCCATCAGGATGAAGAAGGCGCAGTGCGGATGGCCGGCCCCGGACGACCACCATTTCCGGCCGTTGATCACATAGTCGTCGCCGTCGCGGCGGATCTCGGTCTGGATGTTGCGGGCATCGGAGGAGGCCACCGCGGGCTCGGTCATCAGGAAGGCCGAGCGGGTCTCGCCGTCGCGCAGCGGGATCATGAAGCGGCGCTTCTGCTCCGGCGTGCCGTAGCGGTGGAGGACCTCGAAATTGCCGGTATCGGGGGCCATGCAGTTGAACACCTCGCTCGCGAACGAAACGCGGCCCATCAGCTCGGCGATCGGGGCATATTCGACATTGGTGAGGCCGGTGCTGGTGAAGAATTCGTCGTCATGCGCGGACGGCGGCATGAACATGTTCCACAGCCCGTCGGCCCGGGCTTTCGCTTTCAGGGCGTCGAAGATCGGCGGAATCTCGGCCCAGCGATCGATCGAGGCCATCTGCTGATGGTAGACCGGAACCGCGGGGACGATATGCTCGTCCATGAACGCGCGGACCCGCTCCATCCATTCCCTGGATCTTGCAGACTGCTCGAAATTCACACTGCCCCTCCTGGCTGCCGACCGGACCGATGGTCGCCGGCTTCTTATCTCGACCGACCGAGCGGTCGAATCATTTTTTAGTCGACCGACTGGTCGGCTGTCAAACTGGTCAGGGCGAAATTTTTGAGTTGACGCCCGACCAGTCGGTCGAGCATCTGGCGAAGCAGGAGAGACAATGATGACACCAAGCCCGCTGATGGATATCGCCTTGCTGCAGGGGCATGCGCCTTACACGCTGGCAGGGTTCGCGGCGTTTCGGTCGGTGATCGATTCGGATGGCGCGGTGCCGGCCCGGCTCAAGGCGCTCTTCGCCGCGGTGGCGGCGGTGGACCGGCGGCATTTGGATCTGGCGCGCCGCGAGATGGCGCGGGGCGGGGCGCTCGGCCTGACCCCGAAGGAGGCGACGGCGGGCCTGATCGTCCTCACCAGCTTGCGCGGCGAAGCGGCCGCGGCGGATTTCGCGGCGATCCTGGCGGACTGTTTCGACGATCTGCAGGCGCCCGCGCCGAAGCCGCTGCCAAAGGCGGAAGCGGGCGAGGCGGTGGCCAATTTCACCGCCTATTTCGGAACCATTCCCGCCCCGCTGCAGCAATTGCTGCGGCTCAGCCCGGCCGCGGCCGATGGCTATTATCTCATGCGGCGTGGCAGCATCGATGCCAATCCGCTGTCGCCCAAACATGGCGAGCTGTTGCTGCTGGCGATCCTCGCGGCGGGGTACAGCCCGATGGCCGCGACCCATGTTCGAGGGGCCCGCAATGCCGGCGCCACCGACGAGGAGATCGCCGAGGCCGTGCTGTGCGCGGTGCCGGCCGCCGGGATCGCCGCCTGGATGGCGGTGGGCGGCATGCTCGCGCCGCCCGAGGAAGGGGGCATCCCCCGCTAGCCGGATACCGCATCTTCGCCGAAACCGTTTTGCCAAGGAGACAATCAGTGGAACTCGAGAAGGACGTCATCCAGTATGAAGTGGCCGACAACGGCATCTGCACCATCTGGCTGAACCGCCCGCACGTGAAGAATTGCGTGAGCCCGCAGCTTCTCCGCGATCTGGAAGCCGCCGTCGATCGCGCTGCGGAAGACGACAAGGTGCTGGCGGTGGTGTTCCGCGGCCGCGGCAATACCTTCTGCGCCGGCGCCGACCTCGGCCAGCTCGTCGGCCCGGTGCTGCACGAGACCAGCACCTCGCTGCAGCTCGCCATCGATTCGGCGCGCACCTACGATAAGATCTACAACATGAAGAAGCCGACCATCGCCTGCGTCGAGGGCTATGCCGTCGCCGGTGGCTTCGAGCTGTTCATCTCCTGCGATTTCGGCCTCGCGGCTTCGGACGCCAAGATCGGCGACTTCCACATCCGCCGCGCGCTGTTCGGCGGGGCCGGCCCGATCTATCGCCTGCCGCGCTACATCGGCATGCGCAAGTCGAAGGAACTGATGCTCACCGGCAAGCTGCTGTCGGGCGACGAGTGCGTCGAATGGGGGCTCTGCAATGCGTCGGCGCCCACCGACAAGCTTGAGCAGCTGATCCAGGATTTCTGCGCCCCGCTGATCGACAAGAGCCCGTTCTGCATGTGGATGACCAAGATGGCGGTCAACCGCGGCATGGATGCGGACACCAACTCGCTGATCACGCTCGAGACGATGACCTGCAACGTGGTCCATCACTCGGCCGATGCGAAGGAAGGCGTCGCCGCGTTCCTCGAAAAGCGCCAGCCGGTCTGGACGGGCAAGTAAGCCATGGCGGTCAGCATGGTCGTCCTGGCCAGCCGGCCGAAGGACTGGACGCACGAGCGGTTCACGACCTGGTGGCGCGGGCCTCACGCCGATGCCGCCAGGGTGCTGCCGGGGCTGATAGCCTATCGGCACGGTGCGGTGACGAAGGATTACGACAATCCGGACGCGCCGGGCTGGGATGGCCATGCGGTGCTGACCTTCGCCGACCAGGCGGCGCTCGACATCGCCTTCGCCTCGCCCGAATGGAAGGCGGCGACGGCCCAGACCAGAGGCATGGGCGGCCGGCGGATCGTCCTGCTCACCGAGGAGGTCGATCTGCTCGCGGGGCCGGGGAATGGCTGAGCTCGCGCCCGGTTTCGCCGCCGGCCAGTTCCGGCTCGACGGCAGGCGCGCCCTGATCACCGGCGGGCGCGGGGCGCTCGCCGAGGCGATGGCGGCGACGTTGGCCGATCTCGGCTGCGCGGTGGCGCTCGCCTCGCGCACCGAGGCGGATTGCGCCGCCGTCGCCGCCCGCCTGTCGGAGCGCTTCGGCGTGCCGGCCGTCGGGCTCGCCTGCAACATCGCGGACGAGGCGTCGGTCGAGGCCGCCATCGGAGCGGTGATCGAGAAGCTGGGTGGCCTCGATATCCTGGTCAACAATGCCGGCGCGTCCTGGTGGGGCCTGCCGCAGGACATTCCGCTGAAGGGCTGGCAGAAGGTGATGGACGTCAACGTCACCGGCACCTTCCTCGCCTGCCGCCATGCGGCCCGCCACATGATCGGGAATGGCGGCGGCGCCATCGTCAACATCGCGTCGGTGGGCGCTTTCCTCTCCTACCAGCCCGATGCCGGGCAGGTGGTGCCCTACACCACCAGCAAGGCGGCGATCGTCCACCTCACCAGCGATCTCGCCGCGCAATGGGCCGGGCATGGCATCCGTGTGAACGCGATCGCGCCGGGATCGATCGAGACCGGCATGACCGAGACGCTCGACGCCGCCACGCAGGAGAAGACGCGCAACGGCATCCTGCTGCGCCGCTTCGGGCGGCCGGACGAGGTGACGGGCACGCTGGCGCTGCTCGCGTCGGATGCCGGCAGCTTCATCACCGGGCAGACCTTCCTCGTCGATGGGGGACAATCCATTGCCTGACGATATCGGCCACCCGCCACTCGATTGGGGGCAGGAGCGGCTCTGGCCGCAGTTCGAGGCGCTCGCCACCGCCGCTCCCGAGGCACTGGCGCTGGCCGACTGCCAGGATCGGCTGTGGAGCAGAGGCAAGCTCCGGGCGCTGGCGACGGAGATCGCCGGGTCGCTGGCCGCAGCGGGGGTCGTCGCGGGCTCGCGCGTCCTCGTCGCGGCGCACAAGACACCCGCCACGATCGCGACCGCGCTCGCCGTGTCGTCGCTGGAGGCGGTGTTCTGCCCGGTCTCGCCCAAGCTCGGCGCCGGCGACCTGGCCTTGCTGGAATCGCTGCTCGGCCATGCGGCCAGGGTCACGGCATCGGATGACGGAACTGTCGCGGCGATGCCAGTGGAGGGCGCCCGCTCGGCCGACCCGCGAGACAGGCGGACCGTGCTGATCGGCTTCACCTCGGGCAGCACCGGCGTGCCCAAGGGCGTGATGCACGGCGCCGGCGCGCTCAATTATGCGACGCGGGCCTGCGCCGCCATCGCCGGCCTGCAACCCGACGACGCGATCCTCGGCATAGTGCCGCTGGACAGCGCGCCGGGCTTCACCTTCACCGCCCATTTCGCGCTTTCGCTGGGGCACCCGCTGATCCTGGTCGATCCCTGGGTGCCGGCCGAGGCGCTGCGGCGGGCCGAGCGCTATCATTGCGGCTGGGCGATCGCCGTGCCGACCCATCTGTTCACCATGGTCGAGGCGGCGCGCCTCGGCGAGTGGAGCGGCCGCTTGCCGCTGCGCGCGATGGCGGTGGGCGGCAGCGCCATGACCGCCGAACTGATCGCCGATGCCGACGCCCTGCTCGGCCTCAAGGCTCTGCGCATGTTCGGCATGTCGGAGTGCATGGGCCATGCCTCGACCCGGCCCGCCCATTCCCTGGAACGCCGCCAGATGTTCGACGGCATTCCCTTCCCCGGCACGGAGGAGGAGGCGTTCGACGGGGCGCTCGGGCCGCTGCCGCGCGGATCGCGGGGGCAGGCCGGGGTGCGCGGACCCTCGCTGTTCCTCGGCTATGCCGAAGGGCTGGGCGCCGGGCAGGAGCGGATGACGCCGGATGGCTTCTACCTGACCGGCGACGAGATCATCCGCGACGACGAGGGGTTCGTCCGCGTGGTCGGGCGGATCAAGGACCAGATCATCCGCGGCGGCTTCAACATCGACCCCGCCGAGATCGAGGCCGCGCTGCTGCGCCATCCCGCGATCGCCGAGGTGGCGGTGGTGGCGGTGCCCGAGCGCAAGCTCGGCGAGCAGGCCTGCGCCGTCTGTCGCCTGCGCCCCGGCGAGGGCTCCGTCGATCTGCCGGCGCTGCTCGATCATATGGCGGGGCAGGGCGTGTCCCGGAAGAAATGGCCGGAGCATCTCGTCCTCGTCGATGCCATGCAGATCACGGCGACGGGCAAGCTGGACAAGAAGGCGATGGCCGCGATCGCGATCGACGAGCTCAGCCGCCGTCGCGCGGCGCCTGCCGCCATATAGGAGAGAGACATGGCCCCGCTGGCGAGCCGCGCCGTGATCGACGGCGTCGCGATCATCACGCTCGACAATCCGCCGGTGAACGCCTTGTCCGCGCCGTTGCGCGCCGGGGCGCTCGACATGCTGCACCAGGCGTGCGCGGATGCCAGCGTGCAGGCGATCGTGCTGATCTGCGCCGGACGCACCTTCATCGCGGGCGCCGACATCACCGAGTTCGGCAAGGCGCTGCAGCCACCGAGCTTCGCCGAGCTCTTCGACGCGATCGAGATGGCGCCCAAGCCGGTGATCGCGGCGATCCATGGCACGGCGCTTGGCGGCGGGTTCGAGCTGGCGCTGGCCTGCCACTACCGGATTGCGGCGGAGAGCGCCCGGGTCGGCCTGCCGGAGGTCCATCTCGGGCTGCTGCCGGGGGCCGGCGGAACCCAGCGGGTTCCGAGGATCGTCGGCGTCGCGGCGGCGCTGGACATCATCACCTCAGGCCGCCAGATCCACGCGACGGAAGCGCTCGCGCTTGGCCTGATCGATGCGCTGGCGCCCGATGCCGGGCTGCGCGAAGCCGCGCTCGCCTTCGCCAGGAGGGTGAGTGCGGGTGGGGCGGCACGCCCGAAGGTGCGCGATCGCGAGGATCGCACGGCGGCGGATCGCGCCACGCCCGGCGTCTTCGAGGATTTCGCCCGGGCCCATGCCCGCCGGTTCAGAGGGTTCGTCGCGCCCGGGGCGATCGTCGAGGCGGTGAAGGCCGCCGTGACGCTGCCGTTCGACGAGGGCATGGCGCGCGAGAGCGAGCTGTTCGCGCACCTCGTCGCGAGCCCTGAATCGCTGGCGCAGCGTCACGTCTTCTTCGCCGAGCGCGAAGCGGCGCGCGTGCCGGGCCTGCCCGCCGACACGCGGGCGATCGACATCGGTACCGTGGGCGTGATCGGCGCCGGCACGATGGGCGGCGGCATCACGATGAATTTCCTGGATGCCGGCATCCCGGTGACGCTGGTGGAAACGACGCAGGCGGCGCTCGACCGCGGGCTGGGCGTCATCCGCAAGACCTACGAGGCCGCGGTCGCGAAGGGCCGGATGACCGCCGGGCAGGTCGAGCGGAGGATGGCCCTGATCTCGCCCGGCCTCGATCCCGGCGCGCTCGCGGAGGTCGATCTGGCGATCGAGGCGGTCTATGAGAGCATGGACGTCAAGACCGCGATATTCCGGGCGCTGGACGGCATCGCCAAGCGGGGCGCGATCCTCGCCTCCAACACCTCCTTCCTCGATCTCGATCGGATCGCCGCCGCCACCGCTCGCCCGGAATGGGTGATCGGCCTGCATTTCTTCTCGCCAGCCAACGTGATGCGGCTGCTGGAGGTGGTGCGGGGCGCCGCGACGTCCAGCTCCGTCATCGCGACGGCGATGACGCTCGCCAGGCGGATCGGGAAGGTCGCCGTGCTGAGCGGCGCGTGCGACGGTTTCATCGCCAACCGCTTGCTGGCGCCGCGGGGCTTCCAGGCCGAAGCGATGATGCTGGAAGGCACGCCGATCGCCGAGATCGACCGGGTGCTGGTCGAATACGGCTTCGCGATGGGCCATTTCCAGATGATGGATCTGGTCGGCCTCGACGTGATCGGCCGCGATGCGACCGAGCGCACCGTGATGGGCGATCTCGTCGCCGCCGGCCGGCTCGGCCAGAAGTGCCAGGCGGGCTATTATGATTATGACGACCGGCGCCGCGCCCGCCCGTCCGAGGTGACGGCAGGCCTCGTCGCCGACGTGGCGAAGGCGAGGGGGATCGCCAACGTGCCCACCGCCGGTGACGAGGCGCTGCTGGCGCGGTTGCTCTATCCGGTGGTGAACGAGGGGGCGAAGATCCTCGACGAAGGCATCGCATTGCGCGCCTCCGACATCGATATCGCGGCGATCCTCGGCTACAATTGGCCGGTCTATCGGGGCGGGCCGCTCTTCTGGGCCGACCGGATCGGGCTCGCCAGGATCGTCGCGGGCCTGCGGGCGCTGGAGGCCGATCATGGCGAGGCCTTCCGGCCTGCGCCGTTGCTCGTCCGCCTCGCGGACCAGGGGCTGGGCTTCGGGGGTGAGGCGTGACCGTGAACCGCTCCTGGGTGCTGGCGCATCGCCCCGAGGGTGCGGTCGCTGTCTCCGATTTCGAATATCGTGAAGACGCATGCGTCCCGCCGGAGCTTGCCGAGGGTGAAATACTGGTCGGAAGCCGCATCTTTTCCTGTGCGCCGACGATCCGGAACTGGCTGAACGCGCCGG
>Ga0105237_10005045_pt1 | contig 15029 bp, 10 predicted proteins | sample KBSC24metaG_FD_81520 | JGI IMG/M metagenome (GOLD analysis project Ga0105237, IMG submission 81520) | Corn rhizosphere microbial communities from Kellogg Biological Station, Michigan, USA - KBS C2-4 metaG | ecosystem: Host-associated > Plants > Roots > Rhizosphere > Soil | place: Michigan, USA... | reverse complement strand
CGGCGATCAGCGTCATGCTCTACCACTTCTCGCCATTCCTTGCCGACGGCAAGGTGCTGCCGTCGAGCTATCTCGCGGTCGATCTCTTCTTCCTGCTCAGCGGCTTTGTCATTGCGCATGCCTATGACCGCAAGATCGAGAACGGCATGGGCTTCGGCTCCTTCGTGGCCGTCCGCCTGATCCGGCTTTATCCGCTCTATCTGGCGGGCACGCTGCTCGGCTTCTTCTATCTGCTGGTCAAGAACAAGCTGATGCCGGCGGAATACATGCCGCTGTCCGAGATCGGCATGCAACTGACGACCGGCATGCTCTTCATCCCGCTGGTCAGCGACGCCTACCATACGATCTTTCCGCTCAATCCCGCTTCGTGGTCGCTGTTTTTCGAGCTCATCGTCAACATCGCCTATGTCGCGGTCTTCTTCCTGCTATCGCGACGCGTGCTGACGGGGATCGTCGCCGTCAGCCTCGTATTGCTCGTCGTCGCCTCGATTTTGGCGGGCACGCTCGATTTCGGCATGACCGGCAACACGATCCTCAGCGGGCTGCCGCGCGTGACCTTCTCGTTCTTCCTCGGCGTGCTGCTCTGCCGGTCGATGGCGCGCTGGCAGGGAAGCCTCGGCCTCCTGCGGCGCGGTTTCTGGGTCGAAGGCGCGATCCTGCTCACGCTTATCGTCTTCGCCATCGCCCCGGCCGGCGGCGCCCGCGTTGTCTACGACCTTGCCGCAATCGTCATCGTCTTTCCGCTCATGGTGATGACCGGCGCGGTTGCGCCGACCGCGCCGCAACTGACTGGCTTCTATGGCTGGCTCGGGCGGATTTCCTACCCGATCTACATCATCCACACGCCGATGCTGATGATCATCGCCGGGGCTGGCAAGGCCGTCTCGATCGATCCGTTCGCGCATCATCCCTGGTTCGGTATCGTGATGGCGGCCCTGGTCATCGTCATCGCCGACATCGCCACGCGCATCTATGACGAGCCGGTGCGGCGCTTCCTGCAGCGGCAGATGCAGCGCGCGCGAGCCGTGGCTTAGTGCGGTTTCATCGCTTGGTGCGCGCGACAACATTTCGGGTTGAGCCACCGACGGCGGGGCGATAGGCTATGCTGCAGCGCACAATGATAGGTGGCCGTGCATCAAGGCTTGACCGGACAGAGAAGGGCTCAACGGACAAAAATCCGGTATGAAGATTCCGAAATCCATTCTGATCGATCCCGATCGCAACGAGACATATGGCATCTTCGCCGTAGCGGTTTCGATGCTCGCCTTTGCCTACTCACCCAATTTCGGCCAGATCCTGATCCTCGCCTACTACGCCGTCTGGCTGCCGCTGCTCTTCGTCGACCATCGGCGCTTCACCTGGAAACTCTCCAGCGCCTGGCTGCCCATGCTGCTTGCGGCCTATGTCTGCTTCTCGGTGTTCTGGTCTCAGGCTGCGGGCATCAGCGCGCGCGCGGCGGTGCAATATTCCTCGCACATCATCTGCGCCTATGTCGCGGCGCGCACCATCAACGTGCGCACACTGGTGGTCGGCTCGCTGATCGGTATCTTCTTCGTTCTGCTCTATTCGTTGAGCGTTGGCGGTTACGCGCTCGACACGATCGACGGCACGGTCAATTTCGTCGGCGCCTTCGGCTCCAAGAACCAGATCGGCTTCTTCTCTTCGCTCGGCATCTTCTTCTGCCTTGCGTTCCTGGTCTTCTACCGGCGCAGCTGGCTGGGCTTCGTCTGGACCGCGCCGATCATGCTGCTGTCGGTCTACATGCTGGCCATCGCCCATTCGGCGACGTCGGTGGCCTCGCTGCCGGCGGTGATCGGTATCGTGGCACTGCTGACGATGACCAAGGTCCTGTCGCTGCGTTATCGCCGCGTGCTGTTCATCGTCGGCGCCGGCGCGCTGGTGACGGGCATCGCGGCATCGCTCAACCTCGGCCTGCTGGATGTCGTGCTCGGCCTTTTCGGCAAGGATTCGACACTCACCGGCCGCACCTATCTCTGGGAGCAGGGCTGGGAGGCGGCGCAGCAGCACCCGCTGCTTGGCTATGGCTATGCCGCTTACTGGGTGCAGGGCTTTGCCGATCCGGAGCGGCTGTGGGCGGAATTCTACATTTCGACCCGCACGGGCTTCCACTTCCACAACACCTATGTCGAGACGCTGGTCGAGATCGGCTTCATCGGCGTCACCTTGCTGGCGCTGGTCATCCTGCGCGCCTTCTACGGCCACGTTTCGAAAGTGGTGTTCGGCGACTGGAGCGCCGATTCGGTGGTGCTTGCCGGCGCGATCGGACTGATGCTGATCCGCTCCTTCTTCGAGGTCGAGATGCTCGGCCCCTACTTCATGGCGTCCTTCGTCGTCTATTACGGCCTGTTCAAGCTGAGCCCGTTGCCGGCTTTCCGGCGCCGCAGGGCGGCCATTCCCCCCGAAGGCGAGAGGCCTGTCAGCGGCCGAATGCCTGCGCCGGTCTGATCCGCGCGAAACATCTAGGCAGCCGCCGACCGGGCGACAGCGGCCTGGATGAGCCGGTCGGCCAGGATCGCCAGGAAAGCGATCGACAGACCGGCGATCAGGCCCAGGCCGGCATCGGCCTTGCCGAGCGCGACATAGACCGCCTGTCCAAGATCGCGCGTGCCGACAAGGGCGGCGATCGCCAGCATCGAGAGCGCGGCCATGATGGTCTGGTTGAGACCGAGCATGACGACAGGCAGCGCGAGCGGCAGCTTGGCCTGCAGCAATGTCTGCAGCGGCGTCGCGCCCATCTGCTCGACCGCCTCGACGACATCGGCGCGCACATGCCTCAGTCCGTGCTCGACATAGCGGATCGGCGGCACGATGGCGTAGAGCATGATGGCGATCAGCGCCGTGAACTCGCCGACCTTGAAGAACATCAGCGCCGGGATGAGGAAGACGAATTGCGGCATGGTCTGCAACGCATCGCAGATCGGCTTGAGAATGTGCGAGACGCGGTCGCTATGCGCCGCCCATGTGCCGAGCGCGCCGCCGACCAAAAGGCAAAGCAGAACCGCCAGCGTGCAGAGGTAGAGCGACTGCACGAGTTGCGGCCATAATCCGTTGACCAGGATTAGACAGAAACCGGCCAGCGCGAAGAGACCAAGTCGCGGGCCAGCCACCTGACCGGCAAGCAAGGCGACGGCGAGAATGAAGACAGGCCATGGCAGGTCGAGGAAGCCGGTATAGAGAACAAGGCCGGCAGCCAGCACGGCGAGCGCCGCCCGCCAGCCGAAGCGGCGCGCCGCCAGGCCGGCCAAGGCCAGCACCAGGGCGACATAGACGGCCAGCGCCCACGGTGGCAGGGCGAAACCCCACATTGCCGGCGTTGCCGAGCCCGAAATGCCGACGCGCATCGGCAAAAGCAGGCAATAAAGCACGGCGTTGCGCACGCCATTGAAAAACCAGGCATAGTCGCGCACCAGCCCCAGCAGCCACTGGTTGACGGCGCCCATCTCCATGCGCAATCCGGTTTCCGGCAGAAGCGTTGCATCGGGCGCGACAAGCCGGATGACCACGGCGAGAGCCAGCGCAACCGCCAGCGACAGGGCCAACCGGCGTGGCGTCATCCATCGCATGGCGCGCGTCGGCCCGGCCTCCGGCGCCTTGGCGAAGCCGATGGTGAGGCGGTCGATGAGGATGGCGAGGAGCGCGATCACCAGGCCGGACAGGATGCTCTGGCCGAACTCGGCCTTGCGCATGGAGGACAGGACCTCCCAGCCGATATCCTCGAAGCCGCCGATGATGGCGGCGACGATGACCATCGAAAGCGCGGCCATCGTCGTCTGGTTGAAGCCGACGAGAAGCTGCGGCAGCGCCGTCGGTACCTCGACCTGCCAGAATTGCTGGCGGCGCGTACAACCGCTCATCAGTCCGGCCTCACTGATCGCCGCCGGCACGCGGTCGAGCCCGAGCAGGGTGTTGCGCACCATCGGCGGCGTCGCGTAGATCGCCGAGGCAATCAGGCCGACCACCGGCCCGAAGCCGAACAGGAGCAGCAGCGGGATCAGGTAGGCGAAGGCCGGCACAGTCTGCATCAGGTCGAGCGCGCCAAGCAGGATCGGGCGCAGGCGCGGGCGGGCATGACCAAGGACGCCGAGGACGAAGCCGAGCACGCTCGAGATCGGCACAGCCAGCAGCACCAGCGCAAGCGTGTTCATGCTCTGCGGCCAGTAGCCGGCGAGCAGGATATAGGCGAGCGTGGCGAGCGCGAAGATCGCCAGCCGCTCGCCACTCGACTTCAGCGCAAGCGCGGCCGTGCCGAACATCACCACCGGCCAGGGCAGCCAGGCGAGTGCCAGCCGCGCGCCGCGCATCGGCGCATCGAGCAGGGCGGAGAGCGCGCGGAATCCGGGCTGGATGACGGCGACAACCGCGTCGGTCACCGTGTTGATGTAAGTGGCCAGCGGCAGCGTCCATTCCTTGGGGAAATTGACCAGCCAGGGAAGTTCCGCCTTCAGGAGCAGGCAAAGCGCCGTCAGCACGACCAGGCCGCACCATGGAAGAAAGGCCGGCGCGATGGCGAACCTTTGCGGTAATCGTGCGATCGCGGCCGGCGCCGTCATGTGCGCGTGCGCCTCGCCTGCTCGCGCTCAAGCACGGCGAGCACGGCGCCGGCGCTGAGCACCGCCGGCGGGCTGTCGCCGGCGCCCGACACCGCGAAGGCCGTCACGCCGGAGGCGAGTTGCGGAATCAAGGTTTCGAGGCTGGTGTCGGCGGCAATGCTCCGTTCCGGCAGGGCGGCGCCATTTGCGGGCGTGGCGATATCGCCGGCCGTGATGACGCGCAGCAGCGGCATGTCCTCGGTGAACTGCGCGACATAGTCGTCGGCCGGATTGAGCACGATGTCGGCCGGGCGGCCGATCTGCACGATCTTGCCTGCCCGCATGATCGCCAGCCGGTCGGCCAGGCGAAAGGCCTCGGCGATATCGTGGGTGATGAAGATGATGGTCTTCCTCAGCATGCGCTGCAGGCGCAGGAATTCGTCCTGCATCTGTTTGCGGATCAACGGATCGAGCGCCGAGAACGGCTCGTCGAGGAACCAGAGTTCCGGCCCCACCGCGAGCGAACGGGCGATGCCGACGCGCTGCTGCTGGCCGCCGGAGAGCTGATGAGGAAACGAGGCTTCGCGCCCTTCGAGCCCGACCAGCGCGATCATCTCGCGGGCGCGGGCTTCGCGTTCCTTCGCCGGCTTGCCCTGGATCTTCAGCGGGAAAGCGACGTTGCCCAATACACTCAGATGCGGCAGCAGGCCGAAATTCTGGAACACCATGCCCATGGCGTGGCGGCGCAGTTCGATAAGCTCCCTGCCACTGGCGGCAAGCAGGTTCCTGCCGTCGAGCAGGATCTCGCCGGCGCTCGGCTCAACCAGCCGCGACAGGCAGCGCACCAAGGTCGACTTGCCGGAGCCGGACAGGCCCATGATGACGAAAATCTCGCCGGTCGCCACCTCGAAACTGGCATCGACCACGGCCGGCAGATGCGCTTCCGCGCGCAGGCGCTCGGCCAGGGCATCGGGGTCGATGACATAGCCGCGCGAGTCGAAGTAATAGCCCGGCCGCCGGCCATAGACCTTCCAGACATTGCGGCAGGCAAGCTTTATCGGCCGCGCGGCAGTGTTCATCGATACCAATCCGTGGCGATTGCCCGCCCGGCTCCGCGCATCCCGGAAACCGGGCCTCTGTTACCCTCAGCCTTTGCCAGGCACATCGGCGAATTATCCCTTGGCGCCATCGACCCAGGGTTTCCACACCGCCTCGTTCTTGTCGATCCATTCCTTGACGACGGCGTCGAGATCCTTGCCCTGCTTGTCGACCGCCAACATCAATTTCTGCTGCTCGGTCGCATCCATCTTGAAGGCCTTGAGGAAGGCGTAAGCCGCCGGCCATTTGGCGCCGAAGCCGGACCAGACGATCTTGTCGACGTCGGGCGGGGTGATGCAGTGCTCGTTGGTCTGCTCCTTGCAGGGCGGCATCGTCACCCAACCCACATCGTTCTCGGCCAGCGCGTAGTGCGGCCCCCAGAACATCATGATCAGCGGCGTCTTGGCCGCCTCAGCGGCTTCAAGCTCCGCGACCAGCGCGCCTTCGGAACCGGACGGCACGGCGGTGTAGGGCATGGTGTTGTCGGCAAGGATGGTGGCCGCGCGCGAGCCCCAGTCGGACGGGTAATCGAGGAAGCGGCCGTTGGGTGCCGTCTCGGGCGTCGACAGCGCCTGCACGCATTCGGGCTTGTTCAGCGCGCTCCAGTCGGGCAGGCCGGGACAGATTTTCTCCATGAATTTCGGGTAGATCCAGCCTTCCTGCGTCTTCAGGTCAAGCTTGCCGATGTCCTCGATCTGCTTGGCGGCCAGCACCTTCGGATAGATGTCGCCGACATTGTTCAGCCAGATCTCGACCGAGGCGCTGAGCGAGCCGTCGGCCAGGCCTGAGAATTGCGGGAAGTTGCCGGCGGTGACGTATTCGACCTTGTAGCCGAGCTTCTGCATAAGCTGTCCGGCAATGTGGGTGGAAACATGCGCGCCGGTCCATTCCAGCATCGCAAGCTTGATCGGCTCATCCTTGGCGCCAAGATCGGCGCTTTGCCCGGCCGTCGTTGCGGCAAGCATCAGCGCAAGGCCAATTCCTGCATTTCTCATTCCGTTCATTGAATTCGGCATGATCGTTCCCCTGTTTGGATGTTATGTTCGAGATGAATTTCATCCTTTGATGGCGAGGCTGCCGCTAGCCTCTTCCCGCGCGCCACTCCCCTGGCCGCTGGAAACATTCCATTAGTCAGCAAAGCTTATGACGTACCTTCCTTTCGACTGGCCCCGTTCGAGAGAGACGAGCGCGTCCGACACGTCGTCGAGCCCGATGACCTCGACCGTGGTTTCAAGCGGTTGCCTGGCGTGCATGGCGACCAGCTCGCGCATCTCCTGCCTGGTGCCGACGCTGGTGCCGGTGATGACGACGCCGGTGGCCGTCAGCCATTCCTGAATGAGCGGCACGGGCTGGAACACCATGGCGGCGGCGACAATCCTGCCCCGAGGGCGGATGCCAGCGACCATGGCATCCCAGGTCTCGGTGGTCGGCGCGAAGTTGATGCAGGCGTGATATTTTTCGCTCCTCGCAGCGAGCCTCGAGGGCAGGCCGCTGTCGGCGATTTCGGTTTCCGCCGCGCCATATTGGTGGGCGATCTCCAGCTTCGCCGGATCGCGATCGACCGCGAGCACCTTGACGCCGAGCCGGCTGGCGATCTGTACCGCATAAAGGCCGAGGCCGCCGCAGCCGAAAATGATGGCGCTCTCCCCGATCTTCAGTTCGGCCCGCTTCACCGCGCCGTAGGCGGTGATGCCGGCGCACATCACCGGGGCGGTGGTCACCGGGTCGATCGTCTCGGGCAGCGCTACCGCGAACCTGGCGTCGCACACGACATATTCGGCAAAGGCGCCAGGCACGTTCAATCCATGCGCCCGGTGGTGCTGGCAGAACGACTCGTAGCCATCCAGGCATTCGTCGCAATGGCAGCATGTGTCGTGGATCCAGGGCACGCCGGCGCGGTCGCCCAGCGCCCAGCCGCTGACTCCCTCGCCGATCGCCTCGACGCGGCCGATGCCCTCGTGGCCCATGACGAAGGGGGACGGCGCATGCGGCGGAACGCTCTCGCCGCGCCAGATGTGCACGTCGGTATGGCAGACACCGCAGGCCTGCAGCCGCACCAGGATCTGACCGGGGCCGGCGACGGGACGAGGCACGCTGGTGACCTCGAGCGGCTCGCCATAGCTGCCCAGGACCGCGGCCCGCATCGTTTGTGTGTGCGACGTCATCGATAGCCCGTAAGGCACCTGCTTGCCTTCGCAGCCTAGGCCTGCCAAAATTATATGACAATAGAAAAATTTGTTAGAGCGTACAAAAATTTCGTCGGATATACGAAACCCATGGCGGCAAGGACAAAGAAACAACGAACCCGCATCGAGGATATCAGGCGGCTCGAGCTGATCGAGGCGGCGCACCGCATCTTCCTGCGCGACGGCCTGAAAGGCCTGACGACAACCCGCATCTGCCACGAGGCCGGCATGTCGCAAGGCATCCTGACCTATTACTTCAAGGACAAGGACCAGGTGCTGTTCGAGATGGTGCGGTACGCCAACCGTGTCCTGATGGATGCGGTTGTGGTCAATCTGCGCCAGGCCGAGACCCGTTGGGACCGCCTGACGGCGATCGTCGACGGCAATTTCCCGGAAGAGAAGTTCGAGCGCAACACCGCGAATGCCTGGGTTTCGTTCTACGCCGAAGCCGCGCACAACCCCCGTTACGCCCGGCTGCAGGAGCTGTTCTACAAGCGCCTGCGCTCGAATATCGGTTCCGCGCTGTCGCCGCTGTGGTCGAAGCAGGAGATCGACCATTTCGTGCGCGGCTTTGCCGCCATACTCGACGGCTTCTGGCTGCGGCGCGGCCACTCCGACGAAGACATCTCGCATCTGGAGGCGAGAGCGCTGCTTGTCGAATATTCGGAAAAGATGCTTGGCCCGGGCATGGTGTCGAAGCTGAAAAGGCTTCAGCTCAAGGCGGCGTGACGGTCCCGCCGGTCCCCCCGCCCGCGGCGGGCGGTTGGGAATGCTCCTTGCCGGCATCTCTCTGTCAGCAATTCCGGACGGAAAACCGCTGCGCACTTTTCCTGGAATTGCCTCGGTCGCTACCATAAAGCGCCGCCGGTGATTTGGATATTTTCCATGGTGATCCCCTTGGCCAGGTCGGAGCATAGGAACACGGCGAGGGCCGCGATCTCCTCCGGCTGCAGCATGCGCCCCTGGGGATTGCCCTTCCTGAATTCGTCCATCAGCTCCTCGGCGCTGCGGCCCTTGCCTTCGCGCTCGACGACCTGGGCCACGTTGCGGCGCATCAGCTCGGTCTCGACCCAGGTCGGGCTGATCATCACGCAGGTGACGCCATGCGCAGCGCCTTCCAGCGCTACGCAGCGGGTCAGCCCGAGCAGGCCGGCCTTGGAGGCGCAATAGGCGGGATTGTCCTTCCAGCCGACCGAGGCAGCCGTCGAGCCGATGTTGACGATGCGGCCCCAGCCACGTTCGATCATGCCGGGCAGGACCGCACGCGTGGTGCGGAACGCGCCGGTGAGATTGGTGTCGACGATCTTGTCCCAGAGCTCGTCGGAATGGCCGCAGACCGGCTGCTCGGCCGTGGTGCCGGCGGCGTTGACCAGGATGTCGGCCGGGCCGACTGCCGCCTGGGCCTCGGCAAAGAAGAGGTTGGTGAGCGCGCTGTCGCGCACGTCGAGATGCGCGGCATGCACTTTCGTGCCGTGGGCCGCGAGCGCCGACTTCACGCGCTCGATCTCGTCCGCGCCGGGATAATAGGCGGCGTCCACCCTGCCCGACTGCGGCGGCGCCACATAGGAGCCGACCGCAACGTTCGCACCGGCCTTGGCGAGCGCCGTCGCGATGGCAAAACCCATGCCCGAAAAGCCGCCGGTGACGATGGCGCTGCGGCCGGTGAGGTTGGTCATCGCAAACGGTCTCCGTGTTCACACTGCAAGGTAGCCTCCGTCGACGACCATTTCGGAGCCGGTGACGAATTTGGATTCATCCGAGGCGAGGTAGAGGACCATGTAGGCGATGTCGTTCGGCTCGCCGAGGAAGCCGATCGGATGACGCGACAGCGCCTTCGCCTTCTCCTGATCGAGCGTGCCGAGGTCGCGCAGATAGTTCTCGGTCTGCGGCGTCCAGATGTAGCCCGGATGGATGGAGTTGCAGCGGATGCCGTAGCGCTGTTCGGCGCAATGCACCGCAACCGCCTTGGTCAAAGTGCGCACGCCGCCCTTGGAGGCACAATAGGCGGCAAGGTCCGCTTCGCCGATGATGCCGTCTATGGAGGACAGGTTGATGATCGATCCGCCGCCGGATTGCTTCATCAGCCTGATGCCTTCCTGGCAACCGAGGAAGACGCCGTCGAGATTGATTGCCATGGTGCGCCGCCATTCGGCCAAGGAGGTGTCCTCGATGTTCCTGGCGATGGCGATGCCCGCATTGTTGACCAGCACGTCGAGCCGGCCGAAGCGCTGCGCGATCGCCGCCATGACGGAGGACCAATCCTCAGGTTTCGACACGTCATGGCAAAGGGCGAGCGCCTCGCCCCCTGCCTTGACGACCTCAGCTGCCGTGTTGCCCGCGAGGCTTTCGTCGATGTCGCTGACGATCAGCCTGGCGCCCTCCGATGCAAGCAGCAGCGACGACGCCCGTCCGAGGCCGAGCCCGGCCCCGGTGACCAAGGCAACCTTGCCTGCGACGCGGCCCATTTGCGGACATCAACCTCCTTTGTTCGACGGCTCCAGCGGCTTGCCCAGCCAATCGCGATAGAAACCTTCGAGGTCCGGTTCGAAGTCATGCACAATGGGATAGCCGGGGGCGGCCGCCTCCACCTCATGCAGCGTGCCACATTCCGGGCAGATGAACTCGCGGATTTCCATCCACTCGGGGTCCGGCAGGTCGCTGTTGGGGTAGATCTCGCGCAGCGATTCCTCGGTGTCGCGCACGATGATCGCGGCCTTCAGCTTCCAGTTCCTGCGGTAGTCGCCGAAGGAATGGCCGCATTCGCATTTCGTCACCCGCTCGTCGCCGCTCTGGCAGATGAAGAGATGGTCGCCGACGGGGAGCAGGATCGGATCCTTCCAGCCGACGCGATCCTGCAGCACAGCGACATATTTGAAGAAGCGGTCGTCGTCCTTGTAGGCGCTCATGATGCGGCGCGTCTGCGGCCAGGGCAGCGTGCCGGCGACCAGATCGGCGATGACTTCCTTGCTGTATGAGGTCATGGTCCTTACTCCACGCCGAAGGTCGATCTGGCATCGACATCCCAGAAGGTCGAAAAGTCTTTTGTGAAGCGCGGCGAAAGCTTGATGGCGCTGGCGTACATCTTCTTCACCTCGGGCGCGAAATCGGCGGCTTGCACGCGCTCGCGTTCCTTGGCCACCCATTCCGAGACCGGCCTGGCGCGGGCCAGCCGCTTGGCTCGCATCTCGGCGCGATGGCGCTTGGTGGCCTCCAGGTTGGCGACCGGGAAGCCCTCCTCATCCTCGTCGAGCACGATGCCGAAAATGCCTTCGGCCGCTTCGCCTGTCAGGAAGCCGTTCTCGACATCCCAGGCGGTCTTGACCGGATCACGCTCCAGCACGTCGCCATAACCACCGCCGCCATTGTAGGAATGGGAGAAGACATCGCCGGTCTTGTGCGGCGCGGTGATGTAAGGCCCTTCCATCGTCACATGCTCGCCTTCAAGCCGGATCTCCAGTTCCGAGCGATACGGATTGGTGCCGGTGTGGTGGGCGAGCGGCGCGCCCTTCTCGGCGAGCTCGAAGATGTTTGAGTCGCGCACCGCGCGATGCTTCTGGCAGGTGGGCGCCGGATAGCCGCCGCAAAGCCCGCCATTGTCGAAGACGCGCGATGAATGCTCGGACGTCACCAGCCTGAGATGATCGGTCTTCGAAACCAGCCAGGTCGACAGGAAGGAGCAGCCGCCGCGATATTTGCCGGCGCCGCCCGAGTTGGGAACGATGGAGCGGCCGATATAGAGCATCGGCATGTTCTGTTCCCAGATCTCGATATTGCCCATGTCGGATTCCGGATTCCAGCCGACATAAGCCGTATCCAGCCCGTCCTTGATGGCCAAGGCGCCGGAGCCGGCGGCGGCGCATTCGAAATGCGCCATGCCGAAGGGCGTGCCGTACTGGCTGGTGCCACCCATCTCGATCATCGGGCTGTTGACCTGGCCGACAAAGGCCTCCTCGACGAAGCCGCGGGCGATGAAGGAGCGCGAGAGCAGCCGCTGGAAGACGCCGTAGGCGGGCAGCAACAGCGCCCAGGAGGTGGCGGTCGCCACCATCTCGTTGTCCGGGTTGGTCCAGGTGCCGTGGGGTAATTTCAGCTCCGTCGCCATCCAGGCGCCGTCATTGACAAGGCCCTCGAAGTTCATGTGCTGGGTCAGCGTCACGAACATGCCGCCATCCATGCCGGCCGGCGTGCAGTTCATCGAATGGTAGCCCCAGGGCTGCGTGCCCTCGAAGTCCATCTTGATCGTGCCGTCGGTGGTGATCTCCATCTCGATCGGAATGTTGTAGAGCCAATCGGGATCGCCTAGCGGCTGGTAGCCGGGCTTGCCCTTGGTGACGTGGCCGTAAAAGGTGTGGCCACGATAGATGCCGGGCACGGTGAGCTGGCGCGTGCGGGCAAGCTGGGCGCGGCGGCCCTCCTCGATGAACTCCTTCGACACCTGCATCCAGTAGTCGAGGCCGATCTCGTCGATCAGCGCCTTGACGCTTTCACGCATGTCGATGCAGGAGGCGACCTTGGCCTTCTCGTCGAGCACCCAGTAGATCGGCATCCTGAGATTGCGCTCGCAGCGGATCACGTAGTCGCGCCTGATCTCGTCGTTCTCGCCGATCTTCTCGGCGCAGACGAACAACCCTTCCGTGAAGCGCTCCTGCGCCAGCGCCACGTCGCCGCCGGGCGTGATGCCGCCGGCCTCGAGTTCGTGGCAGACCGCGCCGGCCCAGCCGACCAGCTTGCCCGAGTGGAAGATCGGCATCACATCCATCACGTCGGGCACCTGCACGGTGCCGATGAAGGCGTCGTTGTTGGCGAAGATGTCGCCGTCGCGGATGCAGGGGTTTTCCTCGTAGCCGTTGAGGATCATCCATTTGATGAAGCGGCTCATCGTGTGGACATGCACCATGATGCCGTTGGAGAGCGCGATCGCATCGCCTTCTGGCGTGTAGATGGCGACAACCATCTCGCCGACTTCGCGCACGCCGGGCGAAGCCGAGATGCGGCGGGCCATTTCGCGCGCCGACACGCAATAGGCCCGCAGCTTGGTATGCAGCGTCTCGAATTTCAACGGATCCTGGTTGCGCAGGTGGAGTTCCGTGATGCCGTCATAGCAGCCGGTCTCTTCCATCAGCCTTTCGGATTCGATCAGCCGTTCGCGAATGCGCAGCGCGGAGGCGGGTTTGTCCAGCATGGCGTTCGCCCTTCTCAAGCGTGGGTGTAGTGCAGCAGCGTCCATTCATCGATATGGACACGATCTTGCGGGTGGACGACGAGGGTAGTCGCCGGATGTTCGATGATGGCCGGGCCGATGACTTCGTGGCCGGGCTGCAGCAGGTCCATCTCGTAGAGATTGGCCTTGTGCCAGCGGCCACCGATATAGGCCTCGCGCACGCCCTTGTGAGCGGAGGTGGGATCGGACTTGCCGAGCGGCCGCTTCACCAGCACCGGCTTGACCTTGTCGGCGGTGGCGATCAGCCCGAGCTCGGTGATCGAGAAGCCGGCCTCGCCATAGCGCGAGACACGGTGGTTCACCTTGGCGTAGACCGCCTCGAACTCAGCGATGACCTTGCGCATGTCGTCAGGCGAACTGATCGCCGACAACGGCGCCATCACCTCGACGTCCTCGAGCTGGCCGGTGTAGCGCATCATCAGGAACGGCACGGTCTTGATCTTTTCGCGCGCATGACCGTCCTCGATCATTTCGTCGACCGCTGCCTTGGTGAGATCGTGCCAGACGTTGGTGACCTTCTTGCCGAAGGCGAGTAGTTCGTCATCGCTGGCGCGTGCGCCAATGTCGTGCTGCGTCGACACCGAATGGCGGCGCATGAAATCGGCTGTGGTGCAGCCGAAGGCCGAGAAGGCGGCGGCGAACTGGAAGGTGATGATATCCTTGAAGCCGATGCCCCTGGAGCAGCCGGCCAGATGCAGCGGCCCCGAACCGCCGTAGGAGAGCAGCGTGAATTCCGACGGATGGATGCCCTGGCCGGAGATGACTCGACGCAGCGCGTTGTTGGCGTCCGCCTCCAGCATGTCGATCATGCCTTCGGCCGCTTCCTCGACGCCGACGCCGAGCACGCGAGAGCACTTTTCCTCGAAGGCCTTCCTCGCCTTCTCGACCTGCAGCACGACCTTGCCGCCAAGGAAATAGTGCGGGTTCAGCCGGCCGAGGATGGCGTCGCAGTCGGCGATGGTCGGCTCGGTGCCGCCCTTGGCGAAGCAGATCGGGCCGGGATCGGAACCGGCGCTTTCCGGCCCGAGCGAGACCTTCTTCGTCAGTGGATCGACTTTGAGGATCATGCCGGCACCGGCGCCAATCGTGTCGAGATGCAACGTCGGCACGTTGAGCTTGAAACGGTCCATCAACGGCTCGTTCTCGATTCGCGTCTGGCCGCGCGTGATGACCCCCATGTCGAAAGAGGTGCCGCCCATATCCGAGCAGATCAGCGAGTCGTTGCCGATCAGCTTGCCGACATAGGCAGCACCCAAGATGCCGCCGATCGGCCCGGAGATCATCGTCTCATGCAGGCGCGGATGGTTGATCGAAGTGAGGCCGCCGAAGGACAGCAGCGTCTGCACGCCGTATTTGAAGCCGTATTTCTTCGAGACGTCCTCGATGCCCTTGAGCTGCTTGCGGCCACGCGAGGTGGCGTAGGCTTCGATCAGCACCGAGTTCAGCCGCGACTGCTCGCGGATCACCGGGCGCACCTCATGGCTGGTGTAGACGAGGATGTCGGCGCCGGCGGCCGCGATCTCTTCGCGGCAGATTTCGGCGATGCGCTTCTCATGCGCCGGATTGACATGGGAGAAGACGGTCATGATGCAGATCGCCTCGACCTTGTTGGCGATCAGCTTCCTGGCGGCGGCATGCACCTCGTGCTCGTAGAGCGGCAGGATGATGTCGCCGAACTGGTCGATGCGCTCCGTGACGCCGTGCGTGCGGCGGCGCGGCACCAGCGGGTCGGGGTGGTGGTGGGTGACCGCATGCAGTCGGTCGGCATAGGAATAGTCGGCCCAGGCCTGAAGCCCTCGACCCATCAGGATCATGTCCTCGAGGCCTTTTGTGGTGATCAGCCCGAGCTTACGGCCGGTGCGTGACAACAGCGTGTTGAGCATGCCGGTGCCGGAATAGAGCACCACGTTGACGCCCGAGAACAGGTCCTGCAGCGAGATGCCCCAGGCATCGGCCGCGTCTTCTGCCGAAGCG